>Ga0208958_1001987_pt1 | contig 18593 bp, 18 predicted proteins | sample RifOxyB1_FD_184032 | JGI IMG/M metagenome (GOLD analysis project Ga0208958, IMG submission 184032) | Soil microbial communities from Rifle, Colorado - Rifle Oxygen_injection B1 (SPAdes) | ecosystem: Environmental > Terrestrial > Deep subsurface > Rock core/Sediment | place: Rifle, Colorado... | reverse complement strand
CCATCACTTCGCCGAGGCAGACTGCTTCGAGTGCGTCGAGCCTTCCTCTGCTGTCTTGGCGAAACTTGATTTCAGAAGCGCGTAATAAGAGATTCTCCGCGTCTTTGAAATAGAGAAGCTTTTCGAGGAAATCATGCAGAAGAGATTGGGCGGCCTCGATGGGACGGAGTGCCGCGTCTACCACTCCAAGCTCGATAAAGATCGACTTCCGAACTTCTGGGCGGAGCGCGTCGGGATTTGAAAGCATGACGTGAAGGACCGCTTCGGCGCTCATTCTAAAAACCTCCTCCAACGTGGCGCCACTCGCTTCGAAGGCGACGTCGGCGGTGGTAATGCCTTCAAAGTATCGGTAAGGCAAGGCGATTATCCTTTCACGTTCCCGATTGGAATGAGTTTAAGAACCGGAATGCTCAGGCCGGCAGCAGCAGTCGCCGCGATCACCTGATCGATGTCTTTGTAAGCCGCGCCAGCCTCTTCGGCCAATCCCGGGAAAGAGGCTGTTTTCACGAATATTCCGCGTTTCTGCATGTCTTGCGCGAGGTTTCTTCCGTTGAATTGCTGTTTCGCTTTGTGCCGGCTCATGACACGGCCGCTCCCGTGCGCCGTGCTGAAAAAGCAGCTTCGCCCTTCGCGGCTCCCCACGAGAAGGTAGGAGGCGGTTTCCATGCTGCCGCCTATGAGGACCGGCTGCCCCGTCTCGCGGTACCGTCCCGGCACGCCTTCCATTCCGGGCCCGAAGGCCCGAGTTGCTCCTTTTCGGTGAACGAGAAGCCGGCGCCGAACGCCCCCGACCTCGTGTTCCTCGAGCTTCGCCGTATTGTGCGAAACATCATAGATCATGCTCAGGCCCAAGTCCGCCGGATCGCGGTGAAAGGTCTCACTGAAGGCCTCCCGCACGCGATGAAGAATGACCTGCCGGTTTGCGAAGGACATGTTGATCGCGCATTTCATCGCCGAAAAGTAGGCTTGTCCTTCGGGTGATTCAAAAGGAGCGCAGGCAAGTTCGCGATCGGGCATGGTCAGGTTGTATTTGCTTTCCATCACCCTCAGGAAGAGCTTCAGGTAGTCACTTGCGATCTGATGGCCGAAACCCCGGCTTCCGCAGTGAAACATGACCACGACCTGGCCGGCCGAAAGTCCGAAATGCTTCGCCAGGGCGGGATGAATGATATTCTCTTCCTTCACGACCTGGATCTCCAGATAGTGATTTCCCGATCCCAAGGTGCCGATCTGCCGGATTCCCCGGTCGATCGCGGCCTGGCTGACATGCTCACTGTTTGCGCCCGGACTGCAGCCATTGTCTTCGGTTAACTCCAGATCTTCGGAAGAGGCAAATCCCCGCTTTTCGCACCATCTCGAACCGGTTTCGACGATCTCCCTGAATTCATCTGTCGTGGGTTTGAGGAATCCGGTACTTCCCACACCGGTTGGGACGCGCTCGAAAAGGCGTCCGACAAGAGCGTGCAGCCGGGGGCGCACCTCATCTTCGGTCAGATTCGTGCGAATCAGCCTTACCCCGCAGTTAATGTCAAAGCCGATTCCGCCGGGAGAAATTACGCCCGAACGCGGATCGATTGCAGCGACTCCCCCGATCGGAAATCCATAGCCGGAATGCCCGTCGGGCATGCAGTACGCGAAATCCACGATTCCGGGCAACGTCGCCACGTTACTGAGCTGGTCGAAAACGGAGGCGTCCATGGCTCGAAAGAGCTCTTCGGTCGCGATGATCCGGGCGGGAACACGCATCCCGGATTTGTAAGTTTGCGGTATTTCCCAGATTGTTTCAGAAATTCTCCGGATTCCGTTTTGAAGTTCCATTTGGATTCCTGGGAGCAATCGTCGAGCCGGGCCGGCGCCCGCTCAAACCGACGACTTATTTTTCTTTCGCGCAACCTTCTCGAGGTGCCTCTTGAACGATCGCATGATGATCAGGTGCAACTTGGCCTGGCTGACTTTGTAAACGGGCCATGCCAAGGCGGGTCGGTAATCGTGAATCGCGGCCAGAACCGCTTCTCCGTCGAGAACCTTTCTGAATTCGAGGCGGCCCCGGCCCTCCGTTTTCGAAAGCAACCCGCCTTTGACGTAGAACAGCTGTCGATCGGGCCAGCTTCGGTTCGGGGAGCGCTGAAGAATGAGCAGGGGTAAACGGCGAACGGGGCGAAACGATATTCGAAACAATTCGTTTTCACGCTCCTCGATCGCGAGAAGGATGTTCATCCATTTCGGAAGCCAGGTGAGATATTCACGTGCGACCCATTCCGCGTTTTTGCCCTCGGGAACCTGGAACCGCTGAACCGACCTGACGGAAAAAGAGCTGACGGCGCGATCTTTGCCAGTCTGATAGGCGAGTGGATCGGCGGGAGCTTGTAATTGAAGCACTTGTTTGGCGAGACAAACCGACTCATCGAACCGCATGCCCGGCAGATTGGCCATTTCCTGGAGCCGTCGATCGCGCGCGAGCATGGGGTATTTCAGGCTTTCTATCAAAGGTTCGACGAGTTCTCGAGGAGCCCCCGTCACGAGGGTCACGAAATGTTGAATCAAGCGCGTGCTATTGATCGGAACGCTGACGACGGGCTTGTTTAATCCCAAACAACGTGAAATGGACTGGAGCATACTTCGATAGGACATCAGCTCGGGCCCGCCCACGTCGAAGGTGCCGTTATACGTTTTTTCGTTTTCAAGGCAGAACCTGAGAAGCAGGACGACATCCGAAAGCGCGATGGGATGCGTGACCGTATCACCCCACGATGGGCAGCAAAGAGCCGGGAGCCGCTCGACCAACCGGAAGATCGTCTGAAAAGACGAACCCTCCGGGCCGATGACGAGGCCCGCGCGAAGAGTGGTCAGGGGAACCGAATGGGATCGGAGGGCCTGCTCAACTTCAAATCGACTTCGAAGATGGTGGGAGAGGGTCGGACTGCTTGGGACGAGACCTCCCAGATAAATAATCTGTTTGACCCCTTTCTGACGGGCCGCGCGGGCAAAATTATCGGCCGCGATCAGGTCGAAATCCCAAAAATCTCCCTGGCTGAGCCGCGTGCTCGGCATCATCGAATGAACGAGAAAGTACGCGAAATCGGCACCCTCGAGCGCCGCTTCGGTGTCGACCAGGGAAAGGAGGTCGCAGGTGCGCCATTCTTTTATGCCTGAGGTCCCGGCCGGTTTCGGTACGCGGCTCAGGCCGATCACGTCATAGGCGTCGTTCAGTGCCCGGCCGAGGTGCTGGCCGATAAATCCACTCGCGCCGGCAATGACGACCTTTTTGCGATCGCTCGCGTCAGCCCGACCGTTCATCGTAACGAATCAAGGGCGGAGAGTGAATCAATCACGAACTTGCCGTCCTTGCGCACCAATTTACCGTCGAAATAGAGTTCTCCGCCGCCGTACTCAGGCGTCTGAATCAGGACGAGATCCCAATGCAGGGACGAATGATTTCCGTTTGAGGCGTCGTCATAGCTCGCGCCCGGCGTGAGGTGAATGGAACCCGCGATTTTCTCGTCAAAGAGCGTGTCGTTCAGGGGGTGATTGATGTACGGGTTCAATCCTATCGCGAATTCCCCGAAATATCTGGCCCCAGCGTCGAGATTGAAGATCTGATCGAGTTCAGCCTGGTGCTGCGGGCTCGAGTACTCGGTAATCCGGCCGTTTTCGACCTTCAGCGTGATATTGCTGAAGAGCGTCCCCTGGTGCAGTGAGGTCGCATTATAAGCGATCGTGCCGTTCATCGATTCCTTGACCGGCGCTGTGAATATTTCTCCGTCAGGAATATTCATCTTCCCGTCGCATTTGATGACCGGGATATTCTTGATCGAGAACTCAATGTCCGTACCCGGCGAAACGAGTCTGACCCGATCCGTTTTGCGCATGAGCTCAACGAGTGGATCCATCGCGCGCGACATTTTCGCGTAATCCAGGTTACAAACCTTGAAATAAAAATCCTCAAAAGCCTCGCCGCTTTTTTTCGCGAGAATCGCCATTGCGGGATTCGGATAACGGAGCACGCACCAGCGCTTTTTCAGCCTCGTTTTGCTGTGAACTTCATTAAAAAAGTGATTTTGTTTGAGACTCTTCTGTATTGCCGAGAGATCGCCGAGGTCGTAAGGATTCGTTGAGCCGCGGACGCCGATATAGGCGTGCACTCTCTCCATGATGCCTTTGTGAAAGTCGGCGAATAGCCGATTCTGCTCCTCGCTGGCCCTGCTGAAGAACGGCTTTTGAAAGCTTTCATCGAAGTCATTCCAGAAGGGGATCGCGCCCATTTCTGTCGCGATCCGGATCAGTTCACAGCCGAGCTCTTTCGTGTCCCTGCCGACGAGGTCGAGGTACACGACTTCATTTTTCTTGATTCCAATGCTGTAACTGAGCAGGTTGTGCGCCAGTTGGGTGATTCGCGAATCGATCTTCATAGGACCTCCGTTGCTAACACCCTACGACAGGACCGCACTTGAGCAAATTAAAATGAGAGCTCAAGCCGCACTGCGGCGATCGAGGCATTGGGAATGAGCGGGTCTCCGGACGGCGCAATCACGTATTGGAAATCCGGCTGAATCGCGAGACCGGGTATGGCTTCGAACCGGTAATTCGCTTCGAGAGTGTCTTCAGCGGCTTTTGTCGGAGTTTCAGCCGCGGTTTGTTCGTCGCGATACTCGCCCGCGAGGTTGACGCGACTCCATGCGATTCCGAATCGGTCATGCGGCCGGCCGGGGATCAGGCCCGCGTAAACCGTCCCCAGTCCCAGATTGGAGCTGAAGCGGTTCAGGCGCGAATCAGCGACCCCATATCTCAGGAATACGCTCAGGTTCTCGCTGATGTTCTGGTCGGCAAGGAGGTATGCGCCATGATTAACGAAAGTCTCTTCTGGGTTCGGTTCCGTATAGGTCCAAAGCCCCAAAGCATACTTTCCGGGGAGTTCCTTCGGGGAAGATTCCGTTCCGCGCAGATAAGCCATTTCGTTGATCAGGAGTACTCCGTCCGAAGCCTTGATTCTGATGTGAGTGCCGTATGGGTTGGACGGATCTCCCGAAACCGCGTTAAAAATCGCGGCTTGGAAATAAGCTGACTTGCTTGGCTCCGTTCTGACGCGAATTGCGGGAGCCGTTGTTGGAAAAATGGAAGGACCATTGAGTCCTGTCTGCGATAATTCCCGTCCAACTCCAAAGCTGCTGTTAAAAAATAATGTGGAACTGTCCGTCACGTAAAACTCACTGTTGAGATCGTGAAGGCCAATGAGAAACGAGGCTTTCTCATCAAACACGATTTGCTGGAACCAGGCCTCATAGAGCTTTGCCGTATTTGCGGGCGTCTCGATATTGCTGGTGCCTTGTCCATCACCGATGTTCCTGGTGGGATCGCCTCCGTAATTGCCGAGCCCGTAGAAGAAAAAGCTCGCGCCATTCCAGTTCGCCAGCTTGGCCATGTCAAGACTGACGCGAAGATCGATGTTCCCGAGGTTCACCGTTCCCGAATTTGTGCCGCCCGAAAGCACCGAGTTCAGCTCCCATTTCGAAATCAAGGCGAGGTCGACGCCTTTTTCGGAAAGACGGGTGCGTGCCCCACCCCAGTTTTTCGTCAGGCGTGTCTCAGGCTCCTCGGGACTTTGCGCGATCGGGGGTTCCTCCTGCGTTTCGCGGATAGCGGGGCGCGAAACGCTCGATTCGGCTTGCGCCGAAATCGGAAGAAGCGTCATGAACACAAACGCGGTTGAGAGTACGATCAAGTTAACAAGAGCTGAGTTCTTTTGCATAAAGCTATTCTGTCGCGTCTGAAACGAAAGCTCAAAAAAAAAGCGCCGACCCGAGGCGGGTCAGCGCTCTTTTTTTTTGCCTTGAACGGATCTTACTTCAGCTTCGAAAGGTCGCCCTTTTCGTCTCTGACTTTCTGGTACCTTTTGCCGAACTCTGTGAGTTCCTTATTTTTGCCGGCTGGATGGCAGGTTTTGCACGAAACGGTGCTGTCGCCGGTCGCGTCTTTCAGAATTTTCACATCGCTTGCTTTCGCAAAAGTCAGTGATGGAATCGCCAAAAATGCAAGTACGAGAATGCCTTTCATCGTTCCTCCTAGAACATGGTGCGCATACGCGCTGATGTGTTTGACAGGGCTATATTTCGCCAATAGTGGGCGTGGATCAACCTATAAATGCAGCCCCGTTCTGTTTTTTGCTTCACGATTCGTTAACAAACGAATCTGGCTTAATAGGTCTGGTCCTGGAGCAGGTACTCAAGGGTTGAGTTCCAGTCCGAATGCGACTGGAATTGAAGCGTCTTGTAAACAGAACTGTACTTCTCGTGAGTGGAACGCCGACTCGGCGCCCAAACCGAAACACCCTGTGCGCGCGAGAACCGCCCCGTGGCCTGATTGATCACGACCATGTCTTTCATGGCTGCTCTGACCCCGGCCAGGGCCTCGGCACTGACGCCCTCGATCTGCTGTTTCTCAATCAAATTCAGATAATCACCGAGATCGATGTAATCCGAATAAGCGAAGTAAAGGGATTTCGAAGCTGCCGAGACGACTTTGCCGCGCGATGGCTTGTCGAGTGTCTTGAGATTCGTTCCTAAAGTCGCGATTGCGTTATTCAGGCCCTGAATTTTGTTCAGATCGAAAGCTGAAAAGGTGACATCATATCGACCGTTCGAGCCCCCGGAGTAGGAGAGGATGTACTGAGTTGTCACGATTTTCGCGACTTCGGCAGGTCCGATGGCAGGGTTCTCGTTCCACTTCTTTAGAATCGCTTGATAAGGCCAGCCCGCCCCCGGCTCCGAGTCCTCGGATCCGGCGAAGATATCAACGTAAGGCGCCATTTCGTCGGCGATCTCGAGCATCGCCATCAGGCAGGCGTCGCTCGCGTACAGATCAACCTTGTGACCGATGATCTTGGACGCTTCCGCCATGGCCTCGCCCAGTTGCTTCGTCGTGATCACGTTGCCCGAAATGTCGTCGTAGCTGATTTCGGTCGGTTTGAATTGCTGAGTTCCGTGCCAGCCGTTTCCGTGGTTCCAAACGGTGATGAAATACCGTTTGGCGGGATAGCGTGCTGCGGACCACTGAACGAATTCGACCAGATTGCGCCAGTCGCCCATGTCCACCGTTCCGAGATCGGCGACAACGGGTGAAGTGACCGATGGGGAGTTGTCTTTTTCGATGTAGAGGCGTTGGGTTTTTTTGGTGTTAAGACTTGCCCACTGAACCACGACGTTGATGTCATCCGTGGAACCGACCTGCTCCATCTGGTTGATATTCATCGCGCCGTAATTATCCAGATTATTATTACCGTTGAGAAAAACGAGAAAAGTCCATTCTTTGACCGGCTTTGGAATCGTAATTCCCGCTTGCACGGCAGTCATCGAGAACGAAATGATTAAATTGGAAATGATAAGAACGAAAAGGGTTCTGCGCATTCGGGTCCTCCATGAGCAAGCGCATCGGCGATCCAGGTTCGCGAGCCCCCAAGCCTGCCATGGCCAGGGTTCCCGTAAAGCAGTTCTCAAGATTGTAACAGGTTTCGCTCACTCTGCACGCTGCGTCCGGTCATTTCGGAATAGGCCCATGGGGTGGAGGCTTGTACTTGGCAGCAATAATCACATTTGCCGCAAGTTCCTGAATCGACGCGATCATCGAAATAGTGTTTCAGGGCATTTCTGCGGCAGGAATGGGAATGGAGAAACCGGTAAACTTCCAGCAGCTCTCGCCGGCGTCTGTCCGATCCCTGAATCGTCCACTCAATCAGACGAAAGTCGTCATCGTCCCAGAGCACGAGAGCATTCGCCCGGGATGAGCTTCGACCCACTCTGCCAATCGCCTGCGCCAACGAAAGCAGAGTGGAGGGGGCTTGCCACAGGGCGGCCCAGCGGAGGTGGGCGTGATCCATTCCCATTCCAAAAGCCGAGGTGGCGACGATGACCTCCGTTTTTCGTTCCGAAATCATGTTTTCGATCGATTGCCGCTCTTCATTGCTTAAACCGGCGTGATAGGAAATCGCGTTCTTCCCGATGCTTTGAAGAATTCTCGTCAATTTCAGAGTCGCTTCCCGGGTCGAAACAAAAACGATTCCCGCTCCGGCCTGAATGCTGATCCAACGCAGAAGAGCCTCGGCCCGGTTCGGCCATGGAACCCGACTGACTTGAAGCATGAGTTCGGAGGGGAGTTCAAAGGATCCGATCTCCGCCAGCGGTGAAGGAAGCCGGCTTCTGAGATCCTTGCGGGCATCGCAGGGTAAAGTGGCCGTTAGCCAGAGACTCCGCCGAAATGAGCCGATTCCAAGTAATTCCGGGATTCGTGAAAAAGCGGGCCGGAATTGATCGCCCCATTCCCAGAGGCAGTGACATTCATCAACGACCAGAAAATCCGGACGCCAAAGCTCGAGGGCCGAATGACGGATCGGGTGCACGAGCGACTCCGGACTCGCAATCCAGATCGCGGGCCCGTATGTCGGTGGTTTTTCCCGCATGGCACCGACACCCAGAATCACCTTATTTGGAAGTCTCATCAGACGCTCTCGTTGCTGTCGCGCCAGGGCCAGAAGTGGCGTGATCAGGAGTGCTTTGGATCCGGGGTTCCGCTCTATAAAGCGCTCGTAGATGAGGCTTTTCCCGGACCCGGTGGGCGCGATGCAGAGGACGTGACCGGGCATTTTCAGCGCGGACAGGGCTTCTTTCTGGAATGGGCGTAATTGGAGCATGCCGGCCGGTTTGCCAGCGACGTGCCTTCTTATGAGGGGCTTGGGATTGCTTCCGGCTCCCGGCTTCGGAATCTCAGGTAAACCAGACCGCCTACCGCACCGACGCAAAGGTTAAAAAGCGCGAGAAGCGTGAATACGTCCGCCCCGCGTTGCGAGCCCATCAGTTGAAAAAGGTATAAAAATGCCGCGTGTCCGGTGCCCACGCCGGCGGGCATGATTGGAATCGCCGTAACCAGCAATCCGAGCGGGACCACGACGTACGTCGCAAGACTTGGGATATTCTGATCGCCAAGAGCCTGGGCGAAATTCATGCACGACCAACCGACGACGATATGGATGAAGATCGAGAGAACGAGAACCTTGATCACGACCCATCGGTGGTTATGATAATGCCGGATCGATTCGTAAATCCGGGTCAGGCTTCCTGCTTTCGGAAGCCGCTTCTCGAACGAACGGAAAAGATAGAGCAGCGGGTCCTGGTGTTCGCGGACCAGAAACAGATAACTGTAGAAAAGAATGACCATGACAGCCGCGGAGCTGATTACGAAACGAAGTCCATGAAGCAAGATAGTTCCCTTGAAGTCGTTGAAGCCGATCGAGAGCGCGCCTGCCGAGACAATCGCGAGCGCCGAAAGCCCGGCGACGCGGTCGAAGAGGATTGTTCCGAATGCGCGGGATTTCCGTCCCTGTGTTTCCTTCCCGACATAGAAGGCTTTGACGAAATCGCCGCTGACCGCTCCGGGAAGAGCGATGTTGAAAAAATTGCCGACAAACGTGAGCTGAAGCGTTCTTCCCCATTTCAATTCGATTCCCTGAGCCTTGAGCAGCCATTGCCAGCGCAAGGCGCCCAAGAAGGCATTTGCCCCCATCGCGATCACCGCGGGCAGGAGTTTATCCCATTGGGTAAACGCGCGGCGTGTGTCGTTCAGCGAGATAAAGCCCTTTTGGACAAGAAAATAGAGCAGTCCGCCGACAAAGAGCAGCTTCAGGAAGAAGGTCAGGATTTGTCTCCCGCTGTAGTTTCTTTGGCCGTTCATAGTTTAAAAAAATTCCCGAATATCGTATCGCCGATTCTTGAGTCGTAGAGTTCCTTGCTTTTATCCGGATGGAGGAGCCGGTCTGGAATTCCCAAACGCTTTCGCTCCGCCAGGGTCGCTTCCGCACTGGCAAGGTCCTTTTCCGGATGAAACTGAATTCCAAATGCCGGGTACTTCTCGACTTGAAAAGCTTGTACCTCACAAGATTCCGACCGCGCAAGCCGCTTCAGCCCCTTCGGGAGCTCACCGACTTCATCGAAGTGCGAGGAGAAGGAATAGAAAGACTGCGGCAAGCCGTCCATCAGGGGGGAGGGTTCGGTGATTTCAATCGTGGTCCAGCCGAACTCTGCCTCGGCCGCTCTTCTGACATGGGCCTTTCCGCCGATGACCCGCGCCAAGGACTGGTGGCCGTAACAGACCCCAAGGAGGGGTTTTCGCAATTCCAGGGTTCGTTGGATGAAGTCGTGCAAACGCGAAATCCAAGGTGCATCGTCGAGGGCCGACGTTTTGGAGCCGGATATGATGACGCGGTCAAAAATTCCGGGGTTGCGCGGAAGGTCGTCGTGTGGCGCGCGGCGAACGAACGCGGTGGCCTCCGGCACGAGTCTCAGATAGCGGCGCAGGTTGCGTGCGCCCCATGAGTCGGGATCGATATTGTTATCAATGATCAGTAGTCGCATTCTTGATCTCCGGGGACTGGTCCACCTGCTTCAGGAGTTCCGGTTCGAAAAGGTAGGCGTATTTCAGGAACATGCTGTGCGCCGCGTTCACGGAGATGATAAACCCGCGAATCCCGTCCAAAAACCCCCTTTTCACAAAGTACGTCTCAAGGAATTTGCCGATGGGTTTCAAAATAAGTTTCAGAATGCTCGGGCTTTGGCCAGCATGCTTCAAATCTTCCGAACCAAGCCGGGAAAAACGGAGGTTCGTCAGGATCTGTTCGTAAATCGACGGGAAGGCATAGTGGTGGAGCGATTCGTTTAATCGGACCACTGGTCCGTCGGCCTTCAAATCTTCATGAACGTTGGGCTCAGACCACCTGGCGAGCCGCTTGTCGGCGAGTCTGACGAGCTGGTTCGGATACCAGCCGCCGTGTTTTATCCAGCGACCGATATAGAATGTCTTTCGAGGAAAAGAAAAAGCGGCCGCATGCAAGCGTCCTGAAAACACGGCGCCGAGAGCGTCCCGGATCTCCTTGCCGAGTTCGGGGGGGACTGCTTCGTCCGCATCGATATTCAGGACCCAGTCATGAGAGGCCTGCCGCTGCGCAAAATTCTTTTGTTGTCCGTATCCGGGCCAGGGGTTCGGAATCAACTTGGCGCCATGCCTCCGGGCGATTTCGACGGTTCGGTCGGTGCTCCCGGAATCAACGACAATGACCTCATCGGCCCATCCAACGCTGTCGATCGCCCTCGCGATATTGCGCTCTTCATTGAGCGTGATGATGGTCACGCTCAGCGGAAATTTTTCGGGCGCATGGTTCATATTGCGCAAACTAACACACAATTCAGCGCCCTGCCATCGTCGTGCTATCGAGCCCCATCGCGCACCGGACCCGGCCGCTGCTTTTCAGAAGTTCCAGCCGCTTGTCATTGGACGGCGTGAAGCCCCGGCGGGGGTGCCAAATGTGGAATTGAAGAGCCAGGCCCTTCATGGATTTGATTTTGAGTCCCAGGTTCTGCAGCCGGATCTCCACGTCCGTGTCCTCGCGTCCGTATCCCTCATAAGCTTCATCGAAGCCGTTGATCGATTCGAGGGCGGACCGCGGAATCGAGTAATTACAACCCTTCATATCGACGACCTGGTTCATTTTGAGTAAGCGCCGGAGCCATTGCCAGGGTATCCGAATACTCCGGTTCAGGTATTCCGTATCGCCGCGAATCGCGCTCAGGATCAGAGGGAGTTTTGGCCGGTCAAAAAAACCGCCACGAATCAGCTCCGGAGTCAGCGTCAGACTGAGGTCCCGCCCCAGTTCCACACGGCGGCCGGCGAGATATCGACCGGGTTCCTGCTGGTTCAGGTGGTCGAGAACATAATCGCGATGCGGAATGCAATCGCCATCCAGAAAAATGAACACTTCACCGCGGGCTTTCCGGACCGCCTGATTCAGAATTTTGCATTTTCTGAAGCCTTTGTGTTCGTGCCAGATGTGCTGGGCCGGAATTGGCGACCGCTGCGTGAATTCCCGGATGACGGTGGCGGTTTCGTGGCTGGAACCGTCGTCGCAAAAAAGTATTTCGAAATCCCGGGTGCTTTGGCCTTCGAGTGCCGCACAGACAAGTGTCAGATGTCGAGGCATGTCGAAAGTCGAGATGAATAGCGAGGCTCTCGGTTGTGTCACGAGTCGCATCCCTTTGGGGTTGGACGGAACTGAATCAATTTGTAACTCCGGTATTCAAAGAAGCGATGGCCGGTCAGCCTCTCGATCAGATCGAGCGCGATTTTTTTCAGGTCTTTCCAGGTCCAGACGCACGGTGAATGATCGAGGTCCCAATGCCACCCCTTTTTTCCAATCCGCTCAGTCATGACCTCGGGATGTGATCCTTTATATGGCCGAAGGCCCCAGAACCGCTTGTAGCGGTAGTTGTCGCCGGTATGGGGGATGCGCTTTTCGGCATCTTCGGGTTTAGGCGCTCCGTGATAGAGCTGGTCCATGAAGAAGGTCTTTTCCCGCATCGCTTCGGGAGTCCTTACCCAGCCGTAATGAAAGACCCGTGCTCCGGACCGAACGACGTTGAGCTTTTCACCCGAAATTTTTCGAAAGCTCTGGGCATCGCCGATGCTGCGTGGTTGCGCGCTCCTCTTCACCGCTCGGACTTCCCGCCGGTACGTGCCCCGCGATTGCTGGATGACATCGAAAGAGCCGTAAAAATGCACGTAGTCGAACAGCAAGCCCTCGACGCGGTGGTCATCCGCTGTCGAAACGAGCATTGAACGGAGTTGATCACGATCGTCCTCGTGGAAGACTTCGTCCGCCTGAAGGTAAACACACCAGTCGCCGATACACCGATCCAGGGCGAGATTCGTGTGTTCCGAAAGAATAAGGCCGCCCTTCCGTTTTTCGGGATTATTCAGGTCCCACGTGGTCCCGAACCATTGGACTTTGCCCGCGCCCTCCTCGTCGGCGAAGCGCTTGATTCGGTCCATCGTATCATCGTCGCCGATGCCGACGTCGATGATGAGTTCGTCCACGATCGGGAGCAGCGATCTCAGTGATTCCAAATAAGGATAATCGAACTGGGTGCCGTTTCTGACCAATGTGAAACCGGAAACTTTCATTGATCCAGGCCTCTTTTCGCTTCCTGCTCGGATTGAATTTGCCACATTTTCACGTGACGAACGACCCGTGATACCCCTTCGAGCAGGGATATCACGAAGCCGTGCATGCCGTCCCGGTAGGCTTTGTAATAGAAATAGTTCTTGAGAAACATCGCGGGAAAGGCTCCCAATAAGCGGAACCAGTTCGTTCTCTGGCCCTGTTTCACGCGGTCTCTCGCCTCGATCGAGGTATATTTGTTCATTTTTTCGAGAAAACGTTCGGGGGCGAAGTCGGGTGAATGAATCAGGGATTCGTGGATTACCCCCGGCTTTTCAGCAAAAATCGGATATTCGTGGATATCGTTGACGTACCTGACGCCGGAACGATGGAAGAACCGGTCCTGATAGCTCGGATTCCAGATCCCATAATGAATCGGCTTGCCTAAAAAGTACTCGGTCCGATGGACTTTGTAAGCCCGCTTTGGCGGGCCGCCCGGCGTGGCCATTAAAGCCCGAAGTTTTTCGGCGAGATCGGGCGAACACTTCTCGTCCGCATCGACAATCAGAATCCAATCGTGGCTGGCCTGATCGAGCGAAAAATTTCTCTGGATACGAAAGCCTTCCCATGGACGCTGGAGGAAACGGAGTTTCCTGGCCCACGGCGCGCCGGGTGACTTGCAGAGTTCAGGAGTGCGGTCCGAGCTGTGGGCGTCGATGACGAGGATTTCGTCGGCCCAGGAAAGGGAGTGCAAGCACCTCTCGATGTGCTTTTCCTCATTGTAAGTGATGATGGCCGCGGTGATCGGCTGCTTATTCTGGTTCAAGTTTAACTCCCGGGCTGCGGCGGGCGACCCTCCGGCATTCGGTCAAGACCTGCTCCACTCCGATCAGGTTCATGCATTTGTGGTCTTCGGTACATTCAAGGACACCACACCAGGGTGGCATTCCCGGGAGCGCGTCGCGACGGCAGTCAAGTTTGTCGACGAAGAAGAAGGGATGTTTCTTCTTTTCATAAGGATGCCATTCAAACGGGTCTTCGGGGCCGAAAAGAGTTACTGTCGGCGTATTTACAGCGACCGCGATGTGTTTCGGACCCGAATCGTTGCCCGCAAGAACCGCAAAACGGCTGAACAGCGCCGCGAGCTGCCGGACACTGAGCGAGTGGTCGGCCGTTATCCGGTTGCGGACCGAGGTACGAGTCGTGGAATCGGGAATCATCCGCGCCAGCTCCGCGTCTACCGCATCGTTAAAAAGCCGCACGATCCGGCTTTCGTCCGGACCGGCTGTCGCGAAAACACTGCCTGATTCCTTTAGGCACCACTCGACGGCGAGGTGAGCGAAGTGGACAACTCTCCAGCTTTTGGTTGGCCGGCTCGCGCCGAGGCTGATTCCCAGAATCGGGTCAGGAAGCAGGAGATCCCGTTGCGTCCGCGCGGCTGCCTGGTAGACCTCGCTTGAGTCGAGAACGAGCTGCGGCAACTTGCCGGCAGGAATCTCGATTCCGAGCGCGCGAACGGCATCCATGTCCCGTTCAATGATGGGCTTCAGTGATCCTTTTCCCGGAATGTCGACGGTTGAGAATTTGTTTTTGTCGAGGTGGCCGTGAAAGTGGATCGAGCGTAGCGGCGAGCCCGTCGCGCGGCTGATCATGGCGCTCGAAGGACTTGCGTGAAAGTTGATCACGCAGTCGAAGTGCTGCTCGCGAAGGCGGAAGGCGAGATGAGCGGCGGCTTTGGTCCGGGCAAACCGTTCGCGGTGCCGTTCGAATTTCCAGATCCGGTCGATGGCCGGATGGTTTTCGAGGATCGGGGCCCAGCGGCTATCGGCGGCAACGTGAATCTCGGCATCCGGAAAAGCCCGTCTGAGTTCCGCGACGGGGGCCGTCATGAGAACGGTGTCTCCGAGCGCCCGGATCTTGATCGCGAGAATCTTCTTCGGTGCCCTTGGCTTCATGAAAAAACAGAGTAGCCTACGTTGAAGCAAAAAAAAACCCCCGTTCGGCGGTGCCGGACGGGGGTTTTTCGAATACTTGAGACTCCGGATTACTGCGTTTCGGTGGTCTGAGTTTCCTGATGGTCCTTATGAGCTTTTTTGCTTTTCTTTGCTTTCTTGGTTTTCTTCGCTTTTTTGGTTGTCTTGGTGACCGGAGCTTCGGATTTCTGGGTTTCGGTCGTCTGCGTTTCGGTTGTCTGAGCGCTCTGCTCAGTGCCGGTCGCAGGAGCAGTGTTCTGGTCCGTCTGTTCTTCGGCGAAAGCAACCATCGAGAATGCAAGAACGATCATCGCAACGATCAACTTCATGTGAATCTCCTTATGAGTAAGAGTTAGTGGGTTCAATAAACGCCGAGCGGCTAAGGGCGGGGCGTTCATCTATTTAATGAGATGAACGGCGCGTCTGCAAGGAAAAACAGGGTCCGTTGAAAGTTGAAACATGTGGCGAAATGCAGCGTCCTAAAATTTCGAATTAAAGGTGTAAATGTGCCGGATGTCGATGTGCTGGAATCTGAGTCGTTTGAGCTTCATCGCGGCGAGCTGCAAAATCAGCTTTGTTTGAGTCTTCTTTTCCTGGGAGCGTACCTTCTTGATCTCTCCGAGGATGAAAGACTCCATTTCGACGGGATGAAAACAGAAACCCCGTGAAAATTCAAAGCAGCCTTTGAAAGGAATGATGCGGGCCTCAAAAATATCGCCCCGCGCGAATCCGAGGTTTATTTCAGAATCCGTGACTTTGTACGTCTTGTTCGAAAAGAGGTCGACGACGACGAATCCTTTTCTATTCCACGTGAAGCGCTTGACTCGGAATATCGAGTGAATGGTTGAGCAGAAATCCTGGTAGATGTTCAGTTCTTCGTTTGAAAAACGCTCTTTGTTTTTGCGGAAGTAATACTTGATCGGCGGGAGATCGACCCCGGGCAGGTCCCGATCGAAGATGTACCAGTCCATGAAGATACACATTCGTTGTTCGAATTCGACGTCGTCTTCGTAAACAACGCCGGCCTTTTCGAAGTACTCCTGCTTGGCTTCGTAAACTTCACGGTAGTATTCGCCGGTGGAGAATTCCTCGATGATGGGTTCAAGATATTTCTGGTACATGGTCTTTAAAGCGACCTCTCCTTCATAATATCCACAAAGCGCCGAAAGAATTCCACAGAATCATGCGGGCGGGTCAGATCTCCGCCCGTCCGGTTCATGCTACTGTTCAGCTGAATAGCAGATTTTACCCGCGACAATGGTTGTGATCACTTGTCCTTTGAAGTCCCAATTCAGGAAGGGCGTGTTCCGGCTTTTCGAGAGAATCGTGTCTTCGGTGAACTTCCACTGGCGATCAGGATCAATCATCGTGACGTCCGCTTCGCGCCCTGGTTGGAGTGTTCCATACGGAAGTCGCAGGAGTTGGGCAGGGCGAAGGGTCATGGCCTGCACCCAGCGATTGAGCGTCAGCTTCCCTTCGGTCACGAGTTTCAAGGTGAGCGGAAGCGCGGTCTGGAGCCCGATAATGCCGCTGGCAGCCTGGTCATATTCGACGGCTTTGTCGATCAGCCCGTGGGGGGCATGATCGGTCGCGATCAGATCAATCAGGCCATCCGCAAGGGCCTTCTGAAGCGCCTCGACATCGGATCTGCCGCGAAGAGGGGGGGCCATCTTGAAATTCGTATCATAGCTCCGGACGGACTCCTCGGTCAGGGTGAGGTGGTGGGGTGTCGCTTCGGTCGTAATGGGGAGGCCCGCCTCTTTCGCGCGCCGGATGTGCTCGAGAGCCAGTTCTGTTGTGACATGGGAAATATGGACGGGGCAGCGCGTTAACCGGCAAAGCGCGATGTCACGAGCTACCATGATCTCCTCGGCTGCGGCTGGATTTCCACGAAGTCCAAGGGCGTTTGAAAAGGCGCTTTCGTTCATCGCCCCTTGACCGACGAGATTCAGGTCTTCGGAATGAGTGATGACGGGGATGTTGAACGCTTTCGCGTAATCCATCGCTTTTCGCATCAGGTACGAGTTCATGACCACCATGCCATCGTCACTGATCGCGCGTGCGCCTTCCTCGATCATCCCGCCGATCTCGGCAAGTTCTTCGCCTTTCAGGCCCTTGCTGATCGCGCCTACCGGGAAAACACGGCACGACGCGGTCTGTTTGGCTCTCTCGCGAATAAAGGATGTCACGTGAGGGGCGTCATTGACGGGTTGCGTATTCGCCATGCAGGCGACCGAGGTAAAGCCTCCCGCAACTGCGGCACGCGTTCCGGTTTCGATCGTCTCCTTGTATTCGAGACCCGGTTCACGAAAGTGAACGTGAACGTCGATCAAACCCGGAAGTACCCAGCAGCCTTTTGCATCGATAATTTTCTCGGCCCGGTTCGTGGGTATCTGGCCGAGTTTGGCGACTGCCGAGATTTTGCCGTTTTCGATCAGAAGATCGCCCACAAAATCCTGATTTTCTTTTCGATCCTGGGATGGATCAAGAATTCGTCCTTTTTGCAGCAGGATGGAATCAGCCACGGCTACCTCCAGTGGATTTCGGCATCCATTTCTCGAGTTCCTTGAGTCGTTCGGGCACGCACACGGAGGCTAGAACTGCCATTCTCGTGATCACTCCGTTGAAAACCTGGTCGAGAATGACGGATCGCGGGCCGTCGGCGACCTCCGGATCAAGCTCCACGCCGCGGTTAATCGGGCCCGGGTGTAAGATGATCGCTTCGGGTTTGAGCAGCTTCGCGCGCTCGCGACTCAGGCCCCAGATCCTCGAGTATTCCGCGACTGACGGGATCTGCATCCGGTTCTGCCGTTCGAGTTGAATACGAAGAGCCATGACAACGTCGGCCTCCCGAAGAAGTTCTTCCGGTCTGTAGGCGTAATCGACTCCGAGGATTTCAGGTTTGGGGGGCAGGAGCGTCGGCGGTCCGCAAACCGCGACCGATGCGCCCAGCTTTTTTAGGATATGAATATTCGAACGGGCGACCCGGCTATGCGCGATATCGCCAAGAATGACGACCCGCTTGCCCGCGATCGTTCCGAGTTTCTCCTCGATCGTGAAGCCATCCAGGAGTCCCTGGGTGGGGTGCTCGTGAAATCCATCTCCGGCGTTCACGATGGGAACCGCAAGCGTGTGGGCCAGAATCGTGGGGCTCCCCGCTGAAGAGTGCCTGACGACGAGACAGTGCGGGCCCATCGCCTCGATGTTCTTCGCGGTATCGATCAGAGTTTCACCTTTCGAAACGCTCGAGGTCGAGGTCGCGAAGTTCAGCGTGTTTCCGCCCAGTTTTCGGGTGGCGAGTTCGAATGAGATGCGCGTTCGCGTGGAATTCTCAAAAAAGAGGTTCACGACCGTCTTGCCCTGCAAGAGCGGAATCGTCTCGCCCCTTCGGACGTGAGGCGCGAAAGCTCGCGCCAGGTCGAAAAGCTTTCGGATCTCGTCCGCGCTGAGATCAGCCGCCGCCAGAAAGTGTTTAATTTCTAAAGTCTTCATTTCAATCGATCCTCCGGAACATGCGTTCGAATCGAATTCGAGGGAACCACCCCGTGTGATCAAAACCGCGGGGTTCAATCGAAAGCCAGATACATATTGCCGAGCCCTTGAGTGAACTGAGAGGAACCATACCCCAACTTTTGGCTTTGCGGGGA
>Ga0208958_1001980_pt1 | contig 18670 bp, 18 predicted proteins | sample RifOxyB1_FD_184032 | JGI IMG/M metagenome (GOLD analysis project Ga0208958, IMG submission 184032) | Soil microbial communities from Rifle, Colorado - Rifle Oxygen_injection B1 (SPAdes) | ecosystem: Environmental > Terrestrial > Deep subsurface > Rock core/Sediment | place: Rifle, Colorado... | reverse complement strand
ATACATGGAGTGCCGATAACGATTGGTGATGGGGCAGACTTAGTGGCAAAAGAGAGCAACGCAATTTTACACCATAATTACCAAACAATAGAGCAATATCTGGAGCGTATGAATCGCTATACGGGGAGGCAGGCTGGGAATTTGATGGATGGTGGTTATTCTTTCCGGTGGCAGGATTTAATTCATAAACCTGTGGGTGAGTTTGTGAACAGGTATTTTGCGGGAGAAGGGTATAAAGATGGTGTACATGGCTTGGCACTGGCGGGACTTCAGTCCCTAAGTGAATTAGTAGTATTTCTAAAAGTGTGGCAGAGAGCGAAATTTACTGAGGATAAATTGGCTGTGAAGATGGTGATGGGTGAAATGAAAAAAGCCGAGCGAGAGTTGAGTTATTGGCAAGCAGATTCTTTGGTTAAAAACCTGCCTGCCGGCAGGCAGGTGGAGAGAATAATGCAGAGGGTAAAGAGGAAATTCAAGCTTCGATGAAAGTATATTTTGTTCGACATGGAGAAAGTGTTGATGCCTGTAACGGGTTACATCAGCGACCGGACTCGCCTTTATCTGAAAATGGTGTGGAGCAAGCAAAACAATTGTCCAAGCGATTGGAAATGGTTGGCATAGACAAGATTATTTCAAGCACTTTAGATCGCGCTTCTCAAACGGCAGAAATAATTGCAAAGAAAAGAAGGATGGAAGTGGGGTATAGCGATTTGATTGTTGAGCTTAGAAAACCAAGTGTTTTGGTGGGAACAAAAAGGGACGCGCCTGAAACGAGAAAGATTAAGAGTTTTATGAAAGAGAATTTTGGTGATGAAATCAGACATTCAGATGAGGAAAACTTCATTGATTTTAAAAAAAGATTAGTGAAATTTAATGAGTTACTGAGTAAAGAGAGGAGCGAGTCTATTTTGGTCGTGACACATGGGTATGTAATAAAGTTTTTGTTTGGTCTTTTTCTATTTGATGAAAAGTTTGATTGGGAGCAAGCATTGAAGTTATTTGGGTTGTTAAAAATAAAGACGACAGGATTGACAGTTTTTGAAAAAGATGGACGGGAATGGAAACTAGTTACTTGGAATGATATTGCCCACCTTGCTGAATAAAATGAAAACACAAAAAGTATTTATAGTGGTTTTAAATTGGAATGGGTTTGGAGATACACTCGAGTGTTTAAAGTCACTCGATAAATTACAAATTACAAATTACAAATTACAAATTGTGGTTGTTGATAATAATTCAAGTGACGGTAGTGTTGAGAAATTGAGAAAGCTGAATTTTAGTCAGTTTGAACTAGAGATTTTGGAAAATAATGAAAATCTTGGATTTGCTGAGGGGAACAACGTGGGAATGGACTGGGCCATTGAGCATGGAGCCGATTGGGTGATGATACTCAATAACGACACCATTGTTGACAGAGATTTGGTAGTTTCTTTGATGAAAGTGGCAAAAAAAGAAAAAAAGGTGGGAATATTATCCCCCAAAATATATTTTTCGAAGGGATTTGAGTTTCACAAAAAGAGATATCAAAAAAGTGAACTGGGGGGGGTGATTTGGTACGCTGGTGGAGAGATGGATTGGAATAATGTTTACGGAAGAAATCGTGGGGTAGATGAGGTTGATAATGGGCAATATGACGAGGTATCTGAAATAGATTTTGCAACGGGAGCTTGCATGATGATTTCGACAAAAGCCTTGAAAGTTGTTGGCGGATTAGATAGGCGGTATTTTATGTATTTGGAAGATGTTGATTTGAGTTTGAGAATGAAGAAAAAGGGCTGGCAGGTTTTATTTGTGCCGGATGCTCGATTGTGGCATAAGGTGGCCCAGTCATCTGGGATAGGGAGCGATCTTAATGATTATTATTTAACGAGAAACAGGATTGGATTTGCGCTTAAATACGCGCCGCTACGAGCGAAGGTGGCGGTTATCAGGGAAGCGATAAAATTATTGTATATGGGTCGTGAATGGCAGAAAAAGGGGGCTTGGGATTTTGCGCTTGGTAAAATGGGGAAAGGATCATATAAGTGAAACATGATATGAAAAACGAAATACGTTTGAGTTTTGTGGTCATCGCTAAGGATGAAGAGGTAATGATTGGGGATTGTCTGAAATCTATTGAATGGGCGGATGAGGTTTTGGTGATTGATCACGGATCAGTTGATAAAACAGTGGAGATTGCAAAAAAGTGTGGAGCCAGAGTGGTAAGTTTGCCGCGGGAAGAAAAGTTTAACTATGCGAGGCCAAGAAATGAGGGATTGAAAGAAGTAAAAGGAGAATGGATATTTTATGTTGATGCTGATGAGAGAGTTACGGGAAATCTGCGAAAAGAACTTTTGCAGATTGCTAATAGTCAATCGACTATGGACTATAGCTGGTACGCAGTTCCAAGACTTAATGTGATTTTGGGAAAAGAAATGAAGCATGGTGGTTGGTGGCCGGATTATGTGAAGCGGTTATATAGGAAATCGGCTTTGAAAAAATGGAGAGGGGACTTGCATGAGGAGCCAGAGGTGGTTGGGGAAATGGGAAAGCTTAAAAATCCACTACGCCATGAGAAACATGAAGATCTTCATGGGATGCTTGAGAAGACGAATAAGTGGAGCGAGATTGAAGGGGATTTGATGTATAAAGCGGGACACCCAAAAATGAATGTGCCTAGATTTGTAACTGCGATGTGGAGGGAATTTTGGTACAGGATGGTGAGAAAAATGGCTTTTTTGGATGGGAAAGAAGGAATTATTATGGCCTTGTATCAGGTCTATAGTAGGTTTATTAGTTATGCAAAACTGTGGGAGATGCAGATGAAAGGAGAGAAAAATGAGTGAAGATACTGAAAATGATGTTGATTTTGGGGAAGCAGGGGGCAGATCTGTTCGGAGTGAATCTCAGTTTGAGAAAGAGGATGAGCTTGTCTTAGGTTTAAAAGGTGAGTCTGCGCCGGATAGGTTCGTTCGAATTCGTGGAGAGTTGTATCACGAATTTATGAATATACACGGTGTAAAGAGAGATATTTTATCCCGCGACTGTGAGTTGACTGATTATCCTGGGGCACAGAGAGTGGCAGAAGTGTATCTGCCTAGTTTGTATCGTTTCGTTGATAGCGAGCATGGCAGGATATCACAGCTTAGTGAAAGTGAAAAATCAGAACAAGGTAAAAGACTGGCGGTAGTGCTGTATTTGTTGTCGCTGACGATACATCAAGCGAACGATGGGAATAATCAGACAACAGAAATAATGACGTTATCCTACTTGAGGGAATTTTGCCCTGAGTATACAGAATCGTATTTTCCAATTAAATATGGTGGAGAGGAACCAATACACAAAAGTAAACTGTTGAGTGTTAGTGAGGATGGTATGCTGGCAATTGAGGACACTTCACCAATAGAGTTGAAGGAGGAAGATTTGCGAAGGATGGATGTAATTAATGGTTTAAGGACAAAAAAGCGTGAGCTAGAGCATAAATTGACAGAAGGTAATTATACGTATGAAGCGTACAAGAGTGAAATAGGTCAGTATTTGGATGGGTTACTGAAGAGCTATAGTGATTCTGAATCAGAAGATTTTCAGTTTGTACGAACGAAACTTGAGGAAGGAAAAAGCCCTGTTGCCGTTACAGCGTTTTTGCAATATTTGGCCAGCGAGATTGTTGTGAATAATCCAGGCTACTCGATGACATGGACCGGTCATAGTTTAAGATCGAGAGCAGCGGTAAGGACCTATATTGCTGAGGTTTTACTCAATACACCTGAGGGAATGGCGGTTTTGGGAGCGTATGTCGATGATGGTAAGGACGGAGTTGACCGGTGGATATCTCAAAATAGAAAGGATACAGGTCGGTTTGGAAGAATTGGGGAGTTGGCAAAGAGATTTGTCCAGACTTGCGACGAATCATTGGGTTTAATTAACAACACTTTGACTAAAGAGACAAGAGGTGAACATGAAAGAAAATATATAGAAGCGATGCGGAAGGAGGGAGTGGTGGGATGAAGGCGGCGATTGTAAATCCATATTTAGATACGTTGGGGGGTGGAGAGAGATACACGATGGCGGTGGCGATGGCGCTATCTAAAGTGGGGTATAAAGTGGATGTGGAATGGGGTGATGAGGCAATACGTGGGAAGCTGGAAGATAGATTTGGAATAAAATTACAGGGGATTAATTTTGTTAAAGATGTTTGTCGTGGGGATGGGTATGAAGTTTGCTTTTGGGTTTCAGACGGTAGTATCCCAACCTTGAGAGCTAGAAAAAATTTACTTCATTTTCAAGTGCCGTTTAAAGGAGTGCACGGTAAGAATTTGATGAACAAAATGAAGCTTTTTAGGGTAACGAAGGTGATATGTAACTCGGAGTTTACAAAAAAGGTGGTGGATCGCGAGTACGGATTTTCTGAAAAGAGCATTGTGATTTATCCCCCGGTTGATGTGTTGAAATTTCGGCCAAGAAAAAAGAAGGAAAACATAATTTTGTATGTGGGGAGATTTTCGACATTAAAACAAAGCAAAAGGCAAGATATTTTGATTAAGGTTTTCAGGAAAATGAATCTGATAGACTGGAAGTTGGTGTTGGCTGGAGGTGTGGAAGTGGGAGCAGATGTATATTTGAGGAAATTAAAAAGAATTGCTAAAGGGAAGAACGTTCAAATTATTGAAAGCCCGGATTTTGAAGATTTGAGAGACTTGTACGCACAGGCAAAAATATTTTGGTCGGCGAGTGGGTATGGAGTTGATGAAGAGCGTGAGCCGATGAAGGTCGAGCATTTGGGAATTACTCCAATCGAAGCGATGTCGGCGGGGGTGGTGCCGTTAATTTTTGCTGCGGGCGGACACAAAGAAACAGTACAAAACGGGGTTAATGGATTTTTATGGAAGAAGAAAAGCGGTTTACTGTCCAAAACGCGGAGTTTAATTAATGACCCGAAGTTAAGGAATAGGATAGCGAGAGCTGCAAAAGCGGAAAGTAAGAAATATTCTTATGAAAGATTTGAAAAAGAAATTATCGATCTTCTATGAAATGGTATGTATCGGGTTCCTAACGTTTATGGAGATAAACTGATAAAATGGGCTGATGAAAGAGGTAAAACAGTGAAAGAGATAGATAATGGATTTTTGATTCAAAAAAGAGGGGTAATTGATTTATGAGAATTGGTAGACGTGAAGGATTGAAGCTAATTGGAGTGGTGATTTTAGCGTACTGGTTGCGGGTAATGTTTTTACCGGCAGGCGCCTTGACTTTTGGGTATGATCAGGCGAGGGATGCGTTTGTGGCTCAGGAAATTGTGGGTGGGGACATGAAGATATTGGGGCCACCGGCTTCAACGCCAGGACTTTATCATGGCGTGTTGTATTATTATTTTTTGGCGCCGGCGTACGCAATTTCTAAAAGTCCGATTGTTGCGGCATATTGGACGGCCGCGTTTAATGCGACAGGAGGGATTTTAGTTTATTTATTGGCGCGGATAATGACAAAGAACAAATTGGCGGGATTAATGGCGGCGTTAATGTTTGCGATTAGTTTTGAGTCAACTCAATACGCGATTTGGCTTTCTAATCCAACTATGGGTGTTTGGACAGTGCCTATGATTTACCTTGGGCTTTGGATGTGGCTTTGGGAGCGAAAGTCTTGGGGAGCAATTATTGTTGGGCTGGGGCTTGGGTTATCAATTCAGTCAGAAATTTTTTTGGCATACCACCTGGTGCCGGTCATGATCTGGGTTTGGGTGTTTAGGAAAAAGTGGAAAGTACGGGAGATTATTAATTTCATCATTACATCGGGAGTGACGTTATCAACAATGATATTGGTTGAAGTGAAGTTTGGTTTTCAGGGATTGGAGGGAGCAAAAAGTTTACTTTCCTCGGGCGAGTCGGTAAGCCATGGGAAAAGTTTGGGAGATTTTTTACTATTATTTTTGAATCAATTGGGTAGGGTCTATGCGCATAATAGTTTTCCAGGAAACGTGGGTTATGGGGCGATATTTGTTTTGGGGCTATTGATCTACTCATTGGTTGTCTGGAACGGCCGTGAAATTACGAAAAATAAATTAACTTGGGAACCATTTTTGGCGACATGGCTTTTGGCACATATTACAGTGGCTTCAGTTGGTGGAACGAGCACGCCATTTTTACTTGTAGGGATAGGGCCGGCAGTGAGTATTTTATTAGGAATTTATTTGGCAAAGTGGTGGAAAACACAGAGAGCTCTGGCTTTAACTGTGTTAGTGGTGTTGATATATGGAAACTTATCGATGATTATGAGGGAAAATCCCCACGGCCAGACAATTTTTTCGATTCAGAATGATATGACGATAGATAATCACAAGGCAGCTTTGGATTATATTTACGGCGCAGCTGGGGGTGTGCCTTTTAGCATAAACACCATTACGAGTCCTCTTTGGGTGAATACTGTTTGGTCATATATGTTTAATTGGTACGGTGTCGAGAATTATGGGTATTTGCCTGAGTGGCATGGAAGGGATCAGGTGGGGAGGTTGGGTAATAATTTGGCGATAGTAAATGAAGAAACAAAGTTGTATTTTTTAATATCTGAGCCGCTTCAAGGAATACCGCCAAAGTTTGTTGAAGATACATACCAAGCTGAGGATGTGACTTCAAAGTTAATTGAAGAAAGGGGTTTTGACCAAGTGATAGTTCAGAAAAGAGAAAAAAACAATGAAGAATAAAAACACGCAGAAGTTAGGTGAGGAAATGCACGCAAATGTGCCGCCGGATTGGTATTTTAGTTCGATAAAAATCAATCCCTTTCAGCGGTACTGGCACAAACGAAGATTTGAGGAAGTGAGAAAACTGGTAGAGAAAAAAGACGGTGAAATATTGGATATTGGATCAGCAGACGGGGTTTTTACAAAGGTGATTTTGGACAAAAGTGGATCGAAAAAAATAACAGGGATAGATGTTTTGAAGACATCTGTGAATTGGGCAAATAATCATTGGAAAAAAAATAGAAAGTTGGTTTTTAAAGTGGGAGATGCACATAAACTTGATTTTGGGACGAATAAATTTGATGCTGTTTTTGCTTTGGAGGTGCTTGAACATGTGCCAGATCCGCAGAAAGTTTTTCATGAAATAAAAAGAGTTTTGAAAAGCAACGGATATGCGGTGTTATTGGTACCGACGGATAGCGTGTTATTCCGGTTGATTTGGTTTTTTTGGGTTAAATTTTGGAGAGGGAGAGTTTGGGATGATTGTCATATCCAATCATTTAATAAGAAACACACTTTGGCGAAGGAACTTATGAAAGCGGGGTTTGTGATTGAAATTGACAAGAAGTTTATATTAGGGATGCTTAATGTGGTGAAAGTGAGGAAAAGGTGACGATCAGTATTGTGATCCCAAATTGGAATGGAAAAGAGCTTATGGCTCGGTATTTACCGAATGTGATTCGCGCCAAAGACTATAAAAAGAATAGTATTAGAGAAATTATCATTGTTGATGATGGAAGCACTGATAATTCAGTAGAATTTATTAAGAAACTCAAATCTCAAACCCCAAATCTCAGACTAATTGGGCAAAAAGAGAATAATGGTTTTTCGGCGGCGGTGAATTTAGGAGTAAGAAATGCTAAGGGAGAGCTGGTCTGTTTATTAAATACGGATGTAAGCCCGAGCGAGAATTTTTTAGAGAACGTTTTGGTGCATTTTGAAGACAAAAAAGTGTTTGGTGTGTCTTTACATGAAAGGGGATATGGGCCGGCAAAGGGTTATTTTAGAAATGGCTTTTTTGAGCATGGTGGTTTGCCGGTACAGAGTGAAACGCTACAAACAATGTGGGTGAGTGGTGGTAGCGGTGTATTTCGGAGAAGCTTGTGGAAGGAGTTAAAAGGATTTGATGAAGAATTGTTCTCACCATTTTATTGGGAGGATGTTGATTTAAGTTATCGGGCACAGAAGAGGGGGTATCGAGTTTTGTGGGAACCTGGGGCGCGAGTTCTCCATCAGCACGAATCGGTGATAAATGCTAGTAATTTTGCCAGGCGCAAGATGAATCTGATTAAAGAGAGAAATCAATTGCTATTTGTGTGGAAAAATATAACAAGTGGACAGATGATGAGAAAACATTATCGAGGAATGATGAGAAGAATTGTGAAAGGGCCTGGTTATATATTAGTTGTGTTTTTGGCGATGAGAAAACTTGGGGTGGTTCGAAAATTACGTGGTATTGAAGTAAGGGAACAAAGGGTCTCAGATGAAACAATATTTGAAAAGTTTCAAAATATTTAGCAGGGGGAGTATTGGCAGATTGGTATTACTGGCTTTAGTGATGCGGCTAGTGTTGGTTCCTTTTTCATACCACAGCGACTTAAACAATAATGAGATTTGGGGAATCTACGCCGCCGAGTTTGGTTTGAGAGGTTTTTATGATTGGCTCAATTTTGGTAACTATGCGAGACCTGATTACCCACCTTTGGCGATGGTAATGTTCTTGGGGATGCGATATTTGTGGCAAATGGTGTTTCATTTACTTTGGTGGATTAATGTTCATGTTTCTATTTTTCCTTCTGGAGTGATGAGCTGGTTTGATGAGGTTGGCTTTAGAGCGATGTTGAAGTTGCCGGGGATAATGGCTGATTTGGGGATCGGGCTATTGATTTATCGGTGGGCGAGAAAACACATGGGTGTTGCTAAAGCGAAAGCAGTTACTTGCACCTATTTATTTAATCCGGCAGTGATATATTTATCTGCTTCTTGGGGGCAGCTTGATTCGGTAGTTTCATTCTTTGCAATTTGGGCTCTCTTGAGTTTGGTGGAAAAAAGGTATGTGAATGCGTTGTTGCATATTTTTATTTCTGTTATGGTGAAAGCGACTTATATTCCGATCGGGCTTGTATTTTTACTTAAATCATTAAAGGCGAATTTGGGCGTGAAAAAAGCGGCCATTTTGGGATTATTTTCTGTTTTGGGTTTATATGTTGTGGGTTACTTCTTCACGGACGCGAATTACATTATGTGGTCGGTAAATATGTATTGGGGAAAAATTATTCCAGGGGCGGTGACTTTGCCGTTTATTAATCTAAACGCCTTTAATTTTTGGGGGTTATTGTTGGGGCTTGATAGGCTTCCTGATAATTTTCAAGTAGTATTTGGTTTGACACTTAATCAGCTAGCTTGGACAACGGGATTTGGATTTATTCTTTTGGTTACTTATTGGTACTGGCAAGGAGCAAATTTGTTTTTTTATACTTTAATGCTTTTTTACTCGATTTTTATGTTTTTTCCGAGGGTGCATGAGCGATATCTGTTTCCGGTGATCGCGATATTTCCGTTTGTACTTGTAGCAAAATTGGGTTTAAAAAAAATGTATTATTTTGTAACAGCTGTTTTTTTCTTGAATCTCTACCACTGGTGGTGGTTTCCGAAAGTAAATGTTTTAGTTTATGTTTTGGATTTGGGATTAGTTGAGAGAACTCTATCTTTGATGAACTTAATATTGTTTGGTACTCTCTTAAGAGAGTACAGAAAAAGCCGGTTATGGAAGTCTCAATAATCATAGTTAATTGGAATACAAAGGATTTGGTGGTTGATTGTGTGAAGTCGATTGTTGACAGTACAAAGAACATAAGTTTTGAAATTATAGTAGTTGATAATGGAAGTGAGGATGGGAGTGTTGGGGCACTACGAAGGCTTAAAAGGACGATAGGGCAACTAATAGTGATTGAGAACAAAAGTAATGATGGCTTTGCGAAAGCAAATAATATGGGGATTAAGAAAGCGAAAGGGAAGTACATTTTGCTGCTTAATTCGGATACAGAGGTAACAGGTGGGGGAATTGAGAAAATGGTGAAGTTTGCGGAGCAGACGCCTGATGTAGGGGTGGTGGGAGCAAGATTGTTAAACAGAGATGGAAGTTTACAGGAATCGGTTTTTAACTTGCCGACGTTAACAAGGGTAGTTCGACAGTATTGGTTTGGGCAAAAGGGTTTACTCGATAAGCTTTCGCCAAAAGGAAGGCAACCGGTTGAAGTAGAGGCGGTAGTAGGGGCTGCGTTTTTGATAACGCCGAAGGCTAGAGATAAAGTGGGAAGGCTTAGTGAGCGGTATTTTATGTATTTTGAAGATTTGGATTATTGTCGAAGAGTGAGAAGAGCCGGTTTAAAGGTGTATTATCTACCCAGTGCGGAGGTGTTCCATTATCATGGAGCAAGTGGGCGAAAGATTACAAATGGTGGAGATCAATGGAGGCGTCTAATTCCCTCAAGTAAGGCTTATCATGGAATTGTTCAGCACTATTTGATTTGGTTTGTGATGTGGACTGGGCAGAAGTTTGGTAAACTAGTGAAGTGAAAACTTCAAAGCGAGTTTTAGTATTAGTTTTATTGTTGGCGGGGTTTTTGAGGTTGTGGCGACTGAATGAAGTTCCGGTGAGTTTATTTGGGGACGAATTGGACGTGGGATACCAGGCTTATTCGATGTTAATGACTGGGAGAGATTATTATGGCAACTTTATGCCGCTTCATTTTCACTCATTGGCTGAGTGGCGGACGCCCTTGTATTTGTATTCGGCGGTACCAACGGTGGCGATATTTGGAGTTAGCCCTTGGGGGGTGCGATTACCCGCGGCAATATTTGGAATTTTGGGGGTTTGGGCTTTTTACTTATTAATTAAAGAACTTTTCGAGAATGAGAAATTGGCTTTGATTTCGGTGTTTGTGATGGCGATTAGCCCGTGGCATATTCAATACAGCAGAGCGGCATTTGAAGTGACACAACTTTTGTTTTTCTTGATACTTGGATTGTTCCTTTTTTTAAAGGCACTCAAAAATGGGAAATGGTTGTGGCTTTCAGCATTTTGTTTTTCTTTGACGCCGTGGATTTATAGTACAGCAAAATTGTTTACACCAATGTTATTAGTGTTTTTGGTGATTGCGTGGTGGGAAAAGGTATTTCTTCTGAAGAGAAAATACTTAGTACAAAGTGTGGCAACTTTTTTGGTTGTTGGTGGACCGATGGTTTATAGTGTTTTGTTTGGTGGTGCGGCTCAGAGATTTGGATATGTAAGTGTTTTTACTAATCCTTCAACAGAGCATGAGGTAGGGGTAGTGAGGCTTAATGATGCCCAAATGAGAGGGGAATTAGGAACTGGGGTGAGTCCGAGACTAGATGATCGGGTACTCCATAACAAATATATTTATTGGGGGGAGAATTTAGTTTCTAATTATTTTAGGGCTTTTTCAGCGGAGTTTTTGTTTATCTCGGGTGACCCTAACTTGAGGCATTCGATTAAAGGAATGGGACAATTTTATCGAGTCGAAGCATTAGTTTTGATATTGGGAGTAATTTGGTTTTTTATGTCAAAGGTGAGAAGAAAGGAAAAATTATTAGTTGTTTTTTGGGTTTTGGCGGGTGCGGTGCCGGCGGTAATTACGAGAGATGGAGGAAATCACGCCACGAGATTGATTTTAATTTTGCCACCACTGGTGATCCTTATTGCCTACGGGATAAGCAGGTTGAACAAATTTTGGTTATTTGTTTTCGGAGCAATGTTAATGGTAAATTTTGGTTTTTATGAACATGACTATTGGGTTCACAATCCGTGGAATAGTGAACGCTGGTGGCACAGTGGGTTTCGTGAGGCAATTTCTGAAATTAAGGCTGTCGAAAATGATTATGACAGAATAATTGTATCAACAGCGAGCGAGCCGCCGTGGATATTTTTTGCGGCGTGGTATGAATATCCTCCTAAAAAATGGCAGGCGGGGTTTCCGATTGGGAATGATATTGATTTGCCGGGATTTGGAAAGGTAAGTCATATTGACAAATTTTATTTTGGTAGTCCCGGGGTAGGGCTCTACGAGATGGGTAAGGTGCTTGATAGTAAAACTTTGTATATGGCAAGTGAAAAAGAAGTGAATGTAAACTTAATAGCTGAACCAGAAAGATTACCGGGAGATTTGGTGTTAGTTAAAGCAATTGCTTATCCATCGGGTGAGCCAGTGTTTTACATTTTTACTGGTGTGGGGGAATGAATGGAGAATTTGTTTCGGATTGATAAGATCAGTACGACGACGGGGTTAATTACCTCGCAGTGGTCGCGTATATATTTTAATAAACTAACGTATTTGATTGACCAGGTGTTTAAAAAATTCTCGGAGTGGGTTGGTGGTTTGGGGATATTTTTGTTGCTAGTTGCAGTATGGTTTCTTGTGAAGAAAAAGAAGCAGAAGAAAAAGAAGCAGAAGAAATTGTTGAACTTGACGACTAAGCGTAGAGGAGATTTGATGATTGTGATAGGACTGGCGTTTTTTCTTAGGATGGTGTTTTTATCGCATTACCCAACAAGCCTATCGATGGATGAGGTGACGTTTGGCTACGCAGGTTACAGTGTGAGCGAAACCCTGCGAGATGAACGCGGAAGATTGTTACCCTTGTTTTTTGAGGGAATGGGGGATTATAAGCCGCCGGTGAATGTGTATCTTAACGCACTATTTATCAAATTATTTGGTTTGAACGAGTTTGCGATTCGATTGCCAGGGGTTATTTTGGGTAGCTTAACTGTTGGTGTAATTTATTTTTTATTGGGTGAGTTTGGGGTTGGGAGGAGAGTGCGGTTGGCTGGCGCCATATGGCTTGCGGTTTCACCGTGGCATATTCTTTATTCTCGGGCGGGATACGAGGCAGTGACGGCCTTGTTTTTTTTAAGTCTAGGATTATCAGGTTTTTTAAGGTTTGTTCGGAGAGGGGGTGTAGGATGGGCATCGATGAGTTTATTTGGTTTCGGGCTTTCGGTTTGGAGCTACCATGCTGAGCGGCTATATGTGCCGTTAGTTGCTATGGCGATGGGTTTAATTTTTAAAAGAGAAATTGGTAAGTGGGTAAAAAAATGGTGTAGGCAGGACTGGATAACAATTGGTATTATTTTTTTGGTACTTGCCTTGCCGTACCTGTACTTGTTGTTGTTTACAAAGGGAATCAGTGCTCGTGCAGTGGAGCTTCTTATAACCAAGGAAATGCCTGAGGGAAAAGGTTTTTTGTGGGTTATACAGAAGGCTTTCACCCAGTATCTTAATTATTTTGATTTGAGATTCGTTTTTAGTAAGGCTCTCAATTTAACCCCAGAAAATTATCAAGATATGGGCATACTTAATTTAACAGACTTACCGATTTTCGTGATGGGAATATATTTGATAATGACGAGAAAGCAGTCAAAAAGGATTTGGGTGGTACTGGTGATGCTTTTCTTAGGTCCCGTACCAGCGGCGTTAACAAGAGGTGCGCCAAGCGCGATTCGAATCTTGGTTTGGGTGCCAGTGTTGGCAGTAGTTTTTGGACTTGGTTTTGAAACTTTGTGGGTGAGGTATGGGAGGAGATTTTTGCTGTGGTTTATGGCTGGAAGCGCTTTCTCGCTTTCGTATTTTGGGTTCTTGTACACAATATCATTCCCAAACTTTTACGAGGGTCTTTGGCACTACGGCTATAAAGAAGTGAGTTTGTATGTGTGTGAGAAGCATGAGAAGTATGAAAAGGTGATAGTTACTGATAAGTATGGAGTGGAAATTTCGGATGTAAAGTCTATTCCCCACTATTATTTTCTTTTCTATTGCAGAATTAACCCGATGAGGTATCAGCAGGATCCAAGGCTTTTTAATGTAGAGTTTCGTGAAATTGTTTGGTGGGAGGATCTGACGGAACCAAACGCATTGATAGTTGGTTCGCCACGGGATTTCCCAGAGAATTTCCCAGAAGAACGAATAAAGGATAAAATATATTTTAGTAATGGTAAGACAGCATTTTATTTGGTCGAGACTAGATATTAGGCTAGTTTTTTTGGTAGCCTTTATTTTAAGATTCGTGATCGGGTTTTTCGTGTGGCATCCAGATTTGTGGAATCATATGGACTGGGGTGAGAGATTTTTCCAGTATGGTCCGTCTGGCTTTTTTAGTCCGGAGGCGAATGTGTGGGATTATACTTGGCCAAACCAGCCTCCAGGGACAATATTTATTTTTGCTTTTGTTTACAAACTCTATAAACTAGTTTTTCAGATCTTTTGGTGGCTGAACGTACATGTATCGCTTTTTCCGTCTTCTTTAATGCTTTTTTTTGATGACAATTTGTATCCTGCAATGCTAAAGTTACCGGCAATATTAAGTGATCTTGGGATTGGGTATTTAATTTACACGATACTGAAAAACTTGGAACCAAGGGGTAAGGGCAACATGCAAATGGCAAGATGGGGGCTCGTTATGTGGTTAGCAAACCCGGTAGTTTGGTACAACTCGGCTGTTTGGGGACAGACAGATAGCCTGATTAGTTTTTTTTGTTTGCTCGCGTTTTACCTTTTGCTTCATAAGAAATTCAACTGGTCGATACTGGCTTTAGCGATATCTTTTTATATTAAAATATCGCTCCTAATATTTTTGCCTGTATACGTGTTGGTCCTACTGAAACTGCGAATACCCGCAAAAAAAGTGATAATTGGTTTAGTGGGTGTGTTACTCGTAATTGGACTTATAACATTGCCATTTTCAGGAGGTGAACCGTATGGTTGGTTGTACTGGCTTTTCACGGAAAAAATTTTGGGGCAACAACTTCAAGTGATAACGGCAAATGCTTTTAATGTTTGGGCATTCTTGACTGGGATTCACGAGCGGCCACATTCGCTTTTGCTTGGACCTCTTAGTTATCAGGTTTGGGGGTTAATAATTTTTGGAGGAGTGTATGGTTGGATTTTGAGGCGAATGGCCAAGAGTACCCGGCCGGCGAGTATTTGGTGGGGGTTGGCTTTGACTGCATTTGGTAGCTTTATGTTTTTGACAAACATGCACGAACGTTACCTTTACCCTCTTTTTCCATACCTAACAATATTGGCCGTGAGACACAAGAAGCTTGTGTGGGTGCTGGTTGGGGTCAGCGTGGTCAGTTTGCTTAATTTGTATAATTTTTGGTGGGTACCGAAAATTCCTTTTGTGATGGCGTTTTTGTCGTTTGGGGATAGACTGATGCCGAGGGTACTTGGTTTGGTGAGCTTGATATTTTTTACAAAATTGGCAAGGTTATTTCAGGCCGACGAGATGGGCTAGGGTGTTGCCCTGATTATCTTTGACGATGACAACTTCGTTTAAATATGGGCTCTGGGTAATTTTTTCTGTGGGTAGACTTGCAGGAGGGGCGACGAGAAGTGTGTTGCGGAGATTCTCGTCTTGACGAAACCAGTAAACGTCGCGAAACTCGTATTTCCCGAAGTCAAATGATTTTCGATTGGTTGGGTTCTGAGATAGCTCGAAGATATCTTGTTGGTATTTGCGGGGTGGATATTGGGAATAGAAAAGAACAAAAATGTGTGGTTGGGCGGTTCTAGTTTCAAAGACGACGTGGTCATATTGGTTTTCGATCTTCCTGATTTCAGTAACAATTTCTTTCATGCCATATTGCCAATTTCCTTTAGTGGTTTCAGGCGAGACAAAGAAAAGTATAGAGAGGAGATGGAGAAAGGTAATGATGGTGAGGGGGAGTGAAAAGTAGTAGAGACGGTGATCCCGGTGGGTGTTGGATAAGCCGAGAGCAATAACGAGACTAAATAGGAAGAAGAGGGGCAGAACTCGAGCAGGGTAAAACCAGTTCCAGGTAAAAATGGCTGGGAAAGGAGCGATTAGAATAAGAACAACGAGTTTTTGGTATTTCTTTGGTTGTTTGAAGATACTGACGAGTCCGGCGAGCCAGAAGAAAAACCAAAAATGATAAAAAACGCCGAAGTCGGGTAAAGATTGTGTTGGTTCGGGAGTACCACGGACGAAAAGATTGGTTGGTGAAAAATATGCAAGATAGCGGGCAAAGATAGCGGCGGATGCTTTGGGTAGGGTCAGTTCTTGATTAATCTTGAGTGCGGTGAAGAGTGATGTTGCGGTAATGCGGCTAGTGACTTCGGGGTGGGTCAGATGGAGGTAGAGAAGCGGTATGAGGAAAATGAAGAAGATAGTGATGGTTTTTGGCTTGGAACGGAAGAAAAGCAGGAAAGTAAGAGGAGCGAGGATTTTGGTGGAGTGGTAGGTGTAGGTGGCGAGAGTGAGGAAAAGAATGGAGAGAGTGGTTTCTTTGGTGCGGCGAGTGGGAAGGATGAGGAAAAGTACACCGGTAAGGTAAAAGAAGAGGGCAAGATTGGCTTCGAAGGCAGCTCGAGAAAAGAGTATCGCCCATGGGGAAATAGCAAGTACGAATGACGAAAGGAGGGCTGTGTTTTTATTCCTTGTGAGGTGATTGGCGTAGTAGAAAGCAAGAGGAATAAGGAGTGTACCGGAAAGGCTTGAAAGAATTCGGACCGAAGTTTCGTTTAATCCAAAAAGGAAAATGAAAGGGATTGAGAGGTAAGAATAAATACTTGGTTTGTAGTCGTCGAATGATCTTAGGAAAATGGGGAAGGGTTTACCAAACTCGTCTTTTCCGGTTTTGAGGAGTGAATAGGAGTTGTAGCCAAGCGCGAGCTCATCCCAGTTTAGAGAAGGTGGAGATATTGGAAGCTTGAAAACTCTTAAGGCAAGCCCAAGAAAAGTAATGACGATAAGGGTTAATTTGGTTTTACGATCCATATTTCCTTTCCGTGTTCAAATACAACTTCGTCTTCACCAATTATTTTTCCCAAAAGGGTGAGGTTGGTGGGAAATAGAGCAGAGTCGGTGTTTTTACCCTCTCCGATAAATTCGCCCGAGAGGCCAATGTAAATGGAGTTTGTGTTTGTAATGTCTTTGGGCTGAAGGTTTCGAAAAACAACATTGTTTTCCTTATAATAATAGGGGATGAAGGTCTCAGTGGGGCCGAAGCGGTTAGTGATTACAATGTTTTCGTATTTGGTGCCGCTATTGCGAAGCCAAGAGGCAATTTTTTGGTGGTAAATGAGGTCGGTGCTGAAGTATTTTTCGGGATGGTTGTGATAGCTCGAGAGATAGATGAGGATGGAGATGAGCGAAAGAGCGATAAAAACTAGCTTTGTGAGTTTAACTTTCCTGGTTAGTTGGGTGAGACCGTTGTAATACGCATCTAGAGTAAGTGGAAGGACAAGGAAGGAGGTGTTGCCGAGATACTTTTTGTCGAAAAGGAAATAGAAAAATAATCCAAAGGATGCAAGCGTAAGGAGTTTTTTGCCTGGTTTTTTGGTGAGAAGACCGATAAAAATAATGGGTATTTGCCAGCTAAAGAGAAGGAGGGGGTTATTTTTGGGTGGCAAGGAGCTTAGTTTGATGAGTTCGTAGGAGTCGCGCGGAGAGGACCATTGCTCAAAATCAAAAAAACTAATGGAGTGATTGAAAACGAGATTGGTGGTGTGGGTAAGCTTGTTGTAGGTGAGCTTCCTACTTAGATTGGAAGGAGAGTGTCTCTGTCTTTCGATGACTGATATGGCAAGGTTTTGTGGTTGAAAATTCGGAAGGAAACTTTTTATTTCTTGGATTTGGTTTAAGTAGATGAAGGAAAAAACAATGGTTAGGACTAAGTATGGGAGAGATTGTTTAGCAAGTAAGAAAAAGGTGGCGAGTATGAGGAGGAAGATTGCGGCCGGGGATTGGTTTGAGAGATAGAAAAGCCAAGGGAGTGTGAGGAATGTGTAGAATTTGGAAGGGTTCTTTTTGGAGAAAAGTAGGAGAGCGAAAAGAAGGATAAGGAATGTGATGAGTCTGAGTGAGATTTCGTTGAAATGGGAAAAAAGACTTGAGGTGACGATTTCATAACTGACGGGGAGAGGTTTTTTCACGATGAGGAAAAAATTGGTGGCGATAATGGCAAAGATAGAGAGGAACATATGGTTAGTATAATCAAGATTGTGATCTTGGTATAATTTGGTATGAAGTGGATTTGGGTGTTGTTGGTTATTGCTTTGGGGTTGAGGTTGTGGGGGGTGGCGGGACATCCTGCTGGTTTTACCCCAGATGAAGCGAGCTTTGGGTATGATGCGTACTCGCTACTTAAAACGGGGAAAGACCAGTGGGGAAAAATGTTTCCTTTGGTTTTGAAATCATTTGGGGACGGGAAGATGCCGCTTTATGCTTACTTGACGGTTCCTAGCGTCGCGATATTTGGCTTGAGTGAATTTAGTGTTCGGTTGCCAAACGTTTTACTTGGGAGTTTGGCGGTTTTGGTGACTTATCTCCTGGTTTTTGAGTGGCGGAAAAGAGAAAGTGAGGCGCTTTTGTCGGCATTTTTGTTAGCAGTGAGTCCTTGGCATATTCCGATAAGTAGGGGGGCATTTGAGGCGAACTTGACGACCTTTTTAATGCCACTTGGGATACTCCTGTTTTTGAGGGGACTGAGAGAGCGAAAATTGCTAATATTATCGATGCTTGTGTTTGGGATAAACATGTTTAGTTATCACTCGGCTAGGTTGGTCACACCGATTGTTGTGGCGGCCTTGATGATTGGGAGTTGGAATCAAACGAAAATGAAGATTTTCCCAGTAGGGCTGTTTGGCATGTTTTTTTTGTTGGCGGGTTTGACTTATTTTGGCGGGGCGGGGGCGAGAATTGGGTCGGTGAGTATCCTCAGTTTGGCGGGTTCAGCAGGAGCTGATCGATACGCTGCGGTAATGGCCGGGACACCAGACCTGGTTGCGAGGCTGTTTAATAACAAAGCGACAAAATTATTGGAGCTGTTTGTGGGGAATTACATAACTTATTTCTCGCCTCAATTCTTGTTTACGGAGGGAGCCAGAGAAGGTACTTACGGAATGATTCCTGGAA
>Ga0208958_1001979_pt1 | contig 18672 bp, 21 predicted proteins | sample RifOxyB1_FD_184032 | JGI IMG/M metagenome (GOLD analysis project Ga0208958, IMG submission 184032) | Soil microbial communities from Rifle, Colorado - Rifle Oxygen_injection B1 (SPAdes) | ecosystem: Environmental > Terrestrial > Deep subsurface > Rock core/Sediment | place: Rifle, Colorado... | reverse complement strand
CCACTGGGGGTGGCCTTCCGGCTGACATTTGTCCCCATCCTCACAGATCACGAAAAGCTGGTCGGTGATCTTGTCCTCACTGCGGGTGAGGAGCGAGTGTTTGTTTTCAAAGAAATAGCGATACGACTCATCGTAATTTTGTTTGGCGATGAGGCCAAAATTGAAAAGCTGTCCTCCACTCTCTTTGATGACCAGATCAACTGCCGTTTCTGTGACCTGCAGCTGCCGGTTGGGAGGGAACTTCAGGGGGGACTGGGTGAGAGAGAAGTAGAGCATGGCGACAAGAAGAGCCAATCCCGGGAGCGAGGCTAGGATAGATTTTGAGTGGAGGAGGCGGCTGATGATCCAACCAGATAGGAGGAAGACGACGGGAAAGAGGAAACCAAAATAATGGGCGTAGACATGCTGCTTGTAGAGTCCCAGGCCAAAGATACCGGTGAGAAACCAGAGTGAAGTAATGAGCAGGGGTGGAGAGAGAAATTTGAAGTACCAAAGCAGGGGGACAAACAGAAGGAGGAGAGTGGCGGTGGCGACTGGGAGGACGGGTTTGGACTGGCCGAAAAGGAGATCCTGGGTAACTTTAGTGGCGACCACCCAGAAGCGGTCGGAGTTGGCGGGATTGACATTGACGGTGGTTTGACGGTCGGAGAAAAAGGCCTTGAAGGCATGGAAATTCATACCCTGGTGTTTGAGGTCAAAGAGGACAAGGGGGGACATCAATAACAGGAAACAGGTAACAGCTAACAGTGAACAGATCAGAAAAGATTTTAGTTTATTTTCGTTTGACTTAACTTGAAATAAAACAGCTAACCAAAATGTCCCGAGAACGGGTAACAGTAACAGGCCGAGGTAGTGCATCTGGAGGGCAGAGGCGAGACTAATGCCGGCGACGATCAGCCAGCGAAAACGCTGTTTTTGCCAGACCTGATACAGAGAGAATATCGAGAGCAGGGCGAAGAAGGGTATGGGATTGGGATTCCAGGAAGAATGGGAGTAGATGATGGCAACTGGTGAAAGAGAAAACAGGAGAGCGGCGATAAAGGCGGCCGAGGGACCAAACCAGTGGCGGGCGACCCACCAAGTAAAGATAATGGTGATGACGGAAAGGAGGGCGACCATGACGGCGGGGCCAGTGGGGTCCAGTCGGGAGAGAAACAGGGCGGGGGCCATCATGTAGTAATAGAGGGGGCCGAGGTACATATTGCCGATGCTGGTCTGTGGGCCGATGAAGACAAGATTGCCATGTAACAGATCGCGGACGATACGAACATCCCGGCCCTCGTCACCTAAAAATGTTAAGTACTCAGGAATTCTGTAGAGGCGGAGAGCTAACGCAACAAGAGTAAGAGAAACGATTGACAAAAGTTCCCGTTTGCCAATTTTCATGCTTGGGGGAAATTTAGTTGATACCAAAGTTTTAAGGACTCAAAGACGGCTTTTTTGATAACTGAACCTTTGTCGCCGGTGGACTCCCCAGTGGTACGGGGATAGTGGTGGACGCCGACCTGAGAGACTTTGAAGCCGGCTTTTTGGACTCGGGCCATGAATTCGGTGGAGATGATGCCACCATTACTGATAAGAGGCGGGATACCATCGATAACGCGGCGACGGATGAGCTTGAAGGCGCAGTCAACGTCCTTAACATACATGCCAAACCAAAAGAGATTCCAGAGCTTGAGTAAGTTGGCGAGGAGCAGACGAAAGGGTGGATCATTTCTTTTGATGCGATAGCCAATCACTAGATCGGATTTAGTTTGATTCATCTTGGCCACCAAACTGGTGAGTTCAGAAAGATCAAACTGACCGTCGGAGTCGATGAAAACAATCGGATCGTATCTGGTTTCCTTGAAACCGGATTTGAGGGCACCACCGTAGCCTCGATTGGGTTTGTGCTGAAACATCCTTAAGTTTTTGTACTGCTTCATCAAACCCTTGACTATCGTGGCTGTCTTGTCTTTGGAACCGTCTTCGATGACCAGTATCTCGTATTTTTTAGCCAGTTTTTTTAGAATAGCGTCGGATTTGGCGATAGTATCTTTGATCACGCCTTCTTCGTTGTAGGCGGGAAGGAACAAGCTGATTTGATCGATGATGGGTTTTGACATACTAAAATGATAACATGGGGTTATGCGGCAGAAAATGGCAGGGTTGTGGTTGGTGATAGGGATGAGTTTGTTTGTCGGGATATTGATGTGGCTGCCTTTTGTCTTCCGGATAGTGTTGCCTCTATGGGAAATTGATTTTAGTGCCGGAGCTGAGAGTCTGTGGTCAAATTACGATGGACCAAATTACATAATCGTGGCGAAGAGCTGGTACGACAGTGAGACGATCAGGCAAACATTTTCCAACCCACTACCTCTGGAATATTATCCCGCCCATTTGCCGTTTTACCCGGCGACAATTGCCATCCTCAACTTGGTACTCCCCGGGCCATGGGCGATGCTGGTTTCAACACTAGTGGGGAGCGTACTAGCAGGCGGAGTGTTTTACTGGTTTGCAGCCGATGTGCTGGGGGCTAAGAAAGCGAAAATCTTGGCCTTAGTATTTTTAATACTGCCGGCAAGGTGGTTGGTCGTCAAAAGCATCGGCAGTCCGGAGCCATGGTTTATCGCGTTTGTACTTTTGTCTTTGTGGTTTTACCGGAGGGAGAAGATTTTATGGGCGGCAATCTTTGGAGCTCTGGCACAGTGGACTAAAAGTCCGGCAGTGTTACTGTTTGTGGCTTATGTGATCGATCTGGCAGTCAGACATTGGCGCAAGCCTCCTGTTCATATAAAACAGCTGCTGCCAATTGTTGCTAAGTATTGGGGACTAATACTGATGCCGATATCGGGACTGTTACTGTTTTATTTCTATCAGCTGAGAACCGGAGACTTCTGGGCTTACTTTCACAGCGGTGACAATTTTCATTTGTTCCTGCCACCATTTTCGATCTTTGCTCCGAAGGGGCAAGTGTGGGTGGGTGATTACTGGCTGGAAGAAATTATATTTCTTTGGCTGATATTCGGGGTTGGGGTGGTAAGACTGTTTAAAGAGAAAATGAGGACTGAGGCGATATTTGGCCTGGTATTCTGGATAGCAACATTGATGGTGGCGCACAGGGATATCTCGCGGTATATATTGCCAATCGCTCCACTGGTTTTGCTGGGATACAACAAGTTAATACTGAAGAAAGAGGTACTGGCAGTTATTAGTGTGATTGCTTTTGGGGTGGTGTTGTACTCCTGGAATTTTATCTTGAATAATACGATGCCAATCCCCGACTGGAGTGCATATCTGTAAGTATGGCTGATGAAAAGACCACGGGCGAGGCAGGGGTGACGGAAGCGGGCCAGATACCTGGATTAAAACTGGATCTAAAAAAACAAAAACAAGACCCCTCCTTTCATAAAATGGTGGAGTACTTAGCCAGGAAACACCGAGGTACTGTGGGGATAATCCCTCCGGCATTTGGAGTGGACGACTACGGAGCGGTGGAGAAATGGGCAGCAGAATTCAGGGTCTCGCCGAGATTGTCCCATTATATCAGTCCCGAGACAGGGGAAACAGATAAAACTCGACTGAAAGAAATGACGATAGCTTTACGACTTGCGCCGGTAGTCAGTGAAAAGGTGGTCGATAAGCTGCCTAACTCGTTTGATATGGCGGCTCAGGCGGATGTGACAATGCTACTGGCATGTTTGACAAAAATTAACGTGACGGAAAGGGGGCCGTACGCAGACATGCTGGAGTTGTTACAACCCATACTGGCAGTCAAGGAAGATGTGCCGGGTAAAAAGGAAGTCAGGATAGCTGGGGCTAAGCGATACCTCACGACCAGGGAGCAGGCATACTGGATCGAAAGAGATGCCAGAGAAGCTGTGGCTTCAAGACCAGAGTTTAAGTGGTCAAGACTTTATCCGGACAAACAGGAAGGAATTAAGCGGAAGATTGCAGCAGACGGAAAGGCGACTTATGTAACCAGGGAAGGCGCAGAAGTGAGATACCAGGAGTGTTATCCAGATTGTCACATCGGAGTATTTTTGCAGGCGGATATTGCAGTTGACCCGGCTCACGAAAGTTACGCGGCTTATGACTCAAAAACAGGAGTATTTATTGTCGGGAAAAAAACAATTGAGGCAAAAGCTGAGATCACGCAGTGGATTGCTTTTAGACACGAAATGAATCACGGTATCTGGGAAGCGATTGATCCAAAATATAAAGCAGATGTACTGAGCCGGTTTTCAGCTAATACCCCGGGGTTGCAACAGTTTGTCGAGGCTTTATATAAAAGCAGAGGACACAAAGCACAGCTTGAATGGATGACCGAGCATAATCCCGGTGAAGAAACGTTGCAATTTGTGATAAATTTCGAGGGCAAGAATACGACTGTTAATATCCATAAGGATAATTTGATTAATGAACTGCTAGCGTTTGCGACTTGGACAGAAGTGACCGATGAATTGGGGATGCTACAACTGGGCGAACCAGGGGCGATAGAAAGATGTAAGGCAGCCAGGCGGTGTCTGGCCCAATTACCTCCAAGTACTGATGAATTATTAAAGAAGAGACAGCTGTCATCAGGCTTTGGAAAGCAGATGGTCAATGAACTGCAGGCCTATGTAGCGGAAGTGCTAAAACGGCACAAAAAAAGATTTCCCGAGAAGGAGACGAAATAAGTTTTTCCACCTGGGGGGGTGGGATATGCCTCCACCTAGGGATGTTAGTATGGAGCTAGATGCCTGGAAGATATCCTCCGTTAATTGATGGTCAGGTGTATCATGTTTTTAATCGTGGAATTGCCCACAAAGATACTTTTCTCTCGCTTAAGGATTATGGTCGGGCCAATCTGACGCTTGGTTACTACCAGTCCGGTCGACAGTCGGTAAAATTGTCACGATATTTGACTATCTCCGAGGAACAGAAACAAAGGTTCCTATCTGAACTTCAATCAAATAATCGAACTGATCTAGTTGACGTTTATTCGTACTGCCTGATGCCAAATCACTTTCATCTCTTGCTGAGGCAAAATACTGATAATGGAATTTCCCGATTTATTGGTAACTTTCAAAACAGTTACACACGATATTTCAATGTTCGGCATGACCGCGATGGAAGTCTTTTTCTTGATCAGTTCAAGGCGGTCCATATTTCTACTGATGAGGAATTAGTGCATGTGTCCCGATATATACATCTAAACCCTTACACTTCATTTCTAGTCAAGACAATAGAACAATTGGATCAATATCCCTGGTCATCATTGCCAACTTATCTGAACGGTAAGGAGAGCTTCATAAAGACAGAATTCATAAAGAGTTTCTTTGCAGGTAAATATTCATACGCTCAGTTTGTTCACGATCAGACTGACTACCAACGACAGCTCGACGCTATTTATAAACACACGGTATTCGAATAGTTATCCTTAGGTGGAGGCGTATTCCACCCCCCAGGTGGAAGATTGGGAACCGTCAAGTAGCAAGGTGTGTACTTGACACACTAATAAGTTAGTGTTATATTTACATTATCAAAACTTAGCCCCTTCACAAGGAGAGACAAATGCTAGTGACGAGCCTAACCCAGCGGCTGGACTACTACAAGCTAACCATGGCCCAGTTTGCCCATGTTTACTACCCCGACGTGATGGTCGAATACAGCTTGGTAAATCGGACAAAATCCGTGAACCTGCTCGACTGGATCGACCCCGAGGAACTGCAACGTGAGCTAGACCATGCCAGTACCCTGCGTTTTGACAGGGATGAACTTAAATTCATGGCCGAGCGGAGCCTATCTGACCGCAAGGTATTCCGTGCCGACTTCATCCAGTCATTACGCCACCTCCATCTGCCGGAAATGCAGGTAGTGACGGTGGATGGCCATGTGGATGTAGTGGTAAAGGAAAAGTGGCCTGTCGCAATTTACTGCGAGACGATCGTCCTGTCCGTCGTCAACCAAATGTACTTCCAAGCACTGATGGATGCGGGCATGATCGACGCGGAAACACTGTTTTGGGAAGGCAAATTCCGCCTGGACCGGAAGATCGACAAATTGATCGCTGCCGGCATCGGCCGCAAGATCATCGAGTTTGGTACCCGCCGGGCTTTAGCCGACCTGTGGCTGGATTTTGTCGATGATCACTTCAACGACCGGGCGCCGGGAGTCTTCCTCGGGACATCCAATGTGCGGCAGGCAATCGACCATGGCTACTTGATCTTCGGCACTTATGCCCACGAAATGGACATGGTGCTGGCGGCTCTGGCTGACAGTGATGAAGAGATGCTTGCAGCTCACGAGAGACTGCTGGATCAATGGTGGGAGCTTTATGGATATGATCTTTCCATCGCCTTATCTGATACCTTTGGTAGCAAACACTTTTTTGCCACCTTTGGGAAAGAAAGAGCGGCCAAGTGGAAAGGGGTTCGCCACGATTCTGGTGATGCCTTTGAGTTCGGGGAGATGTTCATCACCTTCTGTCTGTCAAATGGAATCGACCCGAAGGAGAAGTGGATCATCTTTTCTGACGGATTGGATGTAGACATGATCATCGCCCTGAATCAAAGGTTCGCCGGCAGAATCAATATCGCTTTTGGCTGGGGGACTAACCTCACCTGCGATATTGGCTTCCCGACGATCTCGTTGGTGATGAAAGCGATCGCTGCCAATGGCCGGAAATGCGTTAAGCTCTCTGACAACCTCAGAAAGGCCATCGGCCCGAAGGCGGAAATCGACCACTATGTGAAAGTGTATGGCTACGATAACCGCGCCGAAGCCGTATGTGTCTATTAGGGTTTTTTACCCCTTCAAGTGATTTTACCTCTGAAGGGGTTTTTATTAAAATGTAAATTATATGAAATATCTATTGATACCCGGCCGATTTCACCTGGTGACTAAATGGCAGATTGAGTGGCTGAAACAGATAATTGATCCCGACATGGTGCTGGTGTGGGCAATTACTTCTGCTAATCTGGACAACACCAGGAGAAACCCGGTAGCTGGCTGGAGAAGGGCTGCGGCTCTGGAATTGGTATGTAAAGAGAACTTTAAGAATCGTTGCCTGGTGTACGGGATAGACGACATCGGTAGGAGTGAACGGTTTGCCGATCATGTCATTAAATACATCGAGGTGGATTCTCAGGGAAGCTGTAAGCTGACTGGCGATAACACGACGGTCGTATCAGGAACTCCGGAGGTAATACAAGCATTTGCACAACTGGGATATAAGACTCAACAAATGCCAGGGAAAGGCGCAAATAGCCTGTGGGTATGGCAGAGCATCGAACAAGCGGCACTGGATATTCAATCAGGGAAAGCGTGGAAAAAAACAGGACTGTGGCAGGAAATGGATGAGACCTGCCGGGAGTATTGGGAGAGATATCAGATCTATCTGAGTGTTTCTGATCTGTTTAATGATAGTTTGTTGGGAGAAGATGGTGAAATTACCAGTACCCGCGATTTTCGGGCATATTTGGGAGCTTTTGATGAGGGGGCGAAAAGAAAATATGAAGCGGTGAGACAATATGTTAGACCAGGAAAGATCGTCGATATTGGCTGCGGTGGAGGATCAATCCTGCTGGAGATGAGTCGGGACCCGCTACTGCATGAAAGTGACTTGTACGGTATCGAGGCGTCCCGCGAACTGTACCAATGGTGTATTAGAAGAAAACAAAATCTGGAGTTTGGGAATGAGAATGTGTTTTTTTACCACCGTAACGCACTAAACACCGATAGTTTTACTGACAGTAGTGTGGACACTATCACCGCGTTTTCCATCACCCATGAGATTGAATCGTACATGGGACGGGATAAATTAGTCGAGTTTATCCGCCAGAGTAAGAGACAACTGAAACCGGGAGGGAGACTGGTAATCCTGGACGTGGTGGGACCGCGGAACAAGCAAAAGGAGGTCCTGATGCGGCTGAACTGCCGCGACGGAGCGGACACCGGTGAACTGGACCAGCTATCGACTTGGGGTCTGTTTAAACGGTTTGCCGTAGATTTCAGAAAAGAAGAGGGATACAAGCTGGAATATGAGGAGATAGGCACTGAGGATGGCTGGGTGGTGGTAAAAGTGCAGCTGGCCGATGCGGCCGAGTTTATGAGCAAAAAGGATTATCATAAGAGCTGGTTTTCAGAGATGCATGAAACCTTCTGTTTCTGGGGCTTTGAGGACTGGAAAGGAGAATTGGCGCGTCAGGGGCTAGTGATGCTGCCTGGGAGCAAACTGGTAACTAATCCCTGGATCGTGAAGAACCGGTATTTGGGCAAGGTGGAGCTGACAGATTTGAAAGGCAAGCCACTACCCTACCCGGCGACAAACGTATTGATCGTGGCTGTAAAAGAGACTGCTTGATATTATGGGGTTGGCGTGCTATGCTATGGGTCATCAAAGCTCATTTATGGAGGGTGCCATGTGTAAATGCTTCATCTTCCTGTTGGTCGTGGCGGTAGTGATCGTGGCGGCAGTCGGCCCACTAGGCATCCTGGACAAAGGACAAGATGCTCCGGTGAAGGCAGACACGTCGCCCACAGGGCAGCGGGTCGGGACGTCTCACCGTGTTGACCCGACGACGGGTGAGTTGCGGCTCACCTTTCAAGCCGATAACTAACGCAGTCAAAGAAAAAGATCCCCATATATAGGGATCCTTTTTTTGTCAATCTAGTCCAAGCACGAGCTCTATGGGCGGACCAATTCCGCGGGTGGTGACGCGGACGCAGCCATCGTCGGCATCGACGTGATAACAGGTTTCGGTCGCTTGCTGAATCAGGTCGGCGATACGAAAGAGGGCGGCAAACCGGGTAGGCGCAGTGGCCCTAGCATAGCGAATTTCCAGAGTACCAATACGGATAGGCGTGACGAGAACGGCAAGGTAGTACGGGTCATCATGAAATGAGAACAAACTGGTGCTAATCCTGGGAACTGGTTTCATCTTTGTCTCCTAAGAACGAGAGAATTCGGATTCATCGAGAAATGCCCTGGTGTATTGGCAGGACTGGAGCTGAACGAAAACTGCATCACCGCTGACGCTCCTACGTTTGTCCCAGGCGCGTTGCAGGGCAAGAGTGAGGCGGATAAGCGCCTCCCCGGGAGTGTCATCCATGGCTTGACAATGACGGACAAAGAGATGCCCGAGGTAGAACCCTCTGGCGGCGGCGGTATAAACACCGAGCGGTTTGCCTTGATATTCCAGCAAAGTTATGGTCACGACAATGGTTTGACAACCAAAGACTATCTCTCCTTCATACATGCGGACCTCCTGTTATTGTGCTATGGGGGAATTTTACCTCATGTGGGAAGAGGTTTTATAGCTCCAGTGGGCGCTGGCAAGAGAAATAGCCTTATTTAGTGCCCAGGTCAAAAATATCAGTAAACAGAAATAGAGAAAACCAGTGGTGGTGATGCTGGGCCAGGAATCGCGGCTAAGGTAACCAATGATCCCGGCGATGACACCGTAGGTGGTAATGAGTCGAAGGGAGGTGATGGAATCTTTGGTGGAATCTGCCTGGAGTGAGGTAAGCATACTCTGGGTGGAGTTGCTATAGTTTTGAGTCATCCTCCACAACTCCTTGATGTATGAATGGGTACTGTTTAGGGTCTGAAACTTATATTGGAATAGCTGGTTAAGACTATCCTCGACGTTTTGCTCTTTGGCTAATGCCGCTCTGGCGGTGGCGTATGATCCCATTTGATTTAATCGTGACTCGATGAGCTGGATGGTTTTTTGAATCGTTTCCAGTTTATCCCGTAACCGAGGAATATCTTTGCCACGAATAGTGTCTTTCTCCTTTATGGCATCGATCTCCTCCCAAATCTGACGATGGATATTTAGGTAGCGTTCGAGCTGATCTTTGAACTCCCGGAAAAATATTTGGTTTTCAGTCAGACTATCGGAGTTCTGGACAGTTTTTTTAGCGGCGACAAAGATATAATTCGGAGTCCTGTAGACAGTGTAGGATTTCGATGAAGTAGTGGAGTAGACCGGTGACAGGGTGGAAATTTTCGCTCCTAGTTTATCAGGCTGGGGAGAGGTGACAGAAACCACTAAGGGAGGGTGGGTTTTGATCTGGGCAAGTATCTTTGGCGTGGGGGCTCCCAGTGAGAAGATGAAGTTTAGGGCGGGGGTGAAAGCAAGGGCATAGTAATCTTTGAGCAGACGGACACCAGACTCGATATCGGCGGTTTTTAGAGTGAGAGTGTAGAGCCCGTCTTCATAAAAGTGGATGATAATCTGGTCGTGAGTGGTGGCTAGGATGTACTCAAACGGACCAAACTGTCTGGTAACTGACTGGAGACGTAAGTGCTGCTGATAAGAAAGCAGCCTGTCTCGGGAAAGGGGGAGGTTTGAGGTACCACGGGCAAACAGATCGTAGACTTCGGTGAGGTGGAGGGTGGTTCTTTGGTACCAGCCACCGAGAGTGATGGTAGTAATATGCATGGGCAGATTTATGTCTGTTACTTTTTGCGCCAAATGATGAGGTTGTACATCATCCAGTTGTAGGGCAAGATGAGGAAACCGATGGCAAGCACGAGTGAGACCTGGCGTACAAGAGCGGTATCGCCAAAAATCCAGGTCGAGGCTCCAATAACGGCAAACTGAATGACGACGGCGCCGAGTGAGGTGAGATTAAACTGGAGAAATTTGAGGATGAGTCTGAGAGGGTTGGTGATTTTGTCATCGGCAAAGGTCCAGAAATTGTTTAGGAGATAGTTGCTGATGATCGCAGCTTCGGCGGCCAGGGCACCAGCCCAAGCCGAGGGCGAACCGGCAAATGCTGCAAGTGTGGCGGAGATAGCACTGGCGCGGAAAAGCTCCAATGAGACGGCATTAACGAGGAAGCCAATGAAGCCGACGGTGCCAAACTTTAGAAACTTTTGGGTAAAGGGGTCATAGAATCTGAGCTTGATCGCTGTCAGAAAGATGTCTTTGGCGGTATCCGGTGCGATCTTACTCTCACCCTTTGTTCTCAGGCCAAATTTAAGCGGTATCTCGGCAATCTTGGCTTTGAGATGAACCATCTGGTAAAGAAACTCAAACTTGTAGCCGAATTTTTGGGAATAGAGATGATCCATGTCCATCCGGTCGGCAAACCCTTTGACGCGGGAGGCCTTGAGGCCGGTGGTTGGATCGGTAACCTGAAAGAAGGGTTTGAAGGGGAAAAACATAATCATACGACCGACAAAACCGCCAACTTCAGAGAAGAAAACACGCTTGAACCCCCAGCCTTTGGGATTCGATCCGCCTTTAATTTTACGACTGCCTAATACATAGTCGTAGCCCTCGTCAATCTTTTTGAGTAATTTCGGGATGTCTGTGGGTGGATGCTGGAAATCAGCGTCAAACTCGATGACGACATCGGCCTTCAACTCCTTCATCGCATGACGAAAGCCCTTGACGTAGGCGCCGCCGATACCAACTTTGGCGGCATTGAGAAAAAGACTTAGATTCTGATATTTTTTTTGGAGTTTCTGGACGGTTTTGTAAGTGCCGTCAGGAGAGGTATCGTCGACAATGAGGAGCCGGCAGTCCCAGCCAGAGATGGCAGGGAAGACCTCGCCGCAAAGTGTCTCAATCATCTCAGCGATAGATCCGGCTTCGTTGTAGGTGGGGATGACGACCACGGCGACAGGTTTTCCTTTGGACATAAGCTGAGTATAAGAGTAAGTCGACCGAACTGCAACGTAGCTTGACAGCTATTGAGTTAAATCGCCGATGTAGAAGTTTGGCAGGAAACTTCTGGCTTTGTCTGAATGAGATGTACCTGAGCCCATGGGGCGGGTGTTATACAACACGGTGGCGTCTTTGCCACAGCCCTGGTATATGGCTTTACCTCCAGGATGCTTGTCGTCGCCGAAGCCACTGACATCGTAAACTTTTCCATCGATTGCTAGCCAACAGTCAGCGGGGGTGGTGTGAGTGGCGAGTTCGTCTCTGGTGATCAACCTGGCTGAAGGACTGGCCTCTGCTGAAAGAACTGTCGGCGAAGGCGAAGGCGTAGATGTAGGCGTAGGACTGGGTGAAGTGGTGGCTGTATGTGCGCAAGCTGACAAGAGAAATACTGATAAGGGAAGAATGAGAGTAGCCTTCATATTAATCACTGGCCGATAGATTTAATAACACTTGCTTCCAGTTGATGACATGGAAGATAGCATCTAGATAATCGGCGCGACGGTTTTGGTATTTCAGATAGTAGGCATGCTCCCAGAGATCTATCCCGAGTAGGGGGGTCAGGTTTTGTGCAAGCGGAGTGTCTTGATTTGGGGTGGTGATGATCTCAAGCTTGTTTTTGGCTATGGTGAGCCAAACCCAGCCACTACCAAAGTGAGCTAAGCCCGCTTCCTTGAATTTGGTAATAAAACCGTCAGTGGAGGAAAAGGTGGCTTCAATCAGCTGCTGCAGGACACCCTCGGGTGAGGATGATCGGGGGGACAAGGCTTGCCAAAAGTGAGTGTGATTGTAATGTCCTCCGCCATGGTTTCTGACGGCAGCGCGGATTGACTCGGGTACGGTATCTAAGTGCGTCAACAGGTCTTCCAGTGAGCGACCGACCTGATCGGGAGTACCGGCTAAGGCAGCATTGAGTTTGTCGACATAGGTTTGATGATGCTTGGTGTAGTGCAGTTCCATGGTCTGAGCATCGATATACGGCTCGAGCGCAGTGAATGCATAGGGTAATTTAGGTAGTGTGTGTTGGGTCATAGAGAAAATATAACAATATACTCAGATGAATTCAATGTTAGTTATGGAGAGATCCCTCCACTGCCTGCCCGCAATCGCTGAAGCGATAGCTTCTGCAGGCGGGCGGTCGGGATGACAGAGAGAGGCATGGAGTAAAATATAGATATGCGAATCGATATCCTGACAATATTTCCAAGTATGTTTGAGGGATTACTCAATCAGAGCATTTTGAAACGCGCGCAAGAGGCGGGGGTGATAACTGTCGCGGTACATGATTTGCGTGACTGGACTGAGGATAAGCACAAAAGTGTCGATGATAGCCCGTTTGGTGGCGGGGCGGGGATGGTGATGAGGGTGGACGTGATTGATCGCGCACTTAATGCGATCAGAGATCAGATTTCAGACCTGCCTGCCGGCAGGCAGGTTTCCAGATTAAAGACAAAGGTGATTCTTTTGGACACGAAGGGGGAAATGTTTAAACAGAAAAAGGCGAAGGAGTTGTCAAAAATTGATCACTTAATCCTGATCGCTCCACATTACGAGGGGATGGATCAGAGGGTACACGAACACATAGCCGATGAGGTGCTGTGCGTGGGCGAATATGTGCTGACAGGGGGAGAGATCCCGGCGATGGCGGTGATGGACGCCGTAGTGAGACTGCTGCCGGGTGTACTGGGGAATGAAGAATCGCTGACTGATGAGTCGTTTTCGGAGCAGATGGGAGTAGAATACCCCCAATATACCCGACCGGCAGAATACAATGGCTGGAAAGTTCCGGCAGTATTAATGTCGGGTGACCACCAGGAAATTAATAAATGGAGGAAAGAACATGCCGAAAAGCCCAGAAAGTAAAGACGATTTTATAAAGAGTCCGTCATGGCGGTACGACGATAAAATGAGACGACCAGTGAAGCCGGTGGTGAAAACCCCAAACGAAAACGATGATATTGAGGGCGAGCTGGAGCGGCGATTGCCGCCAGGTTGGAGAGAGAAGAAAAATTAGGGTTTGGGAAAGCCAACAGGCATAACAACAAGCGGGGTGAAACCGGCAGGAATATTGGCGAGCTTTGAAAGCAGAGGAGTATTGAAGGAAAATACCGGGGTGGTACCAAGAGAGAGTGACTCTATCTGGAGAGAAACATTCTGAGTGACTTGTCCTGCTTCGAGATATAAATACGAGCTGATACTCTCGGCGGGCATGGCGCCGGCGAGACGGCTGGAGCTACCAGCAATAATCAGAAGCAGCGGAGCGGTTCTAACTGGTTGGAGAGTCAGAGCGGTGTCTAGGTCTGACTGGTTGATAGTGTGAGTTAGGGGTAGCAACTGGTGTGTGGGTCTGAGATCCCCCGGCAAGTATTGATAGACACCTGGGTCAAGCCCATTGATTTGTCGGGCGATGACAAAAACCGCGAGTGGATGAGCTGATTTGTAGGAAAAAACAGTCCTGTCACCCCAATCGGTGTTTACGCCTTGAGCAGACCAGAGGAGCTGGGACAAGATCTTAAGATCGATCGATCTGTCCTCGTAGTCTCGCCTATCACGTCGTTTGTCTAGTGTTTGCTCCAGTGAGATTTTACTCGTCTTGACAGGCGCGGGGAGGGGAATCGCATTAAGCACAGTGGGAGGGGCTAAGTCCTCTGATGGGCTGGGCCCGGGCTGGAGCAGAGAGATGAAATTGGTCCGAATTAACAAGACATAAACTGCTAAAGTGAGAAGAATGACAATCAGGAGGAAGCGAAATATGCGCTTGTTAGCGAGGGCAGGATGCTTTTTAGGCACTTAGTCGATAAAGATACTAATCTTGGCTTTTTGCTTGACTTCGTCAAACCATTTGGTAAATTCCTCTTGGAGTTTCTGATCTTTTAGGTTGCTTTTGATTTCTTCTTTGATGTCGTCAAACTTTGCGTCAGCATAGATTGCCTTGTTGGAATCGTAGTATTTTTGGACATCGGCATCAGCAATCTCGACTTTGAAGAATTTGTCGGCTAATTTTTGCTGGAGTAAGCGGAGTTCGATCTGATCATCAAGGTCAGATCGTGATAAGCCATACTGCAATAGGGCAGTACTGAGATTCTCTGTGCCACCGAATTTTTCTTCGAGTTTGGTAATCTCCGAAGAGATTTCCTCTTTGCCGACGGTGATCCCGTTGGTGATGGCTTCTTCCCTGACCAGACGGGAATTGATCAGCTCTTCGAGGACAGCTTTGCCATAACGCCTGGATAATACTTGATGCAGCTCCAGGGTAGTGATGGGGGTTTTGTTGACAAAAGCGGCGACGACAACGCTTCGATAACGCTGGGCAACCAAAAATATCGCCGCGCCGACTAAGACGACCAGCAATATCTGGAGACCAAAGCCACGCCCGGGTTTTTTATCACTGATTTTGACAGTGGATGAAACCACTGGGTCGGCAGCAGGATTGGCTTTTTTGATTTTGGTGGACCGTAAATTATTGGATTTTTTGGTGTTCGATTTTATAGCCATGGAGTTATTGTAACACGATAGTTAGACCGAGGATAAAGAGGACAGCAGTCCCTAATGCACTCAGAAAAAAGATGACATCTTGATTTAGTGCGGACTTATTCATGGCTTTTGTTTTAAGGTAATGTTATTGTCTACCGCCGGAGGGGCAGGATCGGGTAAGAGGGGGTCAAAGGCTTGGACTTGATCTCTGACGTCAAGTAACACAGAACGAAAATTTTGGGTTTTTGTGACCGTGGGGGTATTGATGGGCAGTGGAGTGTTGGTAGTATCGGCGATCTGCCTGGCATAATTGAGCCCCAGATTGACACCTACAGCCGCGATAATGAGGAAAGTCAGGATGAGGACTGAGTAAGTGACCACTTTGCCAAACTTCGCCCAGAACGGACCAAACTTGGTAAACAATGGCTGGAGCTGGGGATGGGTGACCACTAACTGCTTGAATGTGGCTAGTTTTGAGTTCACCAGGTCAAAGGGAGTTGTGGACATAGCGGTTGTCTAATTCGATAATCAAGTCGAGCATCTGTAGCTGGATATTACGTAGAGATTCGACATGGTTACTTCCATCTGAATAGAGACGATCCATCCGAAACGAATTGGCTTCAAGCGCGTTACTGAAGGTCTGCACAGTGAGTATTTTTTCATTGAAGGCTGTGCCGAGCTGAGAGATCTTGGTCATACCCTGCTCTACTTCGGGGATGGTAGTGATGGTGGTCAACGTAGGGGTGAGAGTATCGTAATGAGATTTAGCCTGAGATTGGAAGTCTAGCAGTAGGCCGAGTTTTAGGTGTATCTGCCCCTGGAGGAAGACTCTCTCCTGTTCAGGAATATGATCCAGATATTGCTGATTTACCTGTTCATATGACTGAAGTGCTCCAGCAGCTTGGATCTGGGCAGAATGTGAGGTGTACCAATGCTCTAAAACGAGCAGTGAGGGTGCGATCGTGTTCACTGTGGGGTAGTGGGGTGATTGGTCGAGTAGCTGAAGTCTCAACCAGTGGGTATAAGTCCGGAGAACTTCATTTCTCAATACCGCGGCAGATTTGGCAGCGACGAGAGCATCTTGCTCTGCCTTGAGAGTGTTGGCTTCAAAAAAATTCGCTTTAGCGACTTGATACTGGCGATGGGCCTCACGATAACGATCAAACTGAAAACGATAGTCTGCTTCGGCAGTGTCTGTTTGAGTTGAGGCGGCGGCTGCCGGCGAAACAAATGCCAGGAGACAAAGCAAGCTGATAATCAAGTATTTCATACTCAGGTGGCGTAGATGATAAAGCTAAGCAGGCAGATGCCTAGGAAAGATATTAGCAAGTATTCTAGCGCAACCCGAGGGTGGAGGGAACCTTCACGATGATGATGAATCAGACCCCAAAGGAAATAATAAACGGACATGATCACCACGAGGGCAAACTCAAACAGACGTGATGAGTGGAAAACAAGGATGAGGCTGAGAAAGAAAAGCAGGCCCAAGATAAGGATAGTGAAATGAGCCAGGTGGCGAAGATGGTGTCGACGTAACATGCTAAAGGATCAGGCCTGGCCTTAACAAAATGATAATGAGACAGACTGTAAACAGGAAGGTCAGATGAGCCCAATTTTTACCGGACAGGCGGATGATCTTGTTTCGGAGGACCATCAGCCAATCAAGGGCGAGTATGAAGATCACTAAAAAGGCAAATGCAAAGGAGGTGATCTTGGTTAATAGCAGGGGGTTTAAGGTGGATAAGTAAACTGCGGAAACGGTGGGATCGAGTATTGGGGTGGGGGTGGGATACGAATCGGGTAAATCTACGGCGGGGGCCGGCTCATCTGTAGGTTGGGGAGATTGGGTGGCGGCTAAAACTGGTTTGGCTAGTGTATTGGTACTGGCGGTGGCCTTCTTGGCAGTTTGGGGTGCACCAAACATCTGGACAATCAGTGTGGTCTCGACGCCACCTAGCTTGCCATCGACTACAGCGACGCCAATGTTTTGGTAACGACTACTGAGCAGGTTGTCCCTATGACTGGGACTATTCATCCAGGCGGCGACAGCGGAGTCGGCTGAGCTAAAATCCCGGGCAAGATTCTCACCTGCGTGTATATATTGATAACCGGCAGCGAGGACAAAGCTCCAGGGCGTGACCCCCGACGGACTGCTGTGGGCCCAGTAATCGTGGGTGATCATGTCTGCAGCTTTGCGTCTGGCAGCGTCTGAAAGCCGGTCGTCGACTGAAAGTGGTGCTAATTGCAACTTGGCTCGCTCGGCATTGGTCAATTCGATAACTCGCGAGACCGGGATACTGGAGGCGAAGCCTAAGATGTCCGGGTAACGCTGAGGTAAATATAAGGTAACCAACTGCGAGACAATAAGTAGGACCAACAAGACAGCCAGAGAGGACAGATGGAGAACCTTGGCTTTGTGATTATTTGTATGATGGGGTGTGAAGAGATGGCGAAGGTAGTTAGTCATGTATTTAACATGTAATCCACAAACCTCGGTTTGCTTGATTACATAGTTTAAATATAACAAAAAAGATCCTTGTTAGGGATCTTGAATCGATAGAAGGCCGAGGTATTGACCGAGGATGATGGGGTCGACGATGAAGGCATAGAGATGATCGGGTGTGGCGGTACCGACGGATATCGGTTCGGTCAGGAAATGACCTGAAGCATCGGTTTCGTACATACCGATGGCTACCTGAAGTAACGTGCGACCTAATACCGGTCCATGCTGCATGCCGGAGGCAAACTCAGCAAACAGTGGCTGGCGGTCGGTTACGGTGTACCCCAAGAAAATCACTACGTGACTAATTTGGTTGTAGTCCAGGTGACTGTCTTCAGTCTCAAAAAAAATCAGACTGCCCGGAAGGATCTGGAGATTGGGAAAAGCCTCCAGAGTAAGCAGATTTTCTACTGGCACCTTGCGAACTATCGACTCGGGAACTGCCTCATCAGCTTTGATAAACCAAGCCAGCTGCATATAGGCGTTGAGGTCGGGGATGGGTAGGTCGGGGTCAGGCTGGTACTGATTCCAGTCTGCTGTGTAAAAAGAAGTGGTGAAACCGAGTGCGGCCAGGTATCGACCGACAAAACCGCTGCAGTTTGCAGGTGATCCTCCGGTGATGCGGTAAGGAGATTCACCAAAGCTTGCTTGCACGGCCAGGGTATCCTCCAGGGTCAGAGAGGTGCGTGGATCGAGGATGAGGCCGTAGTCCGGACCTGTAGCCGAGACTGACAGGGAGGGGAGTAGCACAACAAAAAAGATAAGCACGATATTTTTCCGACTCATTTTTTGCCTTTGCGAAACTCAAAGAACGAATAGTAATATTGTATAACTTGTTCTTATGGGGTGCAAGTGAGATATGAGCTTACTCGCCCTCCTTTCGGTAATGTTTATTACCGAAATGTCAGGCTGCGTTTCCTCATATATCTGCACCCATAATGTTTAGGTCGCGATACATATTGGAATACAGGTAAGACCAATGTCTGACTTTAACTGTGTCCGGTATATTCTTCCTAAAGTAGGTAAGGCCAACTATGCTGCCCTGATGAAAACACTGGA
>Ga0208958_1001975_pt1 | contig 18705 bp, 17 predicted proteins | sample RifOxyB1_FD_184032 | JGI IMG/M metagenome (GOLD analysis project Ga0208958, IMG submission 184032) | Soil microbial communities from Rifle, Colorado - Rifle Oxygen_injection B1 (SPAdes) | ecosystem: Environmental > Terrestrial > Deep subsurface > Rock core/Sediment | place: Rifle, Colorado... | reverse complement strand
ACGCCCGCCACGCTCTAACGGCCGAAGAGGCCACCCCTGTCGTCCTGATCCTGCTGGAATGCGTCAACAACGCCCTGGAGCACGCCTTCCGGGACCGTCCGGGCCGGATCGAGATCCGTCTCCACGACGACGGCGCCAAACGCCGCCTGGAGGTGCGTGATGACGGCGCCGGACCGCCCGCGGATCTCGACCCCGCCAGAAGCCGCAGCCTGGGTCTGCGCATCGTCATGGGTCTGACCGAACAGCTCCACGGCCGGTTCAGCATCGTCGACGCCGCCCCCGGCGCCCTGTGCGTGCTCAGCTATCCGCGCCCCGCCGCCCAGTGATCTCTCTGATCCGGCGCCTTTCTGTGGACAAGACAAAACACTGATCCGCCAAGGCGAATTCGATCCGTCCACCGATGTTCACAGGCTTGTCCACCGCCTCCGGGCCAATCATGCACATCGGGGCGAGTTCGGGCGCTTGCCTCATACCGGGTTTCGCGAGAACGTCAACAGGCCGAGGGACACGGCGGCGCGGAAATCGGGGGAGACCCCGGCTTCAAGCGAACCGGCCCGGCTCTACGACCCGGCGTGATCGGGCGGTCTTCGGACCGTAACGTGCGGCGGGCGGGATCCAAGGCTCCGGTCATCGACGGTCTCCGGATCGACGACGGACAGGGGAACCGGATCGGGATCGACGGACGACGCGGACGCAATGCCGTGGGACGCCTGAGACCCGGAGCGCGACAGGATACAGCCGACCGTCCTTGCGGGTCCGCCCGCGACGACGCCCAGGCCGAGGTCCGACCCGACCGGCCAAGTCCAACCCGGACTTGGCGAGGGGACGAAGTTCACGGGTTCCCCCTGAAAGCTTCGTCCCCTCGCTCAATTGGGGCCGAATTTCATGGATTTGCGCTAGACAGCCGCCGCCGCCCATGCACCCATCCCGTGCAGCCGGAGGCCGTCATGCGTGTAACACCGTTTCTTCTCTGTCTTCCCTTCGCCCTGGCGATCGCGGCGCCCCCGGCCAAAGCCGATCAGAGCCCGGAATATGTCGGCCCTCCCGTCATTATTCCGGGACCGCCCTCTCCGCCGATCAGCGTAAGATCGGGCGCCCTGGCAGCTCCGATGGAGGACACCCGCCTCCACCTGCCCGACGCCGAGGCGACCTGCGACGGCGCCCCGCTCGCCGCAACCTACAGCGATCCGCTGCCGGCGGTGCAACGGCGTGTCGGCGCGTCTTATGAGGACACTGTGCTGGCCTTCTCGGTCGCCGCGGACGGCCGCACCCTGGATATCCGCGCCGTCGAGGGTGCGACCGCCGCTTCCGACAGGCTGCAGGCCAGCCTGGCCGCGTGGCGCTTCCCGCCTCACGCGCGCAAGGACTGTCGTCTGATCGTGCGGTGGCGCACGGTCAGCGTGGAACAGGCCGACACATCGGACCTGCTGACCTATTTCGCCGTCACCCGGGATCGCGGCGCCCTGCGGGATGCTGTGGCTAAAAGACTCGGCGGACCGAACTCGGACTGCGACGACCGGTTCGGCGGCCGCCGCCCCGCCGTCATGGCCTATCCCGATTTCGAGAAGGGCCGCCGCCCGCCACCCGGCGGACGCAGTTGGACTGTGGTTCGCTGGAACATCGACGCAGAGGGTCGAAATACCGACATCGAGACCCTGGGGTCGTCAGGCGACGTCGATCTGGACGCCGAGGCGCGACGCACCATGGCCGACTCGCGCATGCGGCCAGGGCCGGCGCGGACCGGCTGCGTCTACAACTTCTACCGGACAGGCGAGACCCTGGAAGCCCCGCCCATGCCGCCGGAAGACCAGCGCCCGGATCCCCTTCAACAGTGCCCCGCATCCGTCGCTGAACGCTTCAAGCCTCAATCCAATCTCGTGTTCCCGACGGCTTTCCGCGACCGGCCTATAGAAGGCTGGGCTCTGATCCGGTTCGACGTCGCCCCCTGGGGCCAGATCGGCAATGCCGCCGTGGTCGAGGCCCAGCCGGCCGCTGCCTTCGGGACGCAAGCCTTGCAGTTGGTGCAATCCAGCCGCGCCTCAGGCGGGTTCGAGGCCGGGGTTCGGTGCGTCGTGCCGGTCCGCTACAAGATGCCGGCCGAGAACGCCGCGCCTGAAGCGGATCAGAACTGACGCGCCCCGCCTTCCCAAGGCCGCCGTCCCCTCGTAAAGCAGGGCCATGATCCAGCGTGGGAATCGCCTGCTGACCCGTCGCCGCGCCCTGCTCGCGGGCGGCGCGGCTGTGGTCGGAGGCGCGGCGCTCGGCCTGAGGGCCTGCACCCGTTCCGAGGCGCCGGTGGACGACCAGGGCCGGGTGCGGCTGCGCTTCGCCACCGACTGGCGCGCCCAGGCCGAACAGGGCGGCTTCTATCAGGCCCTGGCGACCGGCGCCTATGAGAAGCGCGGGCTGAACGTCCAGATCGTCCAGGGCGGACCGGGCGTGAACGTGCCCCAGCTGCTGGCCTCGGGCGCCGTCGAACTGGGCATGGGCTCCAACAGCTTCATCCCGATGAACCTGGTCGCCGCCGGGGCGCCCGTGAAGGCCGTCGCCGCCTTCTTCCAGAAGGACCCCCAGGTTCTGATCGCCCACCCCGACCCGGCGCTGGAGACGATCGCCGATCTGGCCGGACGCCCCTTCCTGCTGGCCGACGCCTCGATCAACGCCTTCTGGGTCTGGCTGAAGGCCAAATACGGCTTCACCGACGACCAGGTCCGCAAATACACCTTCAACCTGGCGCCCTTCCTGGCCGACGAGCGGGCGGTGCAGCAGGGCTATCTGACCAGCGAGCCCTACACCATCGAACAGGAGGCGGGTTTCGAGCCCAAGGTCTTCCTGCTGGCCGACGAGGGCTATCCGTCGTACGCCACCATGGTTCTGGCGCCGAACGCCTTCGCGCGCGACAACGCCGAAGCCTTGCGCAGTTTTATCGCCGCCTCGGCCGAGGGCTGGCGCGACTATCTGCGCGGCGACCCAAAGCCGGGCGACGCCTTGATCCGCAAGGATAATCCGGAGATGACCCAGGCCATTCTGGATCAGGCCCGGCAGAAGCTGCGCGACAACGGCATCGTCGACGGCGGAGATGCTGCCCTTTACGGCCTCGGGGCCATGACCGCCGAACGCTGGCAGGCCTTCTTCGAGGTCACCAGCCAGGCCGGCGTCTTCGATCCCGGCCTGAACTGGCGCGAGGCCTTCACCGACAACTATCTGCCGGGCCGTGGCTGAGCCCATCGCCGCCCTGCGGGGGGTGACGGTCGATCTGACCGGCCGCACCCCGCTCGGCCCGCTGGACCTGACCGTGGCGCGCTGCGAGATCCTGGCCCTGGTCGGCGCCTCGGGCGCCGGCAAGTCCACCGCCCTGCGTCTGCTGGCCGGGCTTCAGTCGCCCGGCGCCGGACTCGTCTCGCGCGCTGTCGGACCGGGCCGCACCGGCTTCGTCTTCCAGAGCCCGACCCTGCTGCCCTGGGCCGACGCCCTGGCCAATGTCGCCCTGCCGCTGGAGCTGGCGGGACGACCCCGCGCTGAGGCGCGCGGACGGGCGGCCGCCGCCCTGGGCGCCGTCGGTCTGGGCGACCGGCTGGACGCCCGGCCGTCGGAACTGTCGGGCGGCATGGCCATGCGCGTCGCCCTGGCCCGCGCCCTGGTCACGGCCCCGGACCTGCTGTTGCTGGACGAGCCTTTCGCCGCCCTGGACAGTGTCACCCGCCGCGGGTTGATCGAGGACCTGCACGCCCTCTGGGCCGCAGCCGATCCCCGCCCCGCCGTCGTCTTCGTCACCCATGACGTCGAGGAGGCCGTCTATCTGGCCGGGCGGGTCGTCGTGTTGGAGGCGGCGACTGGCCGCCCCGTCGTCGACCTGCCCACCCCCGGCGTCCTGCCCCGCCCCGCGCGTTGGCGCGCCGATCCCGCCTGTCGGCAGGCGGTCGAAACGGTCGCCGAGGCTCTGGAGGCGGCCATGGGGCTATCTGTGGGCGCTCCGGCATGAGACGGCTCGTCGACCTGGCTCCGCCCCTGTTCCTGGCTGTCCTCCTGCTGGCGGTGTGGGAAGCGGCCTGCCGTCTTCTGGCCCTGCCGTCCTACTTTCTCCCGCCGCCCACCGCCGTGGCCGCAGCCCTGGTCGAGGCGGGACCGCGGCTGGCGGCGTCCGCCTGGGTCACCTTCGTCATGGCCGTTCAGGCCCTGGTCCTCGCCGGCCTGATCGGCGGCGCCCTGGCCCTGGCGGTATCGCTGAACGCGGCCGCAGAGCGGGCGGTCCGGCCCCTGGCGGTGGCGCTCCAGGTCACTCCCGTCGTCGCCGTCGCGCCCCTGGTGCTGATCTGGGCCGGACTGGACCATGCCGACCGGGCCGTCGTCGCCCTGGCGGCCCTGGTCGCCTTCTTCCCCCTTTTCTCGGGGATGCTGACGGGGCTGAAGTCGGCCGATCCCGATCTCGAACGCCTGTTTGACCTGTACGGCGCCGGGCCGCTGCAGCGGCTCTGGCGCCTGCGCCTGCCTTCCGCCCTGCCGTTCGCCCTGGAAGGCCTGCGAGTCGCGGCGGGGCTCGCCGTCATCGGCGCCGTTGTGGCCGAGTTCGTCTCGGGCTCGGGCGCCACCCAGGGCCTGGCCTGGCGTCTTCTGGAGGCCGGCAATCGCCTGCGCACCGCCGAAATGCTGGCCGGCGTCCTGTGTCTGACCCTGCTCGGCCTGATCCTGAACGCCGCCGTCGCCCTGACCGCACGATTCCTGCTTCGCCGTTAGCGGCGGATTAAGTCATGATCGCCTAGCGTGTGGCCTGTCCGTCACTCGCGAGAGAACCGTCCCTTTGCGACGCGCCTTGATCCCCTCCGCCGTTCTGATCGCCGCCGTCGCGGCCTCGGGCGCCGCCATGGCCCAGACGCGGGCGCAGACCGGCGAATCGGCGCGTCGGGAAACCGCGCGCACCGCCACCGCCGACGGCCTCCGCTACCTGTCCTGGCCGGGCAAGGCGTCCAGCCCCGTGTCGGCCGCCGCCTCTCGTCCCACGCCGGCCGCGCCGGCGCCCGCCGCCCTTCCCCTGACCCGGATCGCGGCTCCCGCCGCCGCCGCGCCGCGCGCAGGCCTCACGCCCGCCAGCCATTGGCTGCCCGCCCCGGCCGCAAGCCCGCCGCCCGTCGCGACGCCGGTCGAAGAACCGGCTACGCCTCACGCCTCTTCGACGCCCGCCCCCGCAGTCGCCCCCGCTCCAGCCGATCCAGTCGCAGATCCCCTGGCGCCCCGCCGGGATGCGCTCATCTTCCGCCTGCAGGCTCAAGCCCAGGTTGAGGCTCAGCCCCAGGTTCAGGTTCAGGCCTCGGAGTCCGCGCCTGTGCAGACCGCCCAGATTCAACCCGCCCAGACCGCCCCTGTTCTCGGCGCCCGCCTCTATTCGGTTCACCGCCAGGCCGGCCTGAAGCCCGACCCCATACCGGCGACCCAGCCGGTCTATCTGGACCGTCTGCCGATCGAGATGATCCAGCCCCCCGCCTCCGCCGACCTGGCCCAGCCCGACGGCCCGCCGGCCCTGCTGCGCAACAGCGACGGCACGGTCCGCGCCGCCCCCCAGACCCAGGAGGACGCCCTCCCGTGACCGACGCCTCCTCGACCGAAAAAGACGTTCTCCAGGCGTCGCGCCTGCCCGACCTCATCGCCCTGGCCAATGAGACCTCCAGCGAGAAGCGCCGGCTGCTGCTGCGCGAACTCTCGGATCATTTCCTGGGCGGGATCGAGCACAGCGCCGCCGAGACCGAGCTTTACGGCTCGGTTCTCGAAACCCTGTCCGAAGAGATGGAGACGGCCGTCCGCGCCGAGCTCGCGGCCCGTTTCGCCCTGGCGCCCAACGCCCCCGCAGGCCTGATCCGCCGCCTGGCCGAGGACCAGATCGAAGTCGCCGGTCCGGTGCTGCGCGACTCTACAGTCCTGACCGACGAAGACCTGATCGGCGTCGTCAGCCGTCAGGGTCAGGACCATATGCGCGCCGTTTCCGGCCGGTCCGAAGTCTCCGAGGCCGTGTCCGACATCATCGTGGAGCGGGGCGACGACCAGACCCTGGGCGTCCTGCTGCGCAACGACGGCGCCCAGCTGTCGCGCGCGGCGTCCGAGACGGCGGTCGAGCGGGCCAAGAGCAATCCCGACCTCCACGCCCCCGCCGTCGAGCGCAAGAACCTGCCTGCGGATCTGCTGAACGACATGTATTTCGTCGTCGAGGCGCGGCTGCGTCAGCAGATCCTCGAACAGAACGCCCAGATGGACCCGGACCTGCTGGAGGCGGCCCTGGCCGCCGGCCGCACCCGCGTCGCCACCGACGACGGGGCCTTGCCGCCCGACTACGCCGACAGTCAGGCCTATGTCGAAGAACTCTACGCCGCCGGCCAGCTGACGCCGCAGATGCTGATCCGCTTCCTGCGCTCCAAGGGCCGCACCCCCTTCCTGGTCGCCCTGTCCCGTCTGTCGGACGTGGACTTCCACACCGCCCGCAGCATCGTCGACCGCCGCGACCTCGACGCCCTGTCCATCATCTGCAAGGCGGCCGACATCGATCGGGCCATCTTCCTGACCTATGCGGTCTCCTTGCTGGGCGCCGATCCAAACCCCATGGGCAAGGCGGCGGCCTATGGTCGGATGTATGGCGAACTGACGCGCGAGACCGCCATGCGCACCCTGCGCTTCTGGCGCATGCGCCGCGTCGCCCAGGCGGCCTGAACCACCGCCTTCAAAGCAGAACGCCCGCCTCCTTTCGGAAGCGGGCGTCCCAGACCGGTTGTGACGGCTTACTTCTTGGCGCGCGCGGCGCGGGCCGGCTTACGGCCGCCCTGCCCCAGGCCCATCTGCTTGGCCAGTTCCGAGCGGGCCTTGGCGTAGTTGGGGGCGACCATCGGATAGTCCTTCGGCAGGCCCCACTTGGCGCGGTATTCTTCGGGGCTCATGTCGTACTTGGTGCGCAGGTGACGCTTCAGCGACTTGAACTTACGCCCGTCTTCCAGGCAGATCAGGAAGTCGGCGTTGATCGACTTGCGGATCGGCACCGCAGGCTCCTTGGGCTCGGGCTCCGCCTCGACCGGCGCCTGCGAAACGCCCGAAAGTGCTGCATGAATATTGGCGATCAGCGCCGGCAGGGCTTCAGCCGTGACGGTGTTGTTGCCGACATAGGCCGAGACGATGTCGGCGGTCATTTCGAGCAGTTCGGGCTTTTCTTCCATAAGCGGCGTCTCTTTCTTGATCTATTTCATTCGACTGAAACGCCAGTCGAACTGTCACGAGCGGTCTTAGGGTTGTTTGGCGGCAAAAGCAATCCGGGCAGTTTCTGATCAATCCTGACGATCATGAAACACTTCGCCGCCGCGCTGTTCTATCGGCCAAAGTCTTCGGCCAAGGCGAGCATGGCCGCTCGCTCAGGAGCCGAATATTCATCTACAGCCTCATTCTCGCCTTCCCGAATCGCGCGCAAGAGACTGGGCGTCAGCGCGGACGAAAGGGACCAGTTCCAGTAACGCAATACGGTCTGCGCTCGATCGACGGCCAGCATTTCATAGGTGACCTGCACACGATCCAGATCTGGATGCACGCCGCCGTCGCTCGTCGTCTCGGGTCGTCGCATCGACCGCCACAGGTTGAGAAGATCCTTGCGCGTCAAACCTGTTGCTTTGCACAATATGGCCAGGGGCTCTCCGCCGGGATCGCCCAGGATCTTCGCCCCGGTCAGGGGCTTCACCCCCGCCAGGAAGGCGATCTCGGACGCCAGTTCCCGGGACAGTCCCTCGTCCGCCGCGACGGCCAGAGCGTGCTCCAGATCGTCATACGGACTCTTTTCGATCGCCGCGCGGTTGCGCTGCCGCCGCTCGATGAACTGGAGCGCCTTGCGCGCCACCGGGTCGCTCCACCCCTCCTCCGCCGCCAGGGCGAAGACGTCTTCGGACACCTCCTGCATCACCTCGCGCGAGACGGCGAACCGCTGCAGGATGGTGCGTCTCTCTTCCACGCCGCACCACCAGAACATCACATAGGCGCCGGACGGGCGAAGTTCGGGCCGCTTCAACAAGGCGCCGCACAGTCTCGGCTGTTTGCGGCTCAAGGCCACCACCGTCTCCACGCCGGCCTGGGACAGGCGGGCGGTCGGGTTGCGCAGGGCCGCCTCGATCACCTCCGCCTCGCCGAAGCCGAACAGGGTCTCGGTCACGATCTCGGAAATTCCTCGCCGTCCGGCCATGATCAGCCGGTGTTCCGGCCCCGCGTCGCGCGCGCACCCCACCAGATCGGCGTCGGTCAGGGCGGCGCACTGCTCGATCAGCAGGCCCGCGATCTCGGGCGCGTCCCGCAGCAGCAGCCGCGCCACGCTGTCCGGCAGTTCGGACAGCGGCGTCAGGCGCGCCGCGACGCGACGCCTTTCCTCCGGCGCCGCCTGACGCAGCATGTCGACCAGAAGATCGCCGGTCACCGCCCGTTCGAAGGCGTTGATGCGGCTGGCCGGCAAGGCGACGACGTCGGCCAGCCGTTTCAGCAGGGCATGCCGGGCCTTCAGCGCAGGCGGCGCCGCCTCGTCGTCATCCAGAGCCGTCGCCTCGGTCATGGGCGCCAGACTAGGTCCCGCCCGTTAACCAAGCGTATCGGGTCAAAGCCCTTCGAAAAGGGCGGTCGACAGGTAGCGTTCGGCGAAGGACGGAATGACCACCACGATGGTCTTGCCCGCATTCTCCTCGCGCGCCGCCAGACGAAACGCCGCGGTCAGGGCCGCGCCCGAACTGATGCCGACGGGAATCCCTTCCACCCGCGCCACCTTGCGCGCCATGTCGAAGGCGTCGTCGTTCGACACCTGCTCCACCCCGTCGACCACCGAGCCGTCGTAGATGGCGGGCACGAAGCCCGCGCCTATGCCCTGGATCTTGTGCGGTCCCGGCGCCCCGCCGGACAGGACCGGCGAGGCCTCCGGCTCGACCGCGATCATCTGGATCGAGGCCTTGCGCGCCTTCAGCGCCTGGCCGACGCCCGATATGGTTCCGCCGGTGCCGACGCCGGCCACGATGATGTCCACGGCCCCGTCCGTGTCGTTCCAGATCTCCTCCGCCGTAGTCGCGCGGTGAATGGCCGGATTGGCCAGGTTCTCGAACTGCGAGGGGCTGACGGCGTTCGGCGTCGAGGCCAGCAGCTCCTCGGCGCGGGCGATGGCGCCCTTCATCCCCTTCTCGGCCGGCGTCAGCTCCAGCTGCGCGCCCAGCAGGGCCAGCATTTTCCGCCGTTCGATCGACATGCTCTCCGGCATGCACAGGATCAGCTTCAACCCCTTGGCGGCGGCGACGAAGGCCAGGGCGATGCCGGTGTTGCCGCTGGTCGGCTCGATCAGAACCGTGTCGGCCTTGATCCGGCCCGCCTCTTCCAGCGCCTCGACCATGGCCACCCCGATCCGGTCCTTGACCGAGGCGATGGGGTTGAAGAACTCCAGTTTGGCCAGAACCGTCGCCTTCGCCCCATATTCGGCCGACAGGCGCGGCAACCGGACCAGCGGGGTGTCCCCGATGGTGTCGATGATCGAATCATAGACCTTGCCCCGCCCCTTCTTCAGATGGCGGGACGCGTCGTAGCTGAAGTCGGACATGGGGGGCTCCGGTCGGTGCAGTCGTGCAGGGTCCGTAACAGATAGGCGGCGCGACCGATCCGCAAGGGGGTGCGAGCGATGATTTCTGACGTCCGCCTTCAGAACCGGCGCCGTCCTACAGCCACCCCTCGCCCCTCAGCTCGGCGACGCGCGCCCGCGACACCGGCGCCGTCAGCCCGCCCTTCAGTCTCAGGCTCAGATTGCGCCCGTCCTCCACCACCCCGACGACCGCCGCCCGCGCCACCCACCAGGAGCGATGGGTCTGACGCCCTTCCACCCCCGCCAGCCCGGCCATGGCCTGGGCCAGGGACATCAGCACCAGATGCGATCCCTGGGGCGTGTGGACCCGCACATAATGGTCCTCCATCTGCAGACACAGCACCTCGCGGCCCAGGCGGCCGGGCAGGCGGTCGCGCGGATCGGCCGACAGGGGCGTCGGGCCCGGCTCCGACTTCTCAGTTCGCGCCGACGGCCGCGACATCAGCCACAGGACGGCTCCGGTCGCCACGGCGCTGACAATCAGGCTCTGCCCGAACCATTCCAGCACGCCGACCTCGAAGGTCCGGCCCCATATGATCTGCGCCAGCCCCCGGCTGATCAGGGTCATCGGCGCCGCCAGCAGGAAGACGGCCGGCGGCGCCCACAGCCACGGCGACAGGCCCCGCCGGTCGGCCGCTCTCGCCAACAGGGGCAGGCTCAGCCCGAACAGCAGCCAGCCCGCCCATAGGCTGGCCACCCAGTACAGAACCCTGACCGGCGCTGCGCCGTTCATGTACGAGCCGAATGGCCCGACTAGCCCAAGCAGAACACCCAGGGACGTGGCCACCGCCAGCCCAAGCCGCGCGCCGCGCCAGACTCCCCCTCGCGAATCCCCGATCCTCATTCGGTCATTCTAGCGCCTGCCCAGCCCCGGCGGAATCGCTGACCGCCTGTTCGCCGAATGACGAACCCATTCGCCCATTGGCGCAAACCCGCTGGCGAGCGGGCTTCGATGCCGGCCAGGACGTCGGCCATCAACCCGCTGACCCAAGAGTCTTTCATGTCCCTGACCGCCGCCCTGATACCCGCCCTGGCCGCCCTCGCCCTTCAGACCGCCCCCGTCTCCAAGGATCGCTCCGGCCCTATGGCGTCCACGGCCATGACGGCGACGACCGAGGCCCAAGCGGTCACCTTCGCGCCTCTCGAAATCCCGGACGGCGCGGGCCCCGCCATCGAGGCCGGGGTCTGGACGCCCGCCGACAGACCTCGGGCCGGCCTGCCGCTCGTCGTCATCTCCCACGGCAACGGCGGCGATTTCCGCAGCCATGAAGCCACCGCCCGCGCCCTGGCCGAGGCGGGCTTCATCGTCGCCGCCCTGACCCACACCGGCGACAACTGGCGCGACCAGAGCCAGGCCACGAACATGCCCCAGCGACCCCGCCAGCTTCATGTCCTGATCGACTATCTGGTGAAGGACTGGGCGGATCGGGACGCGATCGATCCCCGCCGCATCGGCGCCTTCGGCTTCTCGTCCGGCGGCTTCACCGTCCTGACGGCGGCGGGGGGCGAGCCCGACCTCGCGCGCATCGGCGAGCATTGCCGCGCCCATCCCGACTTCTACGACTGCGGCCTGGTGGCGACGCGCGGCGCGCCGCCGAGCCTTGAGGGCCAGGCCTGGGTTCACGACGCCCGCATCAAGTCGGTCGTGGCCGCCGCCCCGGCCCTGGGGTTCAGCTTCACGCCCGAAGCTCTGTCGGGCCTGACCCAGCCGGTCCAGCTGTGGCGCGCCGAAAACGACCGGGTTCTGCCCAGCCCCTTCTATGTCGAGCCCGTGCGCGACGCCCTGCCCCGGTCGCCGGAATACCATTCCGTAGCCGGCGCCGACCATTTCGACTTCCTGCCGCCCTGCTCGGCACGGCTGGCCGCCCTCGCGCCGATGATCTGCACGCCGACGCCGGGCTTCGACCGGGCCGCCTTCCAGGACCGTTTCAATCGCGCGCTGATCGGCTTCTTCCGCCGCACCCTCTGACCGGTTCAGAAGGACTCCCAGCCGTCCTCGTCCGCCGCCGGTTGCGGAGCCGGAGCGGCGCCGCCTCGGCCGACGGTCTTCAGGGCCGTCACCGCCGCCGGCGCCGGCTTCGACGACACGGCGGCGTGAGTCTTCTGGGCTGCGGCGCCGACCTGGAACCGGGACACGGCGGCCCTCAGCACATCGGCCTCCTGCGACAGGGAATGGCTGGCGGCGGTGGACTGTTCGACCATGGCCGCGTTCTGCTGGGTCATCTGGTCCATCTGGTTGACCGCCGTATTGACCTGCTGCAGCCCGGTCGCCTGCTCGCCGGCCGAGGACGAGATCTCCGTCACCAGGCCTTCGATCTGGGCCACGCGCTCCACAATCCGATCCAGGGCCTGCCCCGTCTCGGTCACCAGCTTCACGCCCGAGCCGACCTGGACGGTCGACTGGGTGATCAGCCCCTTGATCTCCTTGGCCGCATCGGCGGAACGTTCGGCCAGGGCCCGCACCTCCGAGGCCACCACGGCGAAGCCGCGCCCGCTCTCGCCCGCCCGCGCCGCCTCGACCCCGGCGTTAAGGGCCAGCAGATTGGTCTGGAAGGCGATCTCGTCGATCACCCCGATGATCTGGGCGATCTGGCTGGACGAGCGTTCGATCTCGCCCATGGCGGCGACCGCGTCGCGCACCACCGCCCCGCTCTTGTCGGCGTCTTCGCGCGCCGCCTGCACCACGCCGGCCGCCTGGACCGCGCCCGAAGCGGTGGCCTTGACGGTGGCGGTCACCTCGTCCAGCGCGGCGGCGGTCTCTTCCAGACTGGCGGCCTGTTGCTCGGTGCGCCGAGACAGGTCGTCGGCGGCCTTGGCGATCTCCGTGGCCCCGGCGTTTATGGCGCCCGTATTGGCGGCGATCGTGGCGATGGCGTCCTGAAGCCCTTCCACGGCCGCGTTGAAATTGCTCCTCAGCTGCTCATAGGCGGGCGGGAAGGGATCGACGATCCGCACGGTCAGATCCGCCTGAGCCAGAGCGTCCAGCCCCCGCGTCAGCCCGTTGACCACGATCGCCTGCTCCCGCGCGGCGGCTTCGCGCGACTGGTCGCCCGCCACGCGATCCTCGTCCTCCTTGGCGCGCCGTCGCGCCGCCTCGGCCGCCTCGGCCTCGGCGCGGGCCAAGATCAGGGCCTGGATGTCGACCACGGCGCGGGCGATGTCGCCGATCTCGTCCTTGCGCCGGGCCTCGCCCAGCTTCACCTCGGTCTGGCCCTGGGCCATGGCCCGCAGATCCCCGGTCAGACGACGGATCGGCGCCACCATGCCGCGCGCCCCGGCGATCATCACGCCGATGCTGATTGCGAGTGCGGCCAGGACGGCGGCGATCATCACGATCCGACCGGTCTGGGCCGTCGTGTCGGCGACCAGCCTGTCCTTCTCCGCCGAGGCCTCGATCTTGTCGGCCGCCGCGCTCATGGCGGTCTCCAGGGCCGAGAACTGGGTCTGGAAGTCCGTCATTCGCCCCTGGGCGGCGACCGGGTCGGTTCCCGCCAGTTCGACGATGTCCGACGCAGCCGCGATATAGGTCTGAAGCGGGCCCTCCACCGCTTCCAGGGCGGCCTTCATCTCGGGATCGACCGCCAGCGCCTTGTTGTCGGCGATCGAGGTCTCGAAGCTCTGACGGTGCTCCGCCAGATCGGCCTTCACAGCCTCCAGCGACACGTCATTGGCCGGATCTCGCGACAGCAGGGCCCCGAACACGTCCGACCGCAGCGCGTCGTGCATCATGTCGGCCTGCATATGGTTTCGCAGGATGGAAGACGAGACCGAGGCGCGGCTCAAGGCCTGCCCCTGGGTCTCGTTCGTCAGCAGGCCGACGCCCGCCGTACCGACCGACAGCACCAGGACGGCGACCCCGGTCGCCGCCACCTTCTTGCCGATCGTCATGCGCATGCGCGGCTTCCCCTTGATCCTTATCCGAACATCGATAGGCGAACAGGGTTAACGCACTGTATGCGCCTCCGTACGGTGTTTCCCTGCCCGCGCTTAAGGACGATTTTTATCTCGCTCGGCCTAGACCTGCGGCGAACAGCACGGATCATGGCCATGCAGAACGCCCAGCCGCACCCTCTGAGAACCCTTGTCGCCGCCTGCGCGGCCGTTCTCGCCTTCCCCGCCGCAGCGCGCGCCCTCGACCCGGCGTCCGAGCCGACCTGGACCCTGTCGGCCGAATACACCTCGGACGTGACCGGCGTCGTGTCGGGCGGAGCGAGCCGGGCCGGCCGCTATCTCGACAATCTGAGCGTCGAACTGGACGGCGACCTGGAGCAGGCCTGGGGCTGGCGCGGCGCGCGGCTGCACATGTCCGGCCTCTACAACGGCGGCGGCGAACCCAACGCCCTGGCCGGCACGCTCCAGGGCGTCGACAATATCGAGGTGGGGGCCCAGGGCGCTCGCCTGTTCGAGGCCTGGATTGAACAGGACTTGGGCGGCTCCGCCACCCTGCTGGCGGGCCTCTATGATCTCAACAGCGAGTTCTACGCCACCGAGGCTTCGGGCCTTCTGCTCTCGCCGCCGTTCGGCATCGGCTCGGAACTGGCCTCGACCGGCCCCAACGGCCCGGCCATCTTCCCCTCCTCCTCCCTGGCGGCCCGCTTGCGGATCGGCGATGCGGGCGGGACCTATGTCCAGGCGGCCGTGGTCAACGCCGACGCCCGCACCCTCGGCGACCACGGCGGGGTGGATACGGACCTGGATCACGGCCTTCTGGCCATCGCCGAGTTCGGCAGCCGCGCCGCCCTCGGGGCCGTCCCTGTCCGCTACGCCGTGGGCGCCTGGCGCTACACCCAGCGCCAGGACGACATCCGCGACCTGACGCCCGACGGCGGCCCGGCCCACAGCATCGCCCAAGGCGCCTACGCCTTGGCCGAAGGTCAGGTCTGGGGTTCGGAAAGGCCGGACGGCCCCCAGGTCGACGCCTTCGCCCGCCTCGGCGTCTCTGACGGCGACACCACCGACTTCAAGGGCGGCTGGCAGGCCGGGCTGCTGGTGCGCCAGGTCTTCTCAAGCCGTCCCGACAGCCAGCTGTCCTTCGGGGTCCACCAGGGATGGCTGTCCGACAAGGCCCGCGCCAACCTGTCCGACGTCCCCGCCGATCCCGCCCGCTACGAAGAGGGGCTGGAACTGACCTACGCCGACCGGATCGGCCGCTTCACGATCCAGCCCGACCTCCAGCTGATCCGCCGCCCCGGCGGTCTCAAGGACGCCGACGACGTGGTGGTGGTGTCCCTGCGCGTGATCACGCCGCTGTTCTGAGCACGCTCGCTTCTCAGATCAGAAGCATGACGGCGTTGCCGAAATTGTGCAGCAGCACCGGAAGCGCCAGGCTGCGCGTCTTCAGAACCAGCCAGACCGCAATCAGGGACGGCAGCGCCGTCAGGGCCATGGTCAGGGGGTCGAAAGTGAATCCCCCCTCGCTGTAGCCGAAGGCGTGGGCCAGGCCGAACAGGGCGCAAGACAGGACGGCCCCCAAACCCCAGTCGACGCCAAGTATCCGCACCCGCCCCTCGAACGCCCGGCCCAGCGCCGCCAGCACGACGCCGCGATAGAAGATCTCTTCCTCCAGCCCCGGCATCGTCAGCTGAAACGCGATCGTTTCCGGCGTCGCCGCCTCGTTGGGGAAGGCCAAGGCGAGGGCCAGGAACAGGCCGACATAGACGCCGGCCACCGGCAGCGCGCTCTTCAGGCTGCCGGCGGCCTGCTCGAAATTCAGCCCCGACGCCCTAAATCCGAAACCCGGCAGGGCTGCGACCGCCAGGCTCGCCAGCAGCGCCAGCGCCTTGCCCTGCCAGTTCCAGGTCCCGCCGGGGATCAGGTCGGGGATCAAGCCGTAAACGTTCGTCAGCAGCAGGTCGTTCAGCAGAACCAGGCCCGCCGCGATCAGCAGCCAGCACCAGGAAATCCGTCCCGGCAACAGCCGCCCCAACAGTCCGCCGCCGACGACCAAGAGGCCGATGACGCCCAATATTCCGATAAGCCCGTTCACAATCCGCTCCATGTCTCTGTGAGAGCGCGGATCGTGCGGCAGGAGGCGGCGGGCCGCTTCTCGAAACCCGGCGAAAACCCCCTCAAAACCCGGCGACGTCGTCCAAAAGCTCGCCGCCGGCAGACAGCCGCGCACGGCGATAGGCGCTCGGCGTCATGCCTTCCGTCATCTGGAAGACGCGGTTGAACGAGGCGAGGGAAGCGAAGCCGCTGTCCATGGCGATCACGATCAGCTTGTCTTTCCGCCTCGCCGGATCGGCGAGCAGACGACGCGCCTCCTCCATCCGCTGAGCGTTCAAGAAGGTCCTGAAGTGATCATAGCCGAGCTGACGATTGATCAGCGCCCGCACGGCGCGCTCCGACGCCCCCATGGCGCGGACAAAGGCCGCCAGGTCCAGGGACGGGTCCAGATGGACCTTCTCCACCTCGATCAGCCGCCGCAACCGCCCCCCGAGTTCGTCGCCCGTGACGGCGGCGAGCCGGTCAGAACCTTCCACGTCCCGGGTCCACGCCGGTTGCTGCCTTCGGTCGCCCGCCAGCACCAGCAGCCAGGCGGAGAAGGCGAGACAGGCCGTGTTCTGGGCGATGACATAGGCTTGCGACGTCCACTCCAGCCCTAGAAGGACATCGGCGGCCATGTCGACGATCAGCAATCCCGCCAGCACGACCACGAACGCAAGGCGCGAGCGACGGCGGCGATCCAGCAGATCGCCCGCCCGGTCGCGGTACAGCCGCCAGGCCAGGTGGCCCATCATGACGACCCCCATGGCGATCAACAGCCAAGACAGGCCCTTCCCCTCCAGCCCCGCCCCGAACACGCCCCGGTCGGCCAGGGCGACGACGAGCCAGGCCAGACCAAGCCCCAACACGGGTCCTCGCGGCCTGAAGGCCCAGTCGAAAACCGAAAGGCAGAACCACCAGAGGAAAACCGCCGTAAGCCCGCTCAGCAGAACGGCGAGGCGTCCGATCTCGCCGGTCAGCCGCAGCCCCGGGTCCGCCGCATTGCCCGCCAGATAGCCGCACAGGCAGACGGCGAAGGGGGCGAAGAAGCGACGGTCCGCCCTCGGCTCTCGACGCCAAAGCGTCACGGCCGCGACCAGCAGCAAGGTCGCTCCGGCGACGCGGACAATGATGTCGAACTGCAAAAGGTTCACGCGAGCCGTCTTCTAGCCCACGGCGAGAGTGCGTCAAACCTCCGCCCCGAGGCGTTCGGGATCAAGGCTCCGTCCCTTCACCCCCCGTTAACCATGATGGCGCAAACGGTTAACGCCTGTTCCTGGGGTCCGTCTTGCGCAATCTCGTCGCCGCCGTCGAAGCGATCGACCCTCTGGTCGTCACCGGCAAGGTCGCGGGCGTCTCGGGCCTGCTGATCGAGTCGCGGGGCGGGCTGTCGCGTCTGGCCGTCGGCGCCCGGGCCGAGATCGGGCGGCGCGGGCTGGAGCCCCTGCCGGCCGAGGTGGTGGGCTTCCGCGACGCCAAGGCCCTGCTTATGCCGTTCGGTCCGGTCGAGGGCGTGGCGCCCGGGGCCGAGATCCGCATCATCGACCAGGCCGCCAGCGTGCGCCCGACCACCGCCTGGCTGGGCCGGATCATCGACGCCTTCGGCAATCCCATCGACGGCAAGGGCCCCCTGCCCCAGGGCCAGGCCCCCTATCCCCTGCGCGCCCCCCCGCCCCCGGCCCATTCGCGCGGCCGGGTCGGCGAACGGCTGGACCTGGGCGTGCGGGCCATGGACGTCTTCACCACCACCTGCCGGGGCCAGCGCCTGGGCATCTTCGCCGGCTCGGGCGTGGGCAAGTCGGTGCTTCTGTCCATGCTGGCCAAACAGGCCACCTGCGACGCCGTCGTGGTCGGCCTGATCGGCGAACGGGGCCGCGAGGTGCGCGAGTTCGTGGAAGAGACCCTGGGCGAAGAGGGGCTGCGACGCGCCGTCGTCGTGGTCGCCACCTCGGACGAACCGGCCCTGAAACGCCGCCAGTCGGCCTATATGACCATGGCCATCGCCGAATTCCTGCGCGATCAGGACCTGGAGGTCCTGTGCCTGATGGACAGCGTCACCCGCTTCGCCATGGCCCAGCGCGAGATCGGTCTGGCGGCGGGCGAACCCCCGACCACCAAGGGCTACACCCCCACCGTCTTCACCGAGTTGCCCAAGCTGCTGGAACGCGCCGGACCGGGACCGGTGCGGCCCGACGGCACGACCGCCGCCCCCATCACCGCCCTGTTCACCGTCCTCGTGGACGGCGGCGATCATGACGAGCCCATCGCCGACGCCGTGCGCGGTATTCTGGACGGCCACATCGTCATGGACCGCAAGATCGCCGAACGCGGCCGTTTCCCCGCCATCGACGTGCTGAAGTCCGTCAGCCGGACCATGCCGGCCTGCCAGACCCCGCCCGAGCGCGAACTGAACAAGCGCGCCCGCCAGTCGCTGTCGGCCTATGCCAACATGGAAGAGCTGATCAAGATCGGCGCCTATCGCACCGGCGCCGACCCCATCGTCGACCGCGCCATCGCCCTGAACCCGGCGCTGGAAGAATTTTTGAGCCAGGACAAGGACGACGCCACGCGTCTTACCGATTCCTTTACCCGCCTGGAGCAAATCCTGAACCAAGGCATGATCAGGGAGTGAATACGAAATGACCGCTTGGGCCCAATCCCTGATCCGCATCTCCAACTACGAGGTCGAGACGCTGCAGAAGCGTCTGGCCGAGATCACCGCCCGCCGCGCCACGGCCGAGATGCGTCTCGCCGTGCTGGACGCCGAGGTCGAGATCGAGCGCGACCGCGCCCGCTCGGACGCCGCCGCCGGCATGATGCTGGCCGCCTATCTGGAGGGCTGGAAGGCCCGCAAGGCCGCCGCCGAAAAGGACCTGACCGTGGTCGACGCCGAAGAAGCCGGCGCCCGCGACGCCCTGACCGGCGCCTTCGAAGAGCTGAAGAAGTTCGAACACGTCGCCGAAACCACCCGCCTGAACAAGCTCGTCGCCATCGCCAAGCGCGAAACCGCCGCCTTCGACGAGCTGGGCCTGCGGAAACGTGCGGTCTGACCACGCCGCCTGCTTCTCCCTCCCCGTTCCGGGGAGGGTCGTCGCGCAGCG
>Ga0208958_1001974_pt1 | contig 18711 bp, 23 predicted proteins | sample RifOxyB1_FD_184032 | JGI IMG/M metagenome (GOLD analysis project Ga0208958, IMG submission 184032) | Soil microbial communities from Rifle, Colorado - Rifle Oxygen_injection B1 (SPAdes) | ecosystem: Environmental > Terrestrial > Deep subsurface > Rock core/Sediment | place: Rifle, Colorado... | reverse complement strand
AAACAATTTCAAATACACGACTGTCACGTTCTATGGTCACCTATTCCACGGTGTTCTTCTATCGTTTGTTACATCCCATATCAAAAGCCCTACAACCCCACATCTTGCGATGTGGTTTAGACTGATCCGCTTTCGCTCGCCGCTACTGACGGAATCTCTCGTGATTTCTTTTCCTCGGGTTACTGAGATGTTTCAGTTCACCCGGTATCCTACGAGTCGCTATCTCGACCTTTCGGTCGCCTTAACGACACGTTATCCCGATCTTCTCGGGATGGATTGCTCCATTCGGAAACCGCCGGATCGAAGGATTATAACTCCTCCCCGACGAATATCGCTGTTATATGCGTCCTTCCTCGGCATGAGCGCCCAGGGCATCCATTATCAGCTTTATACGTTGCAGAGAACAAAAGAGTCATCTCGCCAACTGGCGGATGACGCCTTGTTCAAAAAAACTCCCAACGAAATGACATCGTATGGGGTCAATTCCCCCTTACGATGTAATTACTCATAATTCAAAAAAACCTGTATCTTCCATTTGTCCTATATATATGGAAGATACTATTAGCAAATTTTTAAAGAGCCATTCGCGCTCTTGTCGCGAGAGTAATCCCGATTTTATCGGGACTATTCTCAAAACAAGAGTGTGTGAAACAGCGTTGAACGTAAGATTTTGCTTTGCAAAATCAACGTTCTTACGCTGTGGACCTGACCGGATTCGAACCGGTGACCTCAGCATTGCAAATGCTGCGCTCTACCAGCTAAGCTACAGGCCCCGGTATAAAAGTCCTTTTATTTATTAAATGTGCAAGGGGCATTGATCCAGCAAAGCTGGATTGATGGTTCGTAAATTCGAAAATAAGAATTTTTTTATTAACGAACTCATCAAAAAACCCCGCTCGTGCGGGGTTCGTTTATCTCTTCAATAGAAGCTAATACACGCGAAAAACATCACCGATTCTTTTAAGTGTATGTAATGTGTAGCTTTTCATGAATAGTTTTTTACTCGTTTCTCTTGGAAACTTACGAGAAACCAATAAAAAAAATTTCCCCGAACCTCAAATGACATATGTCATTACGAGCAAATGTATATTCTACGGGTGTTTCGTATTCCTGTCAACCAGGAAAATATCATGAATTTTAGTTTTTCGTCCTCATGGACTCATCAGATCCGGAATTAACCAGATGAAACTACTGGTGGGGATTTGGAAAAGAAATAGATGCATGAACATCTAAATCTAATCTAGATTTACCTCACCAGGCCCGACACACACTAAACCCTCTGGTCTGTCAGGACTTCCAGACTACTGGCATTTTGGAATGACTATTGAATCGTTCTGGGCGATTCAGGGAGGAATTACGGATTGAGCGTTGGCGTCGGGGTTGGTGTCACCCATTGCCCATTTGCTGTGCCGTTTGTCAACAGTTGATACAGGTATTGCGCAGAGGCATAGTCAGACGATGATTGACCATTTGATCCGTCTACAATGATGACGGTATTTGTACCCGTCTGCGCAATTTTCTCGAGGTAGACCCACTGCAGGTAGGCGGCGTACTCGGGGTTATCCCTGAGAGCCTGACCAATCGTGGCAATCGCCTTGGCTTCCGCTTCAGCCGCGACGACTTGATTCATTGCCGTCCAGATGGCCTCATCCGGCTTGACATTACTGAGCGATACCGACATGAGACTCAAAGGCACGTTGTTCTTCTCGAAAATTGTGGTCATGGACACGCCGAGTTGCTCCGGAATACTCGAGAATTCCAGGTAGACCGCGCCATAGTTCTCGTATGAGGCGAATTTTTCGCGAATTTTGCCACGCACCTCCGGTTGAGCAAACTTGACGTAGATGTCCTGGACCATGATACGCTTGACTTCATTCGGATCGCCTTCAATGTGAACTGGCGTGACTTGAGCGAGAATTGCGGTGCGTGTCTCATCATCCTCTGGAACCATGAGACGCACATACACGTCCACTGATACCGGGACGCCGTCCTGCGTCAAAACGCGGTGATCTTCACCTCCGCTGCCCTCTTGTAAAAATGATTCTTTGACGGTCGTCGAGGTCACCTCAAGCAGGACGAGTGTGTTGTAGGTGCCGTTGGAATTCTTGACGCCCAGGTCAACTTGACCGGCTTCGAGCCATTTATCCTGCCAGCCCGTGGGGGTAAGCATCTTACCGACAAATCCAGCCGGGATGTTGACCACGTTGGTCGTGCAGCCGGAAATACCAATGGCACTGGCCAGAAGAACAACGAGCATTGTTATGCGAAAGATTTTCATGGTTTCCTCACTTGAATGGAGTCGCTGTCGGATAGCGGGAGAAGTCAATCCCATCCCGATCAATGACTGACCGGTCAACAGCGTTGATGGATAAGGCAACACCTAGTTGCCAGACGAAGGCGATGATGAGAAGCAGGAGCAGGATGTTCCGCACCCACTTCACATAGCCGATCGTCTTGGATTCAACGTTGCTTCTCTTCATGACGCTGATGATGACCTGGGTCGCGACGAAAACAAACAGTGTCGCGCCCAAAATCCAGATCAGCGCTGGTTGCGCAAAGCGCAGAATGTCTTCAAACATGATCGTCTCCTTGAACATGAATCAGAATATTATTTGTAACATCCTCCCAGAAAGGATGCAGGCGAAGTACAACGGATTATACCTCCCCCACATCCTTCCTTGGATTTTAATCATTCCATTGTTAACGTGCTAAAATTTTGTCTCAATTTAGAAAAATTACTATCAATAAAGACAGTAAAACAGAAGGCGCAAATGCCTCCTTTCCCCAAATGATGAAACTGAACGGGAGTTTATCAGAAGAATAAAAAAAAGTCAAAAACTATGGGGTATGATTGACATCTTTCGTCATGTTTGGTACCATATAGTCATGTTAAACACAACCAAGGCATATACACCGGAACAAGTCGCAGACATGCTTCAATTATCCAAAAATACCGTCTACGAACTCATCAGTCGAGGAGAAATTGTGGCGAAAAAACTCGGAAAGCTCTACCGTATACCTCCGGCATCCCTCTCATTCCTTTTCACCGGCGTTGACTATGATCTCTATCAGGCAGATACTGAAGACCGAAAAAATCTTTCCATCATCGAACAGGAAATAACAAAAACCAGAGCAAGACAGTAAATCATGCGCGTATTTATTGATTCCGATGTCATCATTTCCTCATTATTATCGTCCAAAGGTGCTGCGTTTAAGCTTTTACACGAAAAGGACATTATCCCCATTGTTTCAACGGCCTCGCTAAAAGAGCTTCGTGTCGTCTGTAAACGCCTCCATATAGCAAATGATGCGCTCGAAACGCTCATTCAGAAAAAATGTACCGTGATTTCCCTCCAGATAAAAACACAGGGCAAATATAATAAATATGTCTTGGATCCAAACGATTTTCATGTTGTTGCGGGAGCAACATCGGCAAAAGCCTTATTTCTTATTTCTTACAATCTCAAACATTTTAGGGTTGAGAATATAAAAAATGATCTTAAAATTCTTTGTATGACTCCGGCGCTTTTTTTACAATATCTGCGAAGCAATTAATCTCCTACTTCATCGCTTTCAGGATCCGCCCCAAGGCAACCACAAAGGCGCCGATGCGAAGGCTCGTCTTGTATTTGCGGCTTGCATCCCAAACCTCCACTGCTGCTTTCGTCATTTTTTTATGAAGTTTCTTGTTGACTTCTTCTTCAGTCCAATGCGTGTTTTCCATATTTTGCACCCATTCAAAATATGATACGGTCACTCCTCCTGCATTGGTAAGAATATCAGGAACGACAACCACACCTTTTTTCTGAAAAATAGCATCTGCTTCCGGTGTTGTTGGACCGTTGGCAAGCTCAAAAATAACCTTTGCCTTCACTCCGCTCGCGTTTTCTTTATGAAGTGAATTTTCAAGGGCTGCAGGGATAAGGATATCTACTGGTACTCCAAAAACTGCATCTCGTGGGAACGTTTTTGCCCCAGCAAAATTAGTCAGACTCCCTTTTTTTTCTTTCCAAGCTTGTAGTGCTTCAACATCTAACCCTGCTGGATTATGCACTGAATTTTTACTGTCAGATATAGCAATAATCCTATATCCCTTTGATTTAAGCAGCCGGGCAAAATAATATCCGGCATTGCCAAATCCTTGAATGGCAACTGTTGCATTTTTCTTGATATCTAATTTCCCCGCCAATGCCTCAAACACATACCACGCTCCTTGAGCTGTCGCGCTATGCCGACCTTCTGACCCCCCTCGGTTGATATATTTTCCCGTCGACACACCCGGCGTCCATTTACCCACTACTTTGCTGTATTCATCAGCAATGATGGTCATGACCTCTTCACCGGTATTAACGTCAGGACCCGGAATATCAACTGTAGGTCCGATAACTGGTGCAATGGCCCGCGTATAGGCACGGGTAATTCTCTCGACCTCACCTTTTGAATGTACGCGCGGATCTACTGCAACTCCGCCTTTCCCTCCGCCGTAAGGGACATCAACAACGGCAAGTTTAAAAACCATCCAAAAAGCAAGCGCTTTTATTTCCTCAATCTCTACTTGAGGATGATATCGTGTGCCTCCTTTATACGGACCTCTCGCATTATTAAATTGCACCCGGTATCCTTGGAAGATTCTAATTTTCCCGTTATCCATTTTTACCGGAATGGTGACATTGAGGATTCGTTGTGGTTGTTTGAGAATTTCTAGTTTCTCAGTCACTTTTGGATCGGACTTCCCGATGAAACTCGCTGCTTTTGATAATTGCGCCATTGCGCTCTCGAATGGATTTATCATACTCTGTTTCCTCCTAAAACATCTCTGTTTTTATATAGTCCTCTGGGACTTGGTGGGCAAGAAGATCAGTTTTTACATCACTAATCATATGCCGATTCCCACATAAATAAAAGGTATGAGTTTCAATGGTTAGTATTTCTTCTCGAATATGTTCCGTTACATGCCCTTTTTTCCCTTGCCAAGAATCACTTGGTTTAGATAAAACAATAGAATAGTGAAAATTTGGATATTTCTGTTGCCAACCCTCCAATATATCCTTCCAAAAGATATCCTCCTCATGACGCAGTCCCCACAAAAGAACAATGTTCTCTTTCCCGCCAGAAGTAAGATATTCCTCTATCATCGTCCGAAATGGTACGATTCCTGTTCCTGTTGCAATAAAAACAACGGATGTCGTAGGAATATCAAGATAAAATGTTCCAAGTGGTGCAAGAATTTCTATTGCGTCCCCCACATTTTTCTCCAAGAAAAACTTTGATCCCGGTCCCATCGGAGTCACATCCACAACAATTTCAAATTCTTTTGGATTAATACACGGAGAAGCAAATGAATATTGCCTGCGCGTTTGGTTATCGATGATAAACGTTGCATACTGACCAGGCATAAATGTCATTTCCCGTGGTACTTGAAATGTAAATTCATATACATGCGGAGACAATTGAAGTTTATTAGTAACCGTTGCTGTTTGTTGAAAAGGAGATCCCATGTACTGCATTATACTATAGTCTTATGTTATGATTTTACTATTGCCCTATGATGTATAAAATCACATTTTTTCGTTTCCAAGTAACAACTGACGACTGGAAACGGTTTTATGAGACGATTTTCTCTGTTGCATGGGGCGTCAAAATCACTATTATTCGCGTTGGACGGAAAATCGATTTCTATATTGAAAGTAGTAAAAAGCTCGATGCACTCAATAGCCACCTTTCCCCTTTTTATCTTTCTTCCGACTTAACCAGTCAAGAACAAACGATTCTCCAGTCAGAACCAACAGCAACGATGCGCGTTGTTCCGTTTATATTCACGGATCCATTTCTCCACATGCTTGAAAAATTCAGCGTAAAAGAAAAAGAAATCTTGCGCATTTCATTTTCTCTTCATAAATATGATCTTGTTAAATTTATGCCCATATATACGGTGTGGTATGCAAAAAATGGCGCTGTTTGGAAAACAACGGCATATAGCCCGCTTCACAACCCGGTATTTTTGGATTTTGACGTATCAAATACCATTCAAGCAGAAATCACCAAAATTAAACCGGTGCTTGCAGCTAATTCCATGCATTTTCAAGGATTTCCAGAAGGCATTCTCGATCTTCCGGAATTCCAAAAAACAGCACAATTTTCTGTCTCATCCTATGATTTCTGGCGCCATTCACTCGTCATTGGTCAAAGTGGAAGCGGAAAAAGTTTTCTTCTCAAACTTCTCATTGATGACATTGCTAAAAAAACAAATGATGACTATGCGATCGTACTCGTTGATCCTCATGCAAGTCTTGAACAACTGGTCAAAATCAAGCGGCCATCAAAATCCATTAATTTCAAAACAATCGGCACTGATCTTTTTGTCAATGTCGGTCAACCGCTTCTCTCAACAGAACTCACCATTGATCTATTTTCAACCATATTAAACGTCCATGAAAATCAAAATATGGAACGCGTACTCAAATATGCGCTCCAAGCGCTCTATACCATGAATAAAATGGATGTACTCACACTTCGCACCCTTCTTACTGATGCTGTTGAAAGAAAACAAATCCTCAAAGACCTGACAGACACCAATATCCTCAAATTTTTTGAAACGGAATATCAGACACTCGCCACCTCACAGTATCAAACCGCAGTGCTTCCCATTATTAATCTTCTCTCGGAGCTTGATTTTATTAATTCGGTCACAAATAAAGTCAATTTTGTTAAAGAGCTCCAAAACAACTTCCTTCTATCCTTCCCCATTAAACAAACGGACCTTGGAAAAAACATAACAAAAATCATTGGCGGAGCAATCATACAACAAGTTTTTACGATTATGCAGGCGGGCCTGGTCAAGAAAAAAGTCATTCTTATTGTTGATGAAGTATCAGTGGTGCAATCCCCATCTCTCATTCACATCCTTTCAGAAGCACGAAAATTTGGCCTCACCGTCATTCTCACACAACAATATCTCATGCAAGTAAGTGCAGGAGTATTACAAAGCATTCTTGCAAATACCGTCAATTATTTTATTTTCAAACTATCCCGCGAAGATGCCGAGATTGCAGCGCGCAATGTCACCTGCAATATTGATGAATATTTCCTGGAAAAGAAAAATGACCCAAAAGAATCGCTGGAACTGTCTATAAAGCTCATGACGGATCTTAATCCTCGGGAAGTTATTGGCCGCGTGCTCGCAAACGATCGGTATAGTGATGCATTTAAAGCAAAAACAGTACAAGCAGGTATATAATGGAGGTACACATATGATAAGTAAAGTTTTTTTAGATATTTATAACGCCGTATGGAAAGAAGTGTTCCCTGATATCACTCCCCTTCCGATTGACACATTTAAAACAATTTTCACCAAAGATTTGCTCTTACCTGTTCAAAAAGAATGCATCGTCAAGAAAACTCCTATTTACATCGGAAAAGAATACACATACAAACGTTTTATCAGTGACGAAGCGCGTTGGGAACGCATCAATGTAGACAATAACATGTCTCCAAAAATACCCGTATCATCTCTTGCAGATATCGTTCCGAAAGTGCAGGAGTTTGCATTTTTTAAAGGATCGAGAACGCAAAATTCAGACGTTGTGGAAGAGTCAGATGATATTCATTCATCAAGTTACATCTACAATTCTGAACATATCTACAATTCATCAAAAATTCTTTTTGGATATAACATCCAACAATCTGAATTTTTACTTGCTTCAAGCGGTAACAAAGCGTGTGAATTTGGTATTGCACTGGTTGACAGTGCATCAACATCCAATTCTTTTGATATCGGCTGGTCTGCAAAATCGTCAAACTGTTATTTCTGCAACAACGTCTTTGATCTCAGGGATTGTATGTTTTGCTTCAATATTGAATCAAAACAGTATTGTATTGCAAACATGCAGTTTACTGAAGAAGAATATAAAAAGTTAAAGCCAATGATATTAAAAGAATATATCGATCAGCTGCAAAAACCAGATGGTTTTCGTTTTGTCAGCGATCTATAAAATAATTACTTTTTTTCCAGCCATTTTTCGGCATTAATAGCTGCCATGGCGCCCTGTCCAGCTGCAACAATTCCCTGTCTATACCTGCTATCCACGCAATCACCAGCTGCAAATATTCCCTCTACTGAGGTAGCAGTATTTGTGACTTTCACATATCCTTTCTCGTCTAAAACAACTATCTCTTTCAAAAACTCTGTTGCCGGCGTATGACCGATGGCAATAAATGCTCCTTCGAGCGGTAGATCTGTTCCATCAGTAAATTTAACCCCACGAAGAATAGTATCGCCATAAAACGCATCAACTGTTTTACCCAGAAGAAATGATATTTTTGAATCGTTCTTTGCTTTCTCAATCATGATTTTTGAAGCTCTAAATTCTTCTCGCCGATGGATAATCGTGACTCTTTCGGCAAATTTAGTAAGAAATGTTGCCTCTTCCATGGCCGTATCTCCCCCACCAAAGACAGCTATTGTTTTTCCTTTAAAGAAAAAACCATCGCAGGTGGCACAGTAACTAATTCCTTTCCCTCGAAATTGTTCCTCAGTTGGAATACCAAGTGTTTTTGCCTGTGCGCCTGTTGCGATGATAACGGTTTTTCCTTGATACTCCTTTGCACCAATAATAATAAATGGAGATGTCTTTGAAACCGTTTTTACCTCATCCATGACTATTTCTGTTCCAAATCGAATCGATTGTTGTTTCATCTCCTCCATAAGACTTGGTCCCATGATTCCTTTGGAAAACCCAGGGAAATTATCAATCATGGTGGTTGTCGTTAGCTGTCCCCCACATTGAGGGCCTGCGATAAGAAGGGTTTTCAGATACGCCCGAGAGGTATAAATTGCCGCTGTGTATCCAGCCGGACCAGAACCAATGATAATCACGTCGTACATGAACTTATTATATCACTGCACTCAGTGCATTTATGAGGACTTCTTTGCTTTGTACCCCAACCATTTGCTTCACTGGTTGACCGCCTTTAAAGATAATGAGCGTGGGAATAGACATGACGCCGTATTTTCCTGCAACCCCAGGGTTTTCATCTACATTGACCTTTCCAACTACTGCTTTTCCCTCCATCGCTGATGCCACTTCTTCAATAATCGGTCCTTGCATCTGGCACGGTCCGCACCAGACAGCCCAGAAGTCAACAAGAACTGGTTTGTCACTTTTAAGAACCGTTGTTTCAAACGTTTGATCGGTGATTTGAATATCTGCCATAGGTTCCCAGTGTACCATTTGTTTTTTTATTGTACAATAAGTATCTTATGAAAATATTCTTTGCCGGACCACTAACGAATCTCAAAGATTACAAAAAGACAGAAGCGTTTTACCTACAACTCGCAGGAGTTGTCAAGGAATGCGGGCATGACTATTTTTGGGCATTCTTAAATGGGACAGATCCAAATGTTGAACGAGATCATACTCCACAATATGTCTATGAAACAGACACAGGAAACCTCAAAACGAGCAACCTCATGATTGCATACATTGGAGAACCATCAACAGGTGTTGGAGTTGAAATTGAATATGCCAACACCCATAATATTCCTGTTGTTGTTCTTTACGAAAAAGGTAATTGGACTTCTCGTATGGCACGGGGCTGTCCGTCAATCAAAAAAGAAATTGTGTTTAGTTCCCAAGATGATGCGTGTACACAGCTCAAAGAGTATTTAGTACATTTTGTTAAACCGTAAATAATAAGCTATGAAAATATTTTTTGGTGGCCCATTAACTGATTTAAAAGACAAAGAGGGAACAAAAAAATTCTACGTCCGGATGGCAGAAGTTGCCAAAAAAAATGACGTTCAATGCTTTTGGGCGTTTCTCCATGGCACTGATCCACAGGAAGATCCCAATGTTCCAGCTTCTGAGGTCTATAAATCAGATCTGGAAGCCCTTGCTGCAAGCGACGTCATGATTGTGTATCTTGGAGAACCAACGACGGGAACCGGTCAGGAAATGGAGTATGCACAAGAACATGGAATTCCCATTTATATGATGTATGAAAAAGGAAAATTTATCAGCCGTATGGCAAAGGGAAGCCCAAATGTCAAAGGATCTATTATTTTTTCCTCGGAAGAAGATGCGCTCGTTAAGCTCGATACCCTTCTTGATGGACTCAAAAAACGGCTGGAGGAAAAAGGGTCCTTGCGGGAAGACTTTTCAATTGACAGTATAGCCTAATTTTTCAATGACAGCGACAATTGCTTCTTCTGCTATCTTTTTTTCATCAAACGCAACTTCCACAAGTTGTTTGGCATAATTTGCCTTTGCCTGTACCCCAATATCCTCAAGTTCCCCCTCGATAAGCATGCTGCAGCTGACGCAATGCATACCAGATAATTTCAATGTTTTTGTCGTCATACTACTTCACAATAAACTTTCCCCGATACATCCCCATGCTGCACATGAATGGCAAATCCCCTTTTTTATTAGGAGCCGTAAATGTTATTACTTCCTCTTTTCCAACTGGTATGAGTTTTTGGATTTGCAGTTGTGGAATAGTAAATGCTTGAATACATCCTGCTCCGCTCGTATTTGTGATGGTCACAGTCACTGTTGAGCCTGCCTTGATGTATGGGTTATCAATTTCATATCTTGTTGCATGAATGGTAATATGTGGCGTTGTAGATGGTGTCTGCTTCACTTCCTCTCCTCTACTTCCAGTTAAATCATCACAAAAAACAAGTTCACAATACACCGGTCGAACTACCGCACGAATACTTGTATCAAATCCAACAATTGTTGCTGCCGAATACAAATTCCAAACAGCGAGAATAATAACAAGTGATGCAGCAACGGGAGCAAAATATTTAGTAAACATCTGCGATGCCGCCTGCATAAATACACCAAACAGAAGAAATAACGGAATAGTTCCTAATGTAAAAGCAAAAAGAATGCTCGCTGACATTAACGGATTTCCAAATTCAAGAGCTTGTGCCATTATAGCCTGTGTTGTTCCACAGGGAAGAAAGATGGTCAATGCCCCAACGACAAAGGGCGCAAACCAATCAAGCTGCTTTGACTGCGTACGTGCAAGCCTCATTAAAAATCTCGGAGGTTGAATAAGGACAAACCGGAAAATCGGATGCACGTTTAACAAATTCATGGCTGTTGCCAACATAAAGAGAGACACAATAATCATGAGAGCTGCACGGGTTGCAATTGTTAATTGCATATAAGAACCAATAAATCCGAGAAGCATTCCTAAAAGCGTATATGCAAGCGTTTTTCCAAGAAGAAAAAAAACAACAAGAAAGAATGTTTTTTTGCGAGTATTTGTTTGAGTTGTTTGTGTAGCGATAATTGAAGCAAGTAACCCACCCTGCACTACCATACAGCTAATTCCGCCGGTAAAAAGTCCTGTGAGAAAAATAAGCCAAAGATTCATAGTTTGTCATGCTGAATTCATTTCAGCATCTATTGACATTTTATTCAATGTTCTTTATTATATCCCCATAGGGGGGATAAAAGTCAATACCCCAGAAGGGGTACAAATGTATGGCAAAAGGGGTTCCACGCGACCAGTCAGTACAGCATAAAATTCTTCACCGTTTAAAAATTGCAAACGGTCAATTAGAGCGTATCATTGGGATGGTTGAAGAAGGACAATATTGTATTCATATCATTCATCAGTCTCTTGCTGTACAAGCTGCACTAAGAGAAATAGATCAAATAATCTTAAAAAATCATCTTGAAACCTGTGTTGCTGATGCAATCAAAAAAGGAAAGCAAGAAGAGGTTATTGAAGAAGTGATGAAAATAATGGAGAAGAAATAACATGAAAAAATCAGATCCAGTAAAAATCACCATTGAAACAACAACCGATGCGTTCCAAACAGCAGATTTAATCAAACTCATTGATTCTTCTAAAAAAGACAAAGACGGTGAGGCTACTGAAAACCAATCATCAAAACGGACAAAGTTGGATGTGTCCGGCATGCATTGCTCATCATGTGCAGGAATTATTGAACGAACACTAAAAAAAGTTCCCGGGGTGACACAGGTAAATGTCAATTTCGCTGCTGAAAAAGCAAGTATTGTCTATGATGAATATGTCGTTTCAACATCAGATTTAGTAACAGCAGTACAAAAAGCCGGATATACAGCAACAATAATCCCAGAAGGGATGTCGACAGATGAAAGTGTAAAACGGACAGAAGAAATACATCACATGTTCCATGTTTTTTTCCGAAGTCTCCTCTTTAGCATGCCAATGCTCTATTTCATGTTTTTTGACTTTTTCCCATGGTTTCCGGGAAGGATTGCACTACTTCCCTATGTAGGCTTCATATCACTTCTTCTTGCTACTCCTGTCCAATTTTGGATGGGAATGGGATTTTATAAAGGCATGTGGTCATCTCTCCGGATGCGTACATTTAATATGGATAGTTTGATTGCCATCGGCACATCAACGGCTTACTTTTACAGCCTTGTTAATTTTATTAATTATTACTTGATCAACAAATCAATCATCGGAATGAACGGTTCAAAAATTCCGGAACTTTATTTTGAAACAGCTGCATTATTAATCACCTTCGTTCTTTTGGGAAAATGGCTGGAGAAACGAGCAAAAGGTGAAACATCAGACGCCATTAAAAAATTAATGGGATTACAACCAAAAACCGCCCGGGTGATTAGGAACGGTCAAACACAGGATATTCTCATTGATCAAGTTATTGCTGGAGATATTATTATCGTCCGTCCAGGAGAAAAAATTCCGGTTGACGGAAAAATTACGAAAGGCTCATCCTCTATTGATGAATCCATGTTGACCGGAGAAAGTCTGCCTGTTGAAAAAAATGTCGGAGATATGGTGGTTGGAGCCACTATGAACAAAGTCGGCAGTTTTGAATTTATAGCTACCCGGGTCGGAAGTGAAACAACGCTTGCTCAAATTATCAGGCTGACTGAAGAAGCGCAGGGATCCAAAGCGCCAATTCAGGCATTTGCAGATAGAATATCTGCGTATTTTGTTCCAACGGTCATGAGCATTGCCATTCTTACGTTTATCATTTGGTATTTTGTTCTTGGCGCACCTCTTGCGTTTGCTCTCATGACATTTACTGCCGTTATTGTTATTGCGTGTCCGTGCGCGTTAGGACTGGCAACACCTACAGCAATTATGGTTGGCACTGGTCGCGGTGCCGAGCAAGGGATTCTTATTAAAGGCGGTGAACCACTTGAGGCAGCATGTAAAATAAAAGCAGTGGTATTTGATAAAACCGGCACGCTCACCCAGGGGAAACCGGTTGTGACTGATACGGTTTCACTTGGCGAACTTGATGAAAATGACATTATTGCAATTGCTGCAAGTTTAGAAAAATCATCAGAACATCCACTCGCTGAAGCAATCTATACCTATTCCAAAGAAGAAAACATTCCACTTAAAGAAATAGTACACTTCAAAGCTATTCCCGGGAAAGGCGTAACCGGAATTATTAATAAAATCCCCTACTATTTCGGAAATAGGAAACTGATGGCTGATGTTGTCACCCTTGATGTAGCGCAATACGACCGTAAATTATCACATCTTGAAGAACAAGGGAAAACTGTAATGATACTCGCGAACAAAAAGAAAATTCTTGGCATTGTCGCGGTTGCCGACACAGTCAAGGATTCATCGAAAGAAGCTGTTGCAGCACTGCAAAAAAGAGGCATTGCCGTCTATATGATAACCGGTGATAATGAACGGACCGCCAGGGCCATTGGTTTACAGGTCGGAATAACAAATATCCTCGCAGATGTATTACCACAGGACAAAGCAAGTGAAGTGAAAAAAATTCAAAGTTTGGGACTCAAAGTTGCCATGGTTGGTGATGGCATTAATGATGCTCCCGCCCTTGCTCAAGCTGACGTTGGTATTGCGATGGGATCAGGAACAGATGTGGCTATGGAAGCGGGCGGTATCGTTATCATCAAAAATGATTTACGGGATGTGGTCACAGCATTTGATTTATCGAAAGAAACAATGGCAAAAATAAAACAGAACATGTTTTTTGCCTTGTTTTATAATGTCATCGGCATACCTATTGCAGCACGTGTTTTTATGGGAATAGGACTCGTCTTGCGACCGGAACTCGCGGGCCTTGCTATGGCACTCTCTTCAGTATCTGTTGTATTAAATTCGCTTCTCTTACGGTATTTCCGTCCCGGTAAACGAAATTGGATATCTTTGATTGCTCCTATTTTGATGACTGCGATATTTACTTTTGTGTTTATTCAATTCGGACGATTAAGCACTGCTATGGCTTCTGGTGAAAATAGTAGCATGACCAAAAAATCTGTCATCAATACTGATTCCCTTAATTATGTTACATTTATTTCTCAAAACAAAACAAAAATATATTTTACAGGCGATACGATGAAATTATTTTTGGAAACAAAAAATCTGCCAGCAGAGTGGAAAATCGCCGAGGGATCAATAATATTCGGAAAGAACGAAATGATCATTGGATCAAAAGAAGCAGCTATGATGAGGGAAGAAAAATTGTTTACTAAAACTGGTGACACTATCAAGAATTTCTTTGGTGTTGAGGAAATGAAAATCATCGGAATACTTGCCCCGACGGGATCCATCATCGATTCCTACCATATCGTTGATTCTGAAACATTCGCACAATTGAAATCCAATGCTGAGTTTATGATTAAAACGAATATTATTCCTTAAAAATTTGTGACATAATAATATACCATGAACACACAACAAAAAACGATTAATCGCATTATATTTATCCTTTCTATAGCAGGACTTCTGATGGGAATCTATGTGCTTCAAAGTTTTTTGAGACAAACTGGAATTATATGTCTATCTGGTGGTGGATGTGAAGCAGTGAGAAAAAGTGCTCTCTCCTACCCTTTCGGTATTCCAGTTCCAGCAATTGGTGTAGTTGGTTATGCGTTTTTAGTCATTTTAACGTTTCTTCGGACTGTGAATGAAAAATTTGAAAAGAACTTACTATCTGGAATTCTTGGCATGGCAACCTTTGGAATCTGTTTTGTTACCTGGTTTACGTATACGGAAATATTCCTCATTAAAGGAATTTGTATGTGGTGTGCAATATCAGCAGTAAACATGTATGTAATATTTGCGCTCACACTCATAAGTATCAAGATTGGAAAAAAATCATGAAATTGACATCCGAAACCAAGTTGTTTATTGGAATTTTTGCGTTTACAGCGATTATTCTCGCAATAGCCATGGTTATCATGACAAAACCCTCTAAACCCATTGCAAAAGAGAATCTTATTCTTCCGACAACATATACAAAAGGTGCAAAAGACGCATCTGTGTGGCTTGTTGAATTTTCAGATTTTCAGTGTCCAGCATGTAAAACATTTTCAGGAGTAGTAGCTGATCTTTACAAAAAATATCCAGATCAGCTTCTCATTTCGTACCGATATTTTCCGCTTGATAAACACAAAGAAGGAGTTTCTTCAGCAATTGCGGCGGAAGCTGCGGGAATTCAAGGTAAATTCTGGGAAATGGAACAATTACTCTTTACCAATCAAGAACGCTTGAGTGAAGCACTCTACCCTGAACTTGCTACACAATTAGGACTAGATATGAATACATTTCAAGAATCTTTTACTAATCCGAAGACAAAACAAATAATTATAAATGACAGAAACTACGGCACTTCCATTGGTATTAACGCTACCCCAACATTTTTTCTCAATGGGGTAAAACTCAATCTTCTTACTCCTAGTGATCTTACGAAAGAAGTAGAAAAAGTAATAAATGGAAAGTGAGGTTTATATGTTTGATTTAACAGGAAAAGTAGCTCTCATTACTGGCGCATCAAGCGGTATTGGACGAGCTTCAGCATTAGCCCTTGCTATGCAGGGCGCAAAAGTTGCAGTCTGTGCGCGCAGGTTAGATAAATTAGAAGCACTCGCTGCTGAAATTAAATCACGGGGCAAAGAAGCCATTGCTATTCAAATGGACGTGACAAAAAAAATTGATATTGACGCAGCGGTTGCAAAAACAGTCACCACATTTGAAAAGCTTGATATTATTCTTAACAATGCAGGAGTTGCGGAATTTGTCCCCTTTCTTACGATGACCGAAGAACAATGGGATAAAACACTTGATACCAATGTCAAAGGGTATTTTCTTGTTGCACAAGCAGCCGTACGAGAGATGGTTAAGAATAAATCAGGCAGAATTATTAATATCGCTTCAATTGCTTCAGGAGGTGTTGGGGTAGGATTTCCATCAATAGCACAGTATTGTGCCAGTAAGGGAGCTGTCGTTGCCATGACAGAGGCTCTTGCTGATGAACTGGCACCAATGGGAATACTCGTGAATGCTATTGGTCCCGGTGTCATTGAAAGTGAAATGACAGAAGGGATATTGAAGGATCCAAAGCAGGCAGAGGTAATGCTTGCTCGTGCACCTCTTAAACGCGCTGGAAAGCCTGAAGAAATTGCTGCAGCGGTTGTGTATTTAGCTTCTGACGAAGCGTCATACACGACAGGAACCACACTCTATATTGATGGCGGTTGGACAGCGAGCTAAAGAAGCACTGCAACGGTGATATTCCAAAACATGTGAATTAGGATAGGAATTACAAGAGACTTGGTCTGAAGATAAAAAATACTATTAATGATCCCCAAAGAAAGGGTTGTCCAGAAAAAAAGAATGAGTGTCGGACCCTGAAATTTAAGTGTGGTTACGAGTATAGGAATATGAAAAGCCATAAACATGAGTGTTGCTACGATTATTGCAAACCATACTTTTTTCGTTTGAGTAAGTAGCCTGGAAAAGAAAAATCCTCGACAAAGTAATTCTTCGGAAAAGGAAGTTACGAGAGAAAGAATAAACATATACAAAACAAATGGCTGCATGACAAAATTCCCATGTTTAGAGATATTTACCAGTATTCCTTCGCCTACAAATATTGCGCTCACTCCAAGTCCAATAAGAAGATTCTTAAAAAAATGACGACTCGTAAGACCAATTGTTGCAAGCGAAGCTTTCTCTTTCTTCAAAACATACCAAATAACAGGAAGAACAAACACAGTCGGCTTAAAAATAAATTCATCCGTCCATTCAGGGAACGTAAAAAAGTAGCGATAGAGCGCCCAAAACAATAGTTGCCACGCCCAAAATTGGAATATCCATTCGGTGGTTGTCCAACTTGCTGGTTGCACTTTCATAAAAATATCGTATCACATTGTTATCTATGTTGAACATGAGTTCTCGCAACACATATTTCCATTGCTTGGATAAGTGTTTGTATGCACGCAAGCGCTTGCTCTTTAGCAAGTAATCGAAAGTCACTCGGAAAATAATGAAATACAAGATTTCTCCCCTCTCTCCATGCATGCCACAATGCTTCGGCAAGCTCTGCACCATAACGGTCGCGAAGTTGTCCGTACGCACTTCGCTTACCAAGTCTTCTTGTTAGATTTGGACTTAGAACTTTTCCGATACGGAAATGATTGCTACGATAATCACGTTCAACGATGATACCTAAATCCCGAAATACATCTTTCAAAAATCCTTCGTAGAGTTTTGCGTACGGAAAAACAAGATAAGAATAATCTGTTGGATCCTGGTCTTTATGAATTGCACTATCTGCAACAAGAAATGCTCCATCGTCGGCAAGTATCCGTTCCTGGTCAGATAAGTAATTCCAAAGGGGTGATCCGTGATCAATCATACTGTTTTACCAACGGATAAAAATAATCGTTTCAATACAAAATACCAACACTGATGCGTATAAAATGATGCGTTGTACTTGGACTGGTACTGGATCTGCAAACATGCGGTACCACGAATGTAAATTTTTCATGATGGTCCACTCTCCAATTTGCCACAATAATATTGTCAAAAAGATTGATAACACAAGTCCAATAGCGAGCATGCTTCCTGAAGAGGTAATGACAAAAAGACTGACAATGGCAAAGAGTGTTACAAATACCATAGTCCGAAACGGAGAAGGTTGGACAGAAAAAATTACTTCTGCAAAATCAAGAAAATATAATCCAAATGCTCCACCAGCAAGAAAAATGAGGGTTGAAATAGTCGGGTGAATCCACCACTTAAAAACAGAAATGAGAAGAAGATAAATGATTGATGTAATAAGAAAGGTGCTCGATTTACGTTTCAGTATTTCTTTCACTTTGTCCATACATGTATTGTAGCACCCTACTACGGATTTGTTTTCCGCAGTTCTTTCATTTTCCACATAAAAAGTCTACCCTTACTTGTTGCGTTTGCGTCTTTGACAAATGTGAGAGCCTTTTCCAATATTGCCCGAGGAATGGTTTTTGCAAGACGAATATACAATGACTTATGTTTGTAATCATCCAAGGTTTCAGCGAGATAAATGCCATATTTTTGAAATTCACGGGAAATATATTTATCCTCAATGGGGTTAAAGGTAAGTAATATATCGCCAATTTTCTTCGGTGTTTGCATACTAGTTAAATCGGTCCATGGCGCGATCTGTTCCTTCAGTAAGAGCTATCCGAACCGCCTCTGTTCCATTTTTAATGAGGTGTTTGAGTGTTCCCGCTTCACCACGTGTAAATCTGGATAACACGAAAGAAATATCCCATTTATGCCTCCCGTGCTGCGCCCGACCAGCATTTCCTTTTTCAATATGTGACGTATCACTGTCTCCGGTACTAAATAATTTTCCTCTTCCAATACCAAGTCTAAATCTTACAAATTGGTCAGTTTTTAACTCCATTATGATGGACCCTA
>Ga0208958_1001973_pt1 | contig 18721 bp, 32 predicted proteins | sample RifOxyB1_FD_184032 | JGI IMG/M metagenome (GOLD analysis project Ga0208958, IMG submission 184032) | Soil microbial communities from Rifle, Colorado - Rifle Oxygen_injection B1 (SPAdes) | ecosystem: Environmental > Terrestrial > Deep subsurface > Rock core/Sediment | place: Rifle, Colorado... | reverse complement strand
TCAGCGTCCCTTCTCTGGCCCCGATAAGATGAACAAAACAATTATTGATAATTATAATTCAGTAGTTGGGAAGGATGATGTTGTTTACTTCTTGGGAGATGTTTGTTGGGCGGAAGATCAGCAGAAAGTAAAGAAAGTAATAGAACGACTAAACGGCAGGAAGATTCTTATCCTCGGCAATCATGATCTTCTTAAACCTTTTGCATATATCTATTGTGGATTTGAGTCTGTTCATACTTCACTAGATATAGGAGAATATGTCTTGGCGCATGATCCCGCCGTAGCGACCATGGATACCAAAAGACAGTGGATAACAGGACATGTGCATCAACTCTACAAGAAAGTAAATAATGTAATAAATGTAGGAGTTGATGTTTGGGATTTCTATCCCATAAATCTTGAAACTATTAGAGCAGAATTCGGCTATAAAGAAATCCCTGCTGGATTATATTGCTACACTTATTCGTTGTGATGATCTTTATCAAGATTGCAATGGCATTAATATGAGTCTGGATTCCCTGTGTCGAATTGAACCGGAATGGGCGGCAAACCGGATTAGATTCCTCATGAAACAGGTTGAAGAATTGCTGGAAAAAAACCAAAAAACCTTGATTTGCCGCTTTTTTCATGGTACTGTCGGTTTAGGACTTGAACGAAAGGTCAGCCATGAAAGCCTATTTATCCATTGACCTTGATTACTGGGATGGTCTCCATGCGGCCAGGGCCGGTCTAAACCGGCTCCTTGGTCATTTTCCTGCTGATTTTCCTGTTCTCCTTGTCGGGGAACATCATAAACTACTCAAGCACGCTAACGAGCATCCGGCTGATCTACTAATTCATATTGACCGGCATAGTGACTATGTCAATGAGCCCTACGAACTAAATTGTGGAACTTGGATTTCACCCTATCGCATTAAGTGGAGTAAAGGCGCAGTATACCAGTGGTATCATGATCCATTATATGATCCTGACTGTGGTAGATGTGACACCTATCAGGGTGTTCCTTTTGACAAGTTGAACAAGATTAGCCGTAAGACTTGGAAGAAGATAGAACGAAGAGTAAGATTACCTGACATAAAGAAGTTTGATATTCAGGCAATTGGCATTTCTATCTCTTATGACTACCTGAACTTCTACTTCGCCGGGATCATAGAACAAATACTGGAATTTAAGTACAGAAATCCGGATAGAACAAAAAGAGACGCTACAGTTGGTTACGTACTTGAAAGGTTTTCACATGAATATACTTAAGAAGCCAGCCTACACACCGAAAGAAAAAGCTGCTACATTCTTTGAATGTTCTCTATCCAAGATAGACTCTTTCTGTGAAACAGACCCCTTTAATCCTCGGAACACGGTCGCAGGATATATCTGTCGAATTCCTGATTACCGATATGGTATGCTTCTTATTACTGAAGTAAACGGGAAAATGGTATTTCCACAAAAGATATACGGCACACCCAAGATACATTATCCATTTACTAAGGAAACAAGAAATTATAATTTCCCCAAGGACATCAAAGAGGTTCTTATTTACCCCAAGTATGATGGGACAAATGTTTTGCGATATATATACCGCGATCAAGAAGGAATGCCATATCGAACATTCAAAACTAGACTAATGCCATTCTTGAATGATGGTAAGTTTGGGAACTTTTTCCAGTTGTGGAATGAACTGCTGAAAGATAATGAATTATGGAATTTAACGTCTACTTTTAGTTCGCAAACCTTGTCTTTTGAAATGTACGGTTATAGAAACCCACACCTGGTAAGATACCCATTTGGATTGAAGACAACACTGCTATTTGAAATTGAAAATGGTGAGGTGATTCCGCCAATCAAGAATAAATCCCCTTATGCAAATCAACCAGTTGCGAGAATTACTGATAAAGAAACACTGATTGATTTCTATGAGAAACTAAGAAAAGAAACAGAAGAAAATAATAAACCGACAGGAAATACAGAAGATCAAATAATAGATGGTATTGAAGGGTATATTTTCTATGTTCATACGGCAGATTCTTGGATTCAATTCAAGTGTAAACCAGAGACAATAGAGCAAATTCATTTTGCTAATTCTGGTTATTTAGCAAAAGAAACAATACTACATGCAGCTTGGCGAGTAGTCGAGTCCTTTGGTGATGTGTCTATTGACGGAATTAAGCAAATGCTGGAAGAAGATTATTCGGCAGAATTGATCAATAACGCAAGTGTGAAGATTGAAAAGGTATATGCATTTGTAAGTAAGAAACTTTTTACAAGAAGCAAAGTCGAATACATATATGATTCCGCTCCTGTTAAACTAAAAGTAGCAGGAAAGAATGAAGTCATGAAGTACCTGTCTTTTTACTTCCAAAAAAATGAGATGCCAGGAGCTTTTCAAGCTCTACAGGAACTGGGGATAGTAAAATGATAAAGACAAACAATTGCTGGAAAAGAAAAACCTTAGTTCTAGTAGATGATTGGCCTTGGCCGCGTGAACATAAAAAACTTGGTGTTGCTGTTGAGGTCCTAAACAGAATTTACTGGATGAGTAACTATTCATTTTCTCTAAATGAGAATCGAGAAATCGTAGTTCAACTTCCAGAAGGTCTTAATGAAACACCAGATGAATTGATGGAAATGTGGACAAGAAGAGTGCTAGTGTGCTGTCTAGCTGTACAGAAAACACTTTATCTAGTGGAAACAGGTAAAATAAATGAAATCATATAAGTTGCTTAACGGGTGGAGATTTGGCGATAATAAGACATTCGAGAAAATTGTCATTGATGGTCTAAATTCTTGTTTTGCCCTTACTGGAGAGTGGTCAATATCAGACGATGGATATATACAAATTAGTTATCCTAATGGGATTCCAGAAGAAGTTGATTTAGCTGATCTCGGTAGAGATGCTTCTAATCTGGTTAGCACCTTTTGTCATGGTGTTTCTTGGGGATTAAAACAAGGAGAATATAAATGATCACTATTGATGATATTACCAAAGCCTATGGTGTTGTTGACTATATGACTACTTGGTGTTTTGTTGACTATCTCCCAATGTTCTCTCTTTTTGGAAATGTCTTATATAAGAAAGACATTGGGAATTACCAAGGGGATTCTTTAATTCTATTTGAAAAAGAAGGTGCTTATGGTTATTTTTGTTTTGGGTGGGGGAGTTGCTGTGGTTGCGATGCGCTACAAGCCTGCCACAGCAATAATGATCTTTTAGAATTAGCCGAAGGATTCTCAAATAGAATACTATGGTTTGATTCCGCCGAAGAATGCATTACATTCATGGAATGTCATGATTGGGAAGGCGACTACATGGATACAGAAGAGTGCGAGGGTTTTGCAGCGACATGCATAAACTTACTTACAGGAAATAAATAATGAAACTAGCTTATATTGCCGGTCCTTATCGGGCAAAAGAATGGATAGATGTAAAACAAAACATCCTTAATGCCGAACGTGTAGCAATAGTAGCACTGAATGATGGTTACATGCCTGTTTGTCCTCATTTAGTAACTGGTGGATTTGAACATCATTGCCCGGAAGTAAGTGATAGATTTTGGCTTGATGGCACACTTCTTTTGCTTAGTAAATGCGATGTAATTTATATATGCAAAGGATGGAAAGAATCAGAAGGATCGAGACTTGAATATGGCTGGGCTATAAACAATAACATGCCAATAATCTACATGGATAAATAATGAAAATAATAGCAATAGAAGGGCAAGACGGGGTAGGGAAGTCTACACTTGCAGCGGCTATGTACTCCAAGCTTCAGGGAATGTGCAACTGGCGAATAAACGGAATAGCTACACCAAGCTATATGACTGGCGCTGGTCATTATATGCGACGATTACTAAATCATCCCGAGCAAGATTCCTTACCTTGGCAAGCGAAGGCTGCTTACTTTGCTGGCGACATGTTACAACTTGTACAAGACTGTAAAAATTTAGACTTCTTTGTTGTTGATAGATGGAAATCTTCTACATGTGTTTATCAGGCAGCGCATGCTTATTTAAAGAACCCTAGTGTATCTTACAGGGATTACATGATTATGGTAAGCAATATAATAGAGTGTGTACCAAAAGCAGATTTAACTCTGTTTATTGATCTTCCCGTGGAAATATCTCAGGCGCGATTAAAAGGAAGGCATAATAATGTAACAGATACTAATATGGATTTACAAAATCTAGTTAGGAAAGGCTACGAGTCGTTAATGCGACAACATCCCAATCATGTACTGGATGGGCAAAAGACCGCTGACCGATTAGTACAGGATGCAATGACAATAATTAAAAAGGAGTTTGACCTTGATAACTAAGAAACCACTAAAGAATATCTGCTCTCGCTTCAAGGGTCTTTCCCGGCATGTAACTGCTAACATGATTCATATTGTTGGCAAGGACGGGAAACTTACCTTTTCGCGAACTGATTGTGATACATTCATTTATGAAACAATAAATGCTGATATTTGTTGTGACATATTAGTCGATTTTGATAGGTTTAAATCGGCGCTAGAAGGTAAAGATGAACCAGTAGAACTTCTAGTTGATGGTGAAAACCTTCTGGTTAAAGGGAAGTCCTTATCGAAAGTCCCAATCATACACGAGGAGTTTCCTAATCCCGACCTGTCTTTCACAGTACAAGAAACACTACCAGCAAACTTTGTCTCTTTGGCAAATAAAGTAGCGTTGGCGGCGGCGAAGAGAGACCCTCGCCATTTTCTTGAATTTGTTTATCTCAAAGACGGATTAGCAGCGACAGATGGGCATAGACTACATCAGATAAAGTTTGAAACAAAACTAGATGCTCTTGTTCCTGCTATACTGATCAAATTGATTAGTAAATGGAAAGGTGAAATTGAAGCTGGACAAAGCAGTACATATATTGGATTCAAGACTGTTTATCCCGACGGATCATCATCTTCTTGTTTTGGCCGGACACTAGATCAAACTTACCCAGATGTAAGTCGGGCTATTCCAGCAGTATTTACAACAACCATAGAAGTAAATAGACAAGACTTCTTTGACTGCCTACACGGAGAAATAGTGAAGTTTGTAACAGAAGATTCTCTTTTGCGAATCTACTCTTATAACAAGAACGGCATTCTAAAGAGTTCTTTGATTGAATTGCAAGAAACCGCCATTGATGCTAAAAATACAGGTTTACCTGTAGACGTATACTACAATACAAATTACATGAAAGATGCTGTTAGTATAATGTCGGCGGAAGAGATAGTACTACAGCTTTCTGATGATCCACTGATGATCCAAGATGAACTAATGGCGCTTATAATGCCTGTTAACTCTGACAAGTAGGAGGCTTCATGCCTTATGAAATGACAGTAAAGATAGCAATTCCCGATCCGGGGTATCTTGGAACATGCGGGCAATGCTTCCTGCTTGATGATGAAACTCTAATATGCCACGAAAATCTAAACGTATTGGCTAGCTGTGATTCATATCACTATTCTGGCCGTACTAAACACACTTTCTCCTGCCCCGGCCCTAACTGCCTGGCATATAAAGAAATAATCCCATTCATACTTGTTAATGGTGAGCGGATCAATATGTCAAAAGAAATAAGTGAAAAACTGTCTATTTTCACACAAGACTTGTCTGTTCGGCTTGTGCATAAGAGACAGTACCTATCCCTCATCAATGGAAAAGAAATACTATATTCAACTAAAGAAGATTCTAAAGACAATGAATCTTGGAATGAACTACGAAAACAACTCGCGAAAGTGTTGAACGAACAATGATTACAGGAATAAATATCAATAATTATCTTGTTTTCCCCGAAGCTGAATTAACCTTTAGCAAAAATCTAAATGTTATCATAGGAAATAATGGGTCGGGGAAAACAAGTCTGCTAAAATTATTGCATTGCTGTATTTCAGCTATGCATTATGATCATGACTTATTTCCAACTAACTTCATTATTATCAGAAGGTTGTTTCAAAAGTTCTACCGAGCATTCCCGCCTCAGAAAACCTATCATCAAGATGATGGCTATATAAAGGCTGACTTTTCTGGCATTGCTAGATTTAAAGATAGACCAATAAGGTGTACCTGTAATCTTTCAACCGGAAGTTTAGATTTTGAATTTCCACATCTTGATAAAATACAACTGCTAACATATCCTCCAAACTGGATTGTGGACCAATCTTTTCTTATTTCCAATGATTTGTCATATCAGCACGTGGTTAGCTTTCTCTATGGAGGGATCGAAGAACCCAAAACAAAACCCTCTGTTCAACTCGCTAAGCTTTCTAAAATTATTCAAGGTAAAATAGGAGGAACACTGATTCTTCGCGGGCCTATAAACCCCGTGTATTTATATTTCAATAAATTACCAATCGAGTCTTGTCCTCGCTACATATGGCAATTTGCTATAATTGAGAGCTTAATAAGCATATGTAAACTAACACAAGGTAGTATTCTCTTTTGGGATTGTCCAGAAACGGGACTTGATCCTTTTATGCTGCGATTAGCAGCAAGAGTTATCTTTGAACTATCTCATGAACTACAAGTGTTTATTACTACTAATAGTTTGTTTCTCTTGCGCGAACTTTATATTCTACAAAAAACAAACGAAAATTCCATTAGTATACGCACATTCAACCTTAAACGAAAAGGAAAGAACACAACTATTACTTCCGGAGATAGCATGGATGATGTCGGAGATATAAGTCTTCTTGATGAAGATTTAAAACAAAGTGATAGATATATTGATATTGAAATGGGGTATAAAAAATGAAAGATGTTATAGTTCTCTTCTCAGCCTCTTGTATTGCTGCAATCTCACTCTTGACGATTTTGATGTCTATTCCTCTGACAAACACACAGCTTTGGTTGTGGTATGAGCGTTGGTCATTTATGATTCTGGTTACAATTACATCATTCTCAGCATCAGCCGCAGTTTGTTCTGCTTTGTTGTTTATTGTACTTGGTAGTTTCTTCTTGTATGAAGCTTTCGAAAACAGACATAACAAATAGAAACGGGTATAAAAAATGAAAGATTTATTAGGTGGATTACTTTTGTCTACTATTGGAATGATCGTGTTTGGTGCAATTGCTGGTTTGACTGCACCATCTTGTCATGGGCATATCGAATGGTGGATGTTTGGGTTTTTTATTATACAATTATTGATCTTCGTCTCATCCTTTGTAGCCGCAATGATTTCGGCTTTGGGTTTCATGGCGTGTCTTTTATTTCTTATTTTCCCACCTTCCGATTGTAATGGAAGCAATTATGACAATTAAATATGATATGTCAGAAGAAGACAAAACAAAAACGATGTCGTTACCTGTTCTAAATGTTGCAACGAAATGGCAGAGGGTGATTCATGAGAAGCTTCATGTACAAAGGACAATCATTCTATCTTCACCCAAATCTAACATGCTTTGTTAATTATGGCGAAGTAGATGGGTTATATAAATATCTAAAAACTTTTGCAAAAAGGCATAAGATTGTTTTCTTACCTAATATTGAAAATGATTTTCATCCTAATCAGCAACGCGATATGATATTTAATTTAGTTGATTTGAAGGATCAACAACGAATAATAACTACCAATAGTCCTATTATAGTCCAAGGATTAGAAGTTGGGATGCTGGTGGATTGTCGAATAACAGATGCTATAGCTTATCCTCATGAGGCTGCTCCTGCTCCAACCTTCCCTTATGCCGGAGAACCAATTGAAGACATTCTTGAGAATATCTTTGGAGTCGCAATTCCGCAACGAAGCAAAAGGCAACAATTGATGTATGACGCGGCGATAGAATATTATAAAGTACTAAAAGAAGGCGGGGATATAAAAGCAGTAAAAGAAAAATTAGATCGTCTTTCTGCGCCCTTCAGTAAAGATGTCGCTTTTCATGCATTTCTTGAAATGGAACGATTAGCTGCTAAATATTAAAGGAATAATTAGTGAAAGATCACATCCTAAAGTACAGTGTAACCCATACTTGTGGTCATACATGGATTATTTATGGTCATTTTGGAGGTGAAAGAGAATTTGTGTTTAAAATAAAAATAGCATCAGAAAATTTATGTAATAAATGTAGAAATAGACTGGCAGGAATAAAAATACTATTTGGTGTTCTTACAAACAAATGGCGTCGAATAGGAGAACGTGAATATATAGTTCGCTGTACTTGCGGGCACGATCAAAAGATAATATAACATCATGGGCACGATGACAGTTTACTGTGTGCTTTAGAAAGCTGGTTAGATGTTTCTTGTGAACTTTGCCAATACGGTGAACATAAAATCTACCCCTTCTTATATGAAGATACAAAATAAAAGCCGCTGGTTATTAAAGGAGAAAATCAATGGAAGTTCTAATTTGTGATGTTTGTAAAAAGAATCCAGCAAAAAGATTTCGATATGAGGTCGGTACTACGTTTGTTTCCGGAGCATCAACTGATACAGTAGTTGAAACATTTGATCTATGTCCCGAGTGCCAACTGAAAGTAGCAGAGACTATTATTAAAACACAATTGCCAAAACCGTTAGAACGTGGAAAAGCTTATTACCGTGCAATCGCTTGCCTTATAAATGATCGTGCTCTAATCATAGATGGTGTTGTTGAGGAGAATTAAAATGTCTAAATGGTGTTGGTTCCGGCAATATTCTGATGTACACCACGGCCCTTTCGATACCCGAGAAGATGCTGTCGAAAGCCTCTCCAAAGCAAATGCTGATAATAATTATCTGGTTGCGCGGGCATATGAGGTCTTGCCAAAAGACTTTATACCAATAAATGCCGACGATTTGCTAGAACAAATGGGAGAACTCTTTTGCAAAAGCAATCATCTAAGTACAAGAGATGCGTTTTACATTCCCACCTCTAAACAGTATGAAGCGCGGTGTGCTCTTCGGGAGCTATTAGAAGGCTGGGCTGAGAAATATATTAGCACAGCAAATGCTTGGTACTTAGATAATAACAGTCATGAACTAGTTTCCTTAAAAGAAGAGTAAAAAATGAAAACAGCAATTAGACTTGGTTTCGCCACAAACTCATCTTCCACACATAGTATTCTTCTAGCTAACAATCAGAAGCAACGTGAACATATACTTAATCATGTAGATAACTTCTGTAGAGATGAAGTTTATGGCTGGGAGTTCTTTCTACTTAATAGTAAAAGGGCTAAAGCATCTTATTTTGGTGCTCAGATAGCGAATCTACTAGAACAAGAAGGCTTTAGTGAAGATCGAGCTAGAGAACTAGCTTGTTCCACCCTCGGAATATCTCAAATCGGCGGTATAGATCATCAATCCCAATATCCGTTACCACAGAATGGCAGTAAAGAATTTATTGAATTACTACAAAAATGGGTTGGAGACCCAAACGTCTTTGTTGCCGGCGGAAATGATAATGGAGACGAAGGTGGCGAGCCTGCTTGGTTGACCAATTTTGACGGGCAGGTTCTTGATAAGTACATTTTGGGAGAACATAGGAAGATTGCTGTCAAGACAACTGACACTGGTTTTTCTATCTTCAACCAGGAAAACGGAACAAAATTCCGTTATAATATCGAAAAAAGCACCTTTCCTGAGCTTGTAGACCTGAAAATTACCGATTATTGTGATGAAAATTGTTGGTTTTGTTATCAAGGTTCTACACCACAAGGAAAACATGCGCCGCTGGATACGATCGCAGACATAATTGAGCAGCTTGGTTCTTTAGGAACGTTTGAAATTGCCCTAGGAGGCGGCGATCCAGTTTCACACCCTGATTTCCGACAGATTTTACAACTATGCAAAGACAACCATATCATTCCTTCAACATCAACAAAGAATCAGAGCTGGCTTCTGTATGATCTTCCTGCTCTGGCAAAGGATAGTCTACTAGGAAATGTTGCTGTTTCCCTTAGTAGAGGTTGTCCTGATGGTGAAGTAAGATACTACGCTCCTTTCCTAGATAAATATTTCGATTACCCGACCTTCCACTATATAGTGGGGTTGTATAACGAAGAATCTTTCGTTGAAACATTAGATGAAATCCGCAATACACATTCAAGAATAGTTCTTCTTGGGGCTAAACCACCGGCAAGATCACAAGCGACTATCGAACTCCTACCTTCTTACAAGTTCTACAAAGTAGATTGGCAATTCCTAATCAAAGATCGGCTGGAAGATGAATATATTGCCCTCGATTCCATGTTGGCAAAAGAGTTTGTAATCCCGCCGGAAGTAAACCCATCATCTGTTGTGCCGGAAGATGGAAAGTTCTCTATGTACATCGATGCTGTAACAGGAATAGCTGGCAAGTCATCTTATGAACCAGAAACATTTATTCCTTTTACCACTGTAAAAGAATGCTGGGATAAAATATCAAATGAAAAATAAAGTAAAATATCCCGTACTTGGAACTGATCGTTTCGTAGAAGATTGGGAACATCGTCTAGTTTACGGCGATTATTGCGAAATAATATGTTATCTACCGACAACAGATAATTGGTACCCACCATACTACGATAATCAGGGGCGGCGAGCAGTAAAAGTACTCCTGTTTAGTTCTCGGAACGATGCTTATAAAGTAATTTTTGTTGCCGTATGGGGTAATGACGACTTTAGTATGTCTTTGGAATGTGAAACCGAAAAAGAGGCGTTAATGAATTTCGCCCAAGTAATAACAATGGGAAACGTAACAATGGCAAAATTAGAAAAACTTGGCTTTGTAGCAGCATAGGAGGAATCAATGCATAATGTCACTTACGATTTTAGCGAAAAGGTGTTTCGTGTTTACCTTTCGCAGGATGGCGCACATCTTACTTTTTGTTACGATCCAAAACCCCCAGGGGACTTCTTCGTAATTAGCAGATTAATACAGTTGTTTGCATCAACCGTCGAAGGTGAAAGTTGTGGTGCAAAAGGGGAAATACAAGAGGAGTTGTTTCATACACTCAAACAACTAGGAGTTGATGTATGAAAGATAAATTGACAATCCAAAAAATTGAAAACCGATTTTATCTTCAATGGTATATATATGAGGAAAATGAAATGGGACATACTCTTGGAGATGGTCCGGTTTATGATGAAGATATATGGTCTAAAGCCATTTCTTTGTTAAATCCCGAAAAAGATAGTATTGGCTTCTACTGGGAAACTAAAAAAGAAGCTGCGGAAGCTAGAAAAATAGCTTTGTTCAGCAAAAGAGAATTACTAGACTGGGAAAAGATAGCACTTGCTAATGGGTGGAAACCACCAATAGGATGGTAAAATGCAACAAATGCTTGATAGAATACAGCATTGTTTTAAAGACCACAGGGCCAGTTCAAGTGAATATAGTAATGGCCACAAAACCATAACAGTCATAGACTGGCGGAAACCAGGAACATCAATTGAAGCCATGCGATTCATATTTATTGATAATTGTTTAACTGTTTATGGTGACCTTTATGAAGCGGTTTATCTCTGGTCTCAGCCTATTACGCCGGAATTTGTTGCCGGATGCAATATTGATTACATGATGGAAAAGTGCATGGCATCTCCTTACGGCGCTCATTTCCGCTCTTGGAAGGGGGATACAGTAAGAGAAGCTGTTGCAGAAGAGATTGAAAACTGGGAAGGCGATCCTGCGCAGATAGAAAAGATCAACAGTTCGGGATGGCAGAATCATCTTAATAACCAAGATTGTTGGAACCACTTCCTGATGGGTAATGGAGAAGCTTTGTTTGGTGCAAACTGCTATGAAGACTTTCGTCTTGTCGGGTTAGATTATGATATTTGCGCATACTATCATTGGATGGGAATTAAACTAGCAGTAGCTCAATTGAGGAAATAAACATGAAATATCAAATAGACATCCCGCCGGTGCAAGAAACTGGGGAATGCAGCAAAGAATGTTCCTTTAGAACAACAAAAACAATTATGAGTAGTGACACTTTGCGCAGCAATGATTACTATGAAGTAGAATACGCTGCTTGCGCCTTAAACTTCGAGAAGTGTCTCCTCTCCGACATAGATAGCATCTGCCCATCTAAAAAATGTCCAGTTTATGAAGATCATTTCTGCGTAGTAATCTATGCCGACTTAAATAGCTGGAGAGCTACACATGATGGATTGGTAACACAAGGGACCGGCGGACTAAAAGAAGTTATAGAAACACTCGGAACAGAGAAGTCTATACTTGTAAAAACAAGTGGAGGTGGTCCTACTACAACGAAATACATCAGGAAGACGCTTTGATAAATAAAATACATTGTGGAGATTGTCTTGTGCTTATGCAAGAAATCCCGGATAGATCAATAGATATGATCTTGGCGGACCTTCCCTATCAAATTACAAATTGCCGATGGGATTCGCTTATCCCTTTTGGGCCGCTATGGGAACATTACAAGCGGATCATTAAAGACCATGGAGCAATTGTTCTAACTGCAAGTCAACCCTTTACCAGCGCCTTAGTAATGAGTAATCTCCCCATGTTCAAGTACGAGTGGATATGGGAAAAGGCAGTTGGAAGTAACTTCGCCACATTAAAATATCAACCCATGAAGGAACACGAAGAAATTCTAGTCTTTGGAAAAGGAAAGACTGTTTATAACCCTATCATGGAAGAAAGAAAAGATAGTGGAAAAGAACGGATTAAACATAAATATAATGCACTTGAAAGCAAAACAGGAGAAGCAAACGGTAGTTTATCAAATATGGAAAGAACTGGAAACTACAGTTCATTAAGAAACCCAAGTAGTGTCCAGTACTTTAATAATAGGGAGACATCAAGGGGCCTTCACCCAACACAGAAGCCAGTTGCTCTTTTTGAATATCTCATCCGTACTTATACAAATGAAGGAGACTTAGTATTAGACAACGTAGCCGGATCGTGTACTACTGCTATCGCGGCAATAAACACCAAGAGAAACTGGATATGCATAGAAAAAGAAGAATCCTATTGTGAAATAGGAAGAATAAGGATTGAAGAACAAATGCTGATAATTAATCAGGAGAAATAACATGAGAGAAGATGATTGGGATCACTATTCTGATCCAAAAATTAAACAGCAGAAAGAAGAAGAAGCTCTGCTACAAAGACTTCTCGGGCCGAGGGATGTAGTAGTAACTATTCCCGAAATAGTAAATGGGGAATGTGATTTAAGGTGTCCCTTGTTAAGGTATGTACATACCTATACCCATAGATGTTATTGCATGATCGACGCTATGAATGATGATGGCAAACCTAGTTATAATTGCCCGGCTCATAAGGAGAAAACAAAATGATTCGACTTCTCTTACTAATATTGCTAATTAGCGGATGCTGCCCAATTACACCAGAATCCGAAACCTTCACACAGGGCGATATTACCTGTATAAAAATTAGGCAAAGTTGTGCTTCTTCGACAGTTTACTGTTGGAAGAATGGTGTTCCTGGTATTCCACAACAAGGAGGATCATATGACGATTGATGAAAGACTAGAGAAAATAATGAACAAACTATGTGTGAAAAGCAGTAATGTATACATCGTCCGTACATTGATAAGTTCTGAGAGCTTATCTACTTACGGGCTAATAGATGATGCAAAAAAGAAACAAGTCGAATGTGGTGGTGATCTAGTTTGGTGTTGGCATTTACATTTTGGTTATAACTGGGCTACAAACCAGGGGCCTGTATCTTTCTACGGCTGGATGATAGAGGAATGTTTATCTCACGCCGAGCGGGCATTATATATTAAGGGGAATTAGAATGACTTCTGATTGTCTGCATAGGGGTCGGGTAACGACCCCTGAACGCTATGAACAAATACAAGAAGCACTTCGTGAATACAGTCGCACAAGAGTAAGAAACCCAGAGTTTATAATAAACCATCCTTGCGGCCACAAAACCGAAATGACAATGTATCCTAATTATCATGGGAAATTCTTCTTAGACCGACTAGAAGAAAGTTTCCATCTTTGCCCTGTTTGTGCTGAAATATTTGCCGCACAACAAATAGAAAGCGGCGATTTATGGAAGCCTGCTACAGTCAGTGCGTTCGATACTAATGTTCGTAAAATGGACGTAGCTTATCTTGTAACCTGTTCCTGTTCCCACGATCAGTATGTGCCGGGATATAAGGATCAGTTGCGTACCTTGCTAAACAAAATGATTTATTTTACACAGAATCCCTGTGAAGATTGTGCAGAAGATTCCTATCTAAATAAGATAAAACAGGGGATCGTTGAGCATAAATGGGAAATAACAAACATCGATGCTAATATAAGATATAAAGAGAAGTTTCTATCAGAGGGGGAATAAAATGGCGATTAATGATTGTATGCCAGAATGTCTTTGTTATAAATGGCAGATAATTGAATATGTACTGGTAATTGACGATCTCGAAGTAACAGTTCAATACAAGCTTGGAGATCATAATTTATATGAGATTGACGATCTAGATACGCTTGGCGCGACAAGTGATCCAGTTGTTGTAATGGACCACTTAACAAAATTGAGTAAAAGTAAGCGCTATTTAGAAAAAGTCTCTTTGTACAAGAAGCTACTACCTTTAATACAGAACGCACATCCAACGCTATCTACAAAAGAAATTAGAAGTGAAGCTAAGCAATTTCTTAATAATTTATTTAATGCTGCCTGTCAAAAAGAAAGGAATGAACATGGTAACTAAGACGTATATAGAATTTCTTCTTCCTGGCATCTTTGTTCCAGAAACGCAAACAAAACAAGTAGAAACAAGGGATGTTCCGACTGAATTGCCGGATAATGCATACGGCTATCGCTTCTATGACATCGCGGAAGAATATATAGATGGGATACGTCTAGCAAGTCACAGATCAAACATAAGTGGGGTTCACTATGTTAATTGCCGGAAGATGACACTGGAGGAAGTCCAGGCTGAACTACCAAGCAAAACAATATTAATCGAAAATATGCAAATAAACGGATATAAAGAAATTGTCTATATAGCAAAGGGACTAGCCTTTCCTTTTTATCCAGAAGATATGGTGGAATAAAATGGGAATGCATGATTTTGTTAAGATAGAAGATAAAGAACTCTTGGCGGAAATAAGTCGTTTATGCGGCATCAATCATCCCGGCCTATTCGAGAGCAAAGACATAGGGGGAAATTTCCATGACACATATGTAATCCGGGAAGGGAAGCTTTTCAAAAAGGAATATACTTATATTCACTACGGGACAAAGCTTCTCGATAATGACTTTGACTACTTCATGATGCTTTACGACATCGACTACATGTCAATCTTGGTTTATACAGAATACTTCCCTTATCACAAGAGGGAATTTGAAATGTATGATGTATTTCGGGCAGAGAAGGAGTACTACGTTTCCATCCGGATAAAGAACAACAAAATAGTAGAGTTCAAGAAAAGAGAAATCAATTGCTGATAGAGAAACTATTCATCTTATGGTAAATCATAAAATTACATAAAAATTTTCTTATGGAGAAACAGCTACGGTATCTCCTCTTATGGAAAATCATCTTATGGTAAAATTCAAAAATAGAAGTACATGTAGGTGGCACTATGTGTCGCCCCCCGGCGGGTGTATTGAATGTAGTCCAACCTTGTACTATATTGAATGTATTTGGATTTTCGATTCCATTGAATGTATTCCATTCCATGAATCTATTGAATACCGCGCATTGAATGGGGTGTATTGAATATCTTTTCTTCGATCTATTGAATAGATTATCAAACAGGAATGTATTGAATAGACTATTGTAAGGACAGGATAGTGAATTGACCCTTGACTGGAGTCTTTTGAGTATATTCGGGTGAATAACAAATATTGATAATGGTTTGTTGACTGGATTATATTGAATATCGGGTCAACGGAGAATTGGGTATACTCAATATAACTCATTGAATAGACAATGGTTATTCGCTACAGGAATATTTGATATTCCCTTTTGCTATGCATTACCTCAACTACACTGACTGTATTGTTAGCGTAAAATGAACATAAATGTCCTACAATCGACTTTATCAAAAACCCTTACCGACACAAGGGCACGTTGGAGTTTGTCGTTCCTAGTGCCTTTGTGAAGGCCATCTCCATTCAGTATAGAATAAAATTCAATTACACTATGCTTTTTGCGGCGTAAAAAAAGTAAACACCACTTCACTTTATTATATTGAGTATAGTATATTACGGCATGGACCTATACCCAACCGAAGGATATTCGGTAAAACTCTCATTCTGCCGTATATCCTAAGGTGGACTTTTTATATTCCAGTGGTTTTTCAAGACATGATTCGGTATATTGCCTGTTTTACCGAATAATCTTCGGTTTGCCCTATACCTGCCCTTCCCTACTGCCGTATATCATGCGGTTGATTGCCCTTCCTACCGAATAATCCACAAATCGCCCTTGGCCAGCGTAATTATTAGCAGTTATTAATTGTAATGGTTACATCCCGTAGCAACAAACGTGTCAGGGTGAAACGAAAAAAGGGGAAAACAAAATTTCACCCGATGTTAAAATCGAGAATTTTCAGGAAGTTGCTACGCGCGTATTAGAATGAGACAAGGTAGGCAAAAGAAAAGGCTCGGTATGGACCGAGCCTTTCCACGCCCATGGGCGTAATCTCACCAATTCCGAATCAACGGGACCATGTCCATCTGATCCTGAGTGAATGTAGTATCAATGATGCTGCAAAGCCAATCCATTTCTTCTGCATAGGGAGATTCATCATACGCGCACACCTCCGAATCCGCAAGATTATCAAGCTCTACTAATCGCGCGATTATCGCCTTCGCTTGCTTTGTGTCCATTTTCTTTCCCTTTCATAATTTAGCACTATCAAAAGCCGCCCGCCCGGGCGGCTTATCGCGATTGACGGCGCTTATTTAGTTTTGCGCTGACGCCGCGCTTTGCAAACTACAACCATTGGCATATATTGCCGATGTTCCGGCTGGATTAGACTCTCTAGATAATCCAAATAATACAACAAATCAGCCCATTCGCGATGGGTAGCTTCATCCATCGGCTTGATATTCATCGTATTCATGTTTTTTGCCGTATTTACCATCACTCGCCCGATCTCTAATGCTTGCTCAATTTTCATTTCCTTTTCCTTTCATTTCATAATTTAGCACTATCCCAATCTATCATTGCCTAACTGGCAATGCAAGATAAATCTTCATTTTTTTCATTCAAAAAAGTTATGCATCTTATGGTTTTTTCTTATAAGGGGAAAAATTGAAATATTTTCAGTATAAAACCTCGTAAGTCACTGGAAACAAAGGGAAATTCATAGACGGCAATAGATAACAGGGTGCGCCCAGGTATGATGCTTTGATGCTGTGATGCTGTGATGCTGTGATGGGATGTTATCAAATAAATACGGTATTCGGAAGTTTAATTCTGAATTAAGGGTAATAAAAAACCTCTCCCGAAGGAGAGGTGGCGATTAGCGCTTCGCGATTTCCCTATGGATAGCCGTACATTGGGAATGAAGACGCTCCCACTGCCTCTGAAGCGAAGCACTTTTCCGACTGAGCTTATCGAGCCGTTTTTCACGGCTGATGTACATCGCCATTAGTCGTGTCATCTGGTAGTTGTTCAAATTCGGAAGATCGTTGTATCCTGATTCTTCCGGTTGAAACGCCATTTCAACCATATCATTTTTCAGCATTTTCTTTCTTTCCGCCGCCCCTTTCGGGGCGGAATGAGGATTTACTTGTTGATGCTTTCCCAGCGCTCCATGGGAGTGTCGGGACCGTCGATATAGACCGATCCATCTGAGAGGCGGATAACGAAGCATCCTCGCCCGAGGCAGATGGGGCGTCCGTTCCAATCTTGATCTCTCCTATAGTAGAGATCATACCTTCTCTGTAATTGCTTCAACCGGTCCTCGCTAATTAATATCATTTTCTGTCTTTCCGCCGCCCCATCATGGGGCGGAATGAGATTATTTTACTATCGCTTCGAGTAGCGATGCTAATAGGCGAATAGCCAAGTGGATTGCTATGCCTACTAGCAGGATCATGATGTAATCCAATGGATTACTTTTTCGGCGCGGGACGGTAGAAGCCTTTCAGGCTCGCCATCGCTTCCTCTTTCGTCGCGCCGATGAAGGTCGGTGGCGCGATGGTGATAACGCCGTTTTTGGCTTTGAAAGTGAGCCTTTCAGCTTTTCCTTTTTCGTTCAGGGCGCTGGATTGCAATCGATCCCAGGGGCCGCCAAATACGCGATGGGCGAGGACATCGATGCGCCCGGGCGAAAGATATTCCGCCCCATCATTGGAACGGAAAAAGGTAAATTGCTGGCGCCCGATGGTGAGGCGCCTGGAACCGTCCAATCCGTAAAGGGCGAGGGCGCTGTCCAGATTGTCTTTCGTGTCAGCGTTTTTTGTCGCGATTTTCGCGATGGTATCCTTATCCGCACCTTCCGGAAAATCTTCCCTCCTCGCTCGCAGGCATTCGCGAACCAAAACAGCAACCGGTTGCTGTCCAGGAAGGGCGATGTACTCATTTCCTTCCGGCTCTTCCAGCAGTGGCACTTTCTCCTGTGCGGCCGGAACAAGCGTTGCCTCATAGCACGGTACCAAATCCAAGGCGATTTTCGGCGCTTTTCCGATGCCGCGCTTTTTCAGATCCAAATCGCCGAATGCGTCGGCGAACCAAACTTCTTCGTCAAGCTGGGCGATGGGTTCCGGTTCGGGCGCCATGATGGGCGCCAGCTTCTTGTCGTTCTTCATGATTTTCCCTTTGTTTGATGGTTTGTTTCTTTTAGTTTTCAATGATCGTTTTCTAACCAGGGA
>Ga0208958_1001971_pt1 | contig 18770 bp, 20 predicted proteins | sample RifOxyB1_FD_184032 | JGI IMG/M metagenome (GOLD analysis project Ga0208958, IMG submission 184032) | Soil microbial communities from Rifle, Colorado - Rifle Oxygen_injection B1 (SPAdes) | ecosystem: Environmental > Terrestrial > Deep subsurface > Rock core/Sediment | place: Rifle, Colorado... | reverse complement strand
CTTGACCCGAAAGACCACTGCGCAAAACATAGGGATTAAATGTGCTATCCCAGATTCCTAATTTCAATAAAAGAGCATGTGCCTTCTCTATAGATTCAGACATTCCTAGCTCTTTTAAAATGCGACTACTGGAACTTTTTTTACAGGCAAAATCAGTAAGATCACGCAACCTCGAAGTATCCTCAGCTATCAACGCACCAGTTGTAATTCGATCAAGAAAAGCCTGCCAAGATAAGGCTTCGTTCTCTTTAGACAAACGCGCAGCTTTTTCTTCCTCATACTCCGCTTTAGTGCGTACTTGTATCGCTTCGATACTTCCTGTTAAGTAGAGATTGTCTTGTAACAACTTGTAAACTGCCCAAGCGCTTTCAGGTGAATAGCTATTGTAGATTAGTTCCGATAAATCTTTTATGGTAACCGTCTCGCCAGCTAATACTTCACAAGCAGCTTCAATCTCGCCCGGAAGATCCTTCAATTTTGATAAGGAAGTGAGGGGACCTGGATGAAGCAGGGTAATATCTTTATCTCGAACGCTTAAAATTTTACCTTCAGATAATTCAATTTCGATCTTAACATCAACTTTGACCACTCTAGCGGCATGAGTTTTATAGAGCACAAGTGCATTAGGTTTAATGACAGTTGCTTCAGACATTTGATTAATTGATCCTCTTATTCAGGAATATGGTAAATAACTTCCACAGCTTCCAGCAAAAACCCCCAGTCATTTGCAGATGAATCACTAAAAAATTTAAGATGAAGTGTATCGCCCCCAATAACATTAGTAACCATTAATCCATCTTTCACCCCTGATAACGCTTCCACCACAATTTCATCTTTACCCATCACGTTCATTAAATCCCGCCCCCGTTCTGTTTGAAATCTGGTAAACTTGGCCCGGATTAACTTTGCGCCAGGAATAACAATTTTTTTCTCCATAAAAAGTTTATGAGCATAGGGATGAGTGCTTTCAAAAACTTCCTGTAAAGGAACTCTTATCCAATCATTTTCCCCTGGTTCCCATGGAAGTGGTGGACGGGTGTCGGTTACCAAATTATAAACATTCAATCGTCCATTGCTTACAATTTTATTTTTATAGTTCATTACGAAACTGGAGGTCTTGAGTAATCTTTCTCGCATTTCATCGTGGGGAATTCTGCCAGAGTGACCAATCATAAGTCCCAATGCTCCGGCAACGTAAGGTGTTGCCATGGACGTACCTGACAGTACTTCATAACCACCTTTTTTGAATGTTGAGTAAATATTACTTCCGGGTGCTACTACATCAACTGATTGTGGCCCATAGTTAGAAAAATCAGATAAAATATCTTCATTGGTATGAGATGCTACGGTGATAATATTTTCCAGATCATAAGTGGCAGGATAATGATTTTCACCGTCATTATTAATACTATCATTTCCTGCGGCGACTACAAAAATAATTCCTGCTTCTTTTGCCTGCTTGATAGCATCAAATAATGCTTGCGAAAATTCTCCTCCTCCCCAGGAATTACTCGTAACATCAACTCCAAGTCTGGTGGCATAGTCAATTGCCTCCACTGCAGCCAAATTTGTACCTGAACCAGTATCAGCTAAAAATTTTAATGCTACCAATTCTACCTGAGCCATCACTCCAGCCCCGCCGAGATTGTTATTATGAACAGCTCCTATGATTCCTGCACAATGGGTCCCATGGCCATTGCCGTCCATAGGATTATTATCCTTGTAAGCGAAATCATAACCATGTAAATCATCAACAAAGCCGTTAAAGTCATCATCAACACCTGGGATGCCGTTTTTTTCAGCCGTATTTACCCATATATTATTAATCAAATCGGGATGATTATAATCAATTCCTGTATCGATCACGGCAATTTTTATTTTTTTATTTCCTGTTGTAATCTCCCACGCTTTAAGTATATTAATATCAGCTCCTAACACTCCTGGTAATCCTTCTGGATCATTGTTCCCGGTATTAGAAAGTCCCCAGAGAATATTGAATTCGGGATCACTCGGGACATAAAGTAGGTTCAACTCGTTTCCAAATATAACATTATTTATCAACACATGATTAATAGGTTCATCAATGGTATAGATGTAGTTGGGTTCTGCGTATAAAACTTCCACACGTTTGGATACTGATTTGGCCAGTTTTTCAATATCCGTCTGTTTATCAAACTTTACTAAATATAAACTTCCTCCCAATAATTTAACTTCCCTTCCCACGCTTCCATCAAAATCTGCAACCAGATTATTTATCTGTATTTTTGAATCAACTTTAAATTTGATAATCAACTCCCCTTGCACATATTTACTTGCCTCTGCCGTATTCAATATTACAAAAATAAGCATCATGAGGAAAAAACATTGCCCATTACACCCTAACTTTGTCATAAAAATCTCCCGAATTTTATAATTGGTCTTATAAAAATGAATTGTTATATGATCCCATAGAATGTTCTGTGATAAAATAAAAAAAATATCAATAAATCAAACTTCGACTACGAAACCCAAAATGCCTGAGTATTTCAGATTGTCTTTTTAAAAATCAATTGTTATCTTTTTTCATGGGCAAAACCAGCATTCCACTCCCTAGTGAAGCATTCTTTGATTCTATCAACGCAGTTGTACTTGATCTGGGTGGAGTTATTGTCAACCTGGATTTCAACTTAACTTTCAATTCCTTTTTTCCCCATGTATCCGACCCCAAGATCATCCACGAGCTTAGACTTGGCCATTGGCCAGCTCAAGTATACCAATATGAAAGAGGCGAAATATCCACCATAACTTTCCGCCAACAATTACAACAAACACTTGGAATCCCCTCCAAGACCCTTTCCAATAAGGAATTTGATCAATATTGGTGTGCACTTATCCTTGAAATTCCCATTTTCCGTTTGGAATATTTAATGCGACTACGAGACAGACTTCACCGAAGTGGCAAACGCTTATTACTTTTAAGCAACACCAACGAACTCCACGAATCAGCAACGCTTTCCATCCTTCCCTCATCACGACAAAAGTGGTCTCACTATTTTGATCATACTTATTTCTCTTATCAAATGGGTTGCCGAAAACCTGAAGTGGATATCTTTCAAAAACTACTTAATAGTGAAAATTTAGAACCTGCCAGAACCTTTTTTATAGATGATTTATCAAAAAATGTTGAAGCCGCAAAAGCCCTGGGAATACAAGCAGAGACCCTTAATATTGCCACTGAAGACTTTTTTCATCTGCTAGCCAGGCACTGATTTATTTTTATTTTTTTAATTGTGCGCGCACAAGTGATGGTGGAATTTTATAGAATACATAGACCAGTTTGATCAAATTTTATTAACCTGCTTATAACCTTTCTTTTATTTCAACCTCTTGCACTACTCATAAAACTTCATTACTTGAATTGTTTCTTGATTATGCAAAACAAACACGCTGCGTTTATCAATCAAATCTTCCAACAAAAAAAATTTGTCCCTCCATATTGTCCTAACCCTAAGTGTTCATGCCATATTCATCCATCAACTAATTTTTATATTAAATTTGGTTCTACCAAAACCAATAAACCTCCTCATTACAATCAACGATATCGATGCAAAATTTGTCAAAAACAATTTTCTTATAATTATTTCTTTCTTGATTTTAGAAAAAAGATTCCCGGTCTCTCCCCCGAAGTCTTGTATGACAAAGTCAACGGCATGACTAATCTATCTATTGCTAGAAAACATAAAATTAACGAACAAGTAATTAGGATTCGTTTGCTTGATATGAAAAGGCAATCCATTCTTTGGCATAAACGCCTTACCCAATCTATGTTAATAAAAGAAGCGGTGGCGTATGACGGTTTTGAAACTTTTTGTTACAGCCAGTTTGATCCATGTTACGTAAACACTGCAGTTGGCAAGGATTCACTATTTACCTATAAGATTAACTACAGTCCTTTAAATAGAAAGGGTAGGATGACCAACTGGCAGAAAAAGAAAAATAATATACTTCTTCGGCAGTTCGGAATGTATCCTAAGAACTCAATTAGACTAAAAACCACTCAAATTATCCGTTTCCTTTACGAAAAATCTTATAATCGATCGTTGAATCTATATACTGACGGACATAAGAGCTATCTTAACTCTCTTCTACATGACCTGCCTGCTTTGAATATTTCACATTATATGACTAGTTCCAAAGAAAGAAGAGACACCTCCAACCCACTTTTTCCAATCAACCATCTTCATTTGCACTTTAGACATTTTACTTCATCCAATCGCCGGGAAACTATCGCTTTTAACAAAAATGAGAAGGGACTGATGTGTATTCTTCTCTTAAAGACCATGTTTAAAAATTATATGAGTCCGCAGATATTAAAAAAGTGTAAACATAATCTAAGTCGAAACTATAATTCTCCTGCTATGGGTATTGGTATAACAGACAAAATTCTCAATTTTAATGATTTTTTCAAATATCGTATAACTGCCAAGCAAGTAGAATTGGACGATGATGAAAAGATTTTTTATTTTGATCAATGGAATGATTCTAGAAGAAAGATTCTGCCTTATAATGGAATATAATCCACTCGAATTTTAATAAAATCACTAATTAGACAAAACGCAGGACCGTCACAAAAACTTAACATCATTTATGCGCGGACAATTTATTGTTTTTCGCCTTCCAAGGAGCCACCCAATAAAGCAGAATCATTCCTGGCAAGGCTAGTACGGTACAAATATAAAAAAAGTGAGTATATCCAACTCCATTCATATTTCCTAAAACCAAAAAGAAAATACCATCGCTATCTTTAACACCTTCAATGAGAACTCCTGAAAGTATTCCCGCAAAGGATTTAGGAATAGCAAAAAACGAAGACAACAGAGCAAGTTGCGTTCCGGTGAAATTCTTGTTGGTATTTTGGGCAATAAAGGCCATGAGTGCAGCCGAACCAAGACCAACTCCGAGATATTCAAGTCCAACCACTACTCCCAGGGCCCAAATATTGGGACCAATTTCGTTTAGCACTGAAAAACCCAAAATAGTTATCATCTGTACAATTCCAAAAATCCACAGGGATTTGTTTATTCCCCATTTATACATGAGAAGTCCACCTAAAAAACCACCCACTATCATAGACCACAAACCTACAATCTTTGCCACTGTTCCAATTACAGTCATAGAAAAGCCAACATCGATATAAAAAGGCGTTATCAAAGAAGTGGCCATCACATCACCAAATTTATAAAAGAAAAGAAATAACAGAATCAGCAGTCCTGTTTTCACACCATCCTTCGCAAAAAAATCTTTAAAAGGCCCAACCACCGCTTCTTTAAGCGTTTTGGGTGGCATAATATCTTGAGTGATTTCCCTTATAGAAAAAGTATGAATTATACCCACTAACATAAATAAAGAAACAATCACAAAACTCCAACTCCAAGAAAGGTGATCCGCCAAAATGAGACCGAGCGCTCCTGGAATAAAACCAGAAATTCGATAAGCATTAGCATAAAAAGAATTTCCAAGTCCCAGTTCTTCATCAGGAAGTAATTCTCGTCGGTAAGCATCCAAAGCAATATCCTGAGTCGCTGAAAAAACCCCAATCACAAGCCCTAGATATAAAATCACCTGAATATTCATTTGAGGATTCATAAAAGACAACGACAACATAGTACCAAAAAGTAAAATCTGGGTTATCAACATCCATCCTCGGCGTCGTCCTAGAAAAGGAGGAATATAACGATCAAGAACCGGGGCCCACAGATATTTAAAAGAATAGGGAATCATAACCAAGCCGAAAAAACCAATGGTCTTCAAATCAACTTGCGCAGTTCTAAGCCAGGCTGGTATCATCTGAGACAAAAAATATAAAGGCAATCCAGCGGTAAAACCATTGAAAATACAAATAAGCATTCTTGTATTAAGAAGTGCTTTCATTAAGCCTGATGTCATAACTATTCCTTTAATTAATGAAATTCATGATCATTCTATCTAATAAAAAAGAGAAGTACCAGACAACTTATAATCTCTTGATCTGTGTAAATTTATTCAGTTAAGAGTGCTTTTTTTCCATATCTTTTGCTCAAGGCCATGATTTCGCCGATTGAAACAATCATTTTATTAATTTTTTTCCATTTTAGTATTTAAGTGATTGGCAATCGGGATAATAATTGTATATTGTTTTGGTACGGTTTTTTTTACTTTTACAATGGAGATTATATGAAAAAAATTCTTATGCTAGTAGCTTGTTTACTTTTTTCCTTTGCTTCTTTTGCAGAAGAAGGTCAGGAACTTACCAATATTAGTGGAACAAATATTGATATGAAAATATATGACCACGCTATGGCAGGTGCCATTAAAGATTATGTAGCATGGGGATTTTTTGATGAGGCTGCAGGTGTAGCTGAACTTATCGTGAGAAAATACGAACTCACCATCAAAACTATTTTCACAAAACAAGAAAATGGTAAACTTGGTGGAACTATTGTTCACACCAAAGACGGTGTTGAATATAAAACTCAAATCGAATTTGCTGGTATTGATTCTGCTAACGGAATTATCAAATTAAAAATCAATGATGAACTAGTATCTGTACAAGTGGTTCCTGAATCAATGAATGACTCTCATATGGTCAACCCAACTTTTACAGCAGTTGTTGCTGGCGAAACAATTTCTTACAAAATGGGCGGAGAAGGATGTTATGGCAAATCAATGTATTTTGCTATGATGATTTTAGGAGCTTATATTCACTAATTCTTTAAAAAAAGACTTTTAGTATAGCTTTTATGAGCTAAATAACAAAGCCTCGGATTTAAAACCCGAGGCTTTTTTTTATTTTCCATTTTTCAGTGTAGTTGATATAATTATTTTTATGGAATCAAAAAAAGAAGATCAAGATAAAACGCCCCACGTCGAAATTGCTGAAGAAATTTTACCTCCTCCTGAAACAACCACTATATTAGTTGAAGATGGTCCTGCGCTTAAAAGACTCTTGACGCTCAACCTCGAAATTTATACGGCTACGAAAGTTATTAATAAATATAATGCTGATGACTTGGTCGAATATTTAAAAAGAAATAAAAAAGTCGATCTAATTATATGTAAAAATATGATAGGCAAGGAAAACACGATTTTAAAAACTTATTATTACGTAAATTCGAATCGTTTAAAAATCCCAATAATCTTGCTAGGAAACAATCCCAAACTCCATAACGAAGTACAGATGATTGATCCCAGCGATTGGAAAACTGTTATAAAGACATCTGCTAAATTACTCAACGTGAAAGCCCAAAACATGATACGCCAAGAGTTGCCAGATTATTTCCCTATCGAAACTAAAACCTTACTCATACTTAACAATGCTCCTATCGACATAATGAAACAATGTGATGATGGTACCTTTGAGGTATTATATAAAGCTCAAGATAAAATTGATAAATCTATGTTACGTCAAATAGCCATTGAAGGTTGTCATTTTTTATATATTAAAAAGAAGAGCCGTTTGAAATTTGCTCAAAGTTTTTCAAACGATGTACAAGGAGTATTGCAAAAAGAAATGACTGATAACGATAGAATATATGCCACGGGTGCTACCTTTTCCTACTCAAAACAATTAATAGCCACCTCTGGTCTTAATGAAAGGGCCGTTGAGATGGCACAAACGACTATCGGTTCAATGCTTAGACTTACTGAAAGTTCAAAAGATTTAGCAAAGCTTTTAGAGATAATATCTGAATCAGAAGAAGGGTATTTATATAAACATAGTGTTATGATTGCTATCATTGCCTCCAACGTAATTTCAAAAATGGAATGGGGAAGCAAGTCTCAAAAAGAAAGTATATGTTTTATGGCTTTTTTTCATGACATAACTATTCCTGATGATGATTTATGCCAAATCCAATCCAACAGCGGTCTGGAAAAAGCTGAAGTCAGTGAAGAGTTAAAAAATAAAGTAAAAAATCATGCCCGAGATGCTAAAGAGTTAATTACCTCATATCCCAACGTACCATATGGAGCAGAATCGTTTATTTTACAACATCATGGCATGAAAACTGGAATTGGTTTTTCCGATAATCCAACTGATCCCAACATTTCTCCTATGGCCATTGTATTCAAAATGGTGGAAGAATACGTCGATGTATGTATCCATCCTCCTAAGGGTGGAATCAGAAGAGAAGAGTACATCGGAAACTTAAAGAAAATCTATAAAGCTGGACAATATCGAAAAGTAGTTGAAGCTCTTGAGCAAGTCATCTTAGACGTTCCCAAGAAAGAAGACAAAAAATAACCTTATAAATGCCAATCTTGATTTGCTTCTGGTTGATAAAGCACCTTTAGAATTCGCAGCGTTTTAGTTTTTCCATCGGGAAACATCCAATTAATTTCATGTTTTTCCAAAAGACCAATGAGTGCCGAACCCAGGGGATCAAGTATTGAAACCCTTCCTTCGTCGGTATTGGCATCATCAGGATACACAACCGTGACAATCATTTCTTTATTTTCTTGAACGATAAAAAATTTGACCCTGGAATTCATAGTCACAAGATTAGGAGGGACTTCATCATCGCTAATAATTTTTGCTCGTTCCAACTCCAATTCCAAATTTTCATAGTCATTGGATTTAACTAAACTCATTGCATTTCTTATTCTCGCATAGTCTTTTTCTGTTATAAAAATAGTAGTTTCGTCCATATAATAATTAAAGTGAAAAGTTATAATTGTTTCCAAATCCTACTGTATCCCACGATCCGTCGATTTGAGGAGCAATTTCAATATCCCAGGCTTCAGTGTTGCCAACCAAATAAAATATTGAGGCTGTACACTGATACTCTTGCACACCACTGGTATTATGAGAATAACTTAAAGAATTATTCATCGTACACTTAATAGTATTGCTACTTAAATAGGATTCAACATCATTAATTTTTATCCAAAAGCCAACTTGATTATACTGAGGATCTGATACATTTTGACTCCACGAATATGCTATATTAAAACCTGAACTTGATATGTTCCAACAATCATTTCTTGGAGACTTAGAAGAAGTAAGTGTCAGTGATGCTCCTTTAGCGGTAACACTACTGATAGTTTGTGAAACCAATTGACTGCATCCCGTTGTATCATATGCAAAAAGTTGAAACATAAACAAAGTACAAAAAAATATAATGAGAGTTTTCATATTTTCTCCGACCAAGAATTTTGTATGTTAAAAAACCTACAATTTCCAGGTATTTTACAACAAATCACGTAATGCGATAGCGTAAAATCAAAGCTATGTAACTTTTTACTAGGACCTTAAAGATAAATTGTCCTAGCATTGTTGATTCCTATGAAATCAAAGGGTTGATAAGATAAAAAGCATGCTATCTAACAAAACAAGTTACCTCTTTTTTCTCTGCCACGGGTACTGGTATTTCTTGTTTTCCAATTTCCACTACTTTGAGTAACCAGGCCATATTTTTACCTAGCACTCTGGCAATTTGCATGCCTTCACCATCTTGTTCGACATCTCCCGGGATTGTTCCGTGAACAACATTCCAATAATTGGATGTTGGGATAAACATCTCTGAATAAGTAAGATAATTATTCAAAGCATGAAAAGTAGGTAGTCCTCCTGATCTTCTGACGGCACAAATAGAAGCTCCTACTTTGTGGCGAAAGAAGTTACCGTTGGCACTAGACACATAAAATAAGCGATCCAAAAAAGATTTCATAGTTCCAGCTACTCCTGAATAATAAACTGGCGAGCCGAGAATAATTCCGTCTGCTTCCATAAGTTTTGGGATGATTGAATTAAGTTCATCGTTGATACTACATTTTTTATCCTGATTTTTTTTACAGACATTACAAGCTATACATCCCCTGATTATTTTATTTCCAATGTGTAAAATTTCAAAATGAATTTGTTGTTTTTGCAGTTCTTGTCCCATTATCTCAAGAATTTTATTAGTATTACCTTGATTCTTAGGACTCCCGTTAATTGCGATCACCTTCATACCGTCTCCTTAAATAAGCTTGCATTTTATTTAAACACAAGTAGTGTAAAATGTAACTGTATGAATCTTTGAAGGATTGACTTTGATTTTTTTGTTTCTTGAGATAAAGTTAACGTTATGAAAACAATCTATTTATCTCTATCATTTTTTCTTATTTCATTTAATTTATTATCTGCTGGTTGGACCGATCTTCTGAAAAAGCAAGCAGAAAAAGCTTTTTGGGATAGTATGAAACAGCAAGTTCCCGGAGGAGGAAAAATTCCTCGCTGCGATCTAAAAAATATTATGGGTTGTGTGGAGCTGGGTAACATGCTCTTTGGAGAAGGAAAAAACCAAGAAGCACAAGTTAATTTCCAACTAGCTTGTGATAATGGGCATTTTGCATCTTGTTTTGCTGCTGGAAGAAGTGCTGAACTAGCCGGACAAAGGGACAGCGCTATTGCTTACTACGAAAAATCATGTATTTCATCTTTCAATTTAGGTTGCCATAATATGGGCGATTTATATCATCAAAACGGATTTAAAGATAAGGCTCATGGTGCTTTTATACTTGGTTGTAAATATAAGTATGGCGGAAGTTGTTCAAATCTTGGCATCTATGCAAATGAAAAAAATTCCAAAACTGAGGCGATGAATTATTTTAAAGAAGCTTGTGAACTGGGAAGCGCCAAAGGATGTTTCAATCTTGGTTCAGAATATCTTTTAAAAAATGAATTCAGTTCCGCCGAAGCTACTTTTTCGAAAGGATGCAATCTTGGATATATACCTTCATGCAATGATCTAGGTGTGGCCCAAGAAAAAGCTAGCAAAAAAAGCGAGGCACTTGCGAATTATTTAAAAGCTTGTGAAGGAAAATATGGAATGGCTTGCGCTAATTATGGAATTATTCAAAAACAAAATAAGAATATGGAAGTAGCCAGAACTTATTTTCAAAAAGCTTGTGATGAAAATTACTATGCAGGCTGTGGTGACCTAGGGTTACTTCTAAGTGAAGAGGGAAAAAGTGAACAAGCAAAACCATTATTTGAAAAGGCTTGTACTGGCGGTGATGCGCAGTCTTGCAACAACTTAGGGGTAGCTTTAGATGAAAGTAAAGATAGCACAGGAGCACTTTCGCTTTATAACAAAGCATGCGAAATGAAATATGCTCTAGGTTGCGCAAACGCAGGAATAATATATTCCAATCTTAAAAATGAATTAAAAGCGAGAGAATTTAATACTAAAGCTTGTGACATGGGTGAAATTAATGGTTGTTATAACTTAAGTCTTGATTTGTACTTTGCAGGAAAAATTGATGAAGCAAAACCTCATTTTGAAAAGTCATGCAAAGCTAACAACAACGAAGCCTGTTATAATTTGGGATGTTTTTATAGCCGAAAAAATAATATTAAAGCGGCACTTAATGCGATTGAATCCGCCTTAAAGCTCAAATATTATGAATGGCAAGCTTTTGAAACTGACGAAGATTTAAAAAATATCAGATCATCTTCAGAATTTAAAAATCTTATCAATAAATACAAAGCCATTTCTCAAAAATAAATTTACCCACGACACCTGTTATTGCGTAATTTTTTATCTTATTTCTCATTGATAAATACGGGGGAATAATGCTTGTTTCATAGAAATTTATTCCATTGACTCAAATAAGATTGGCCCTTATAGTTTTATTTATATTTCTTTAACTATCATTCACAACTTCAATATAAAACCGCATGGAGGGATACGATGAAAAATAACTTTATAATAAATACCATCGTAGTATTTATTTCTTTTAGCACAATGGGTTTTGCCAGCGATGTATTTTTAAAACAATGGCAAAACCAAACTGAAACTTTTGTGGAAGTCAAAGAAAGTGATTCAACTAATAAGCAAGACCAGTTTTTAGATTATTGTAATGTTTTTATTAAAGCAGAAGCGAGGAAATGCAAAACCGCTTCCTGTTTTAAATTTTGGGAAAATGAAAACAAGAAATGTGAAAACAATTCCATTACTGTCGCTAAAAATTCTCTGAATGAAGAAGAACAACTACCCGAACCAATCATAATGCCAACCGATAACGAAGTTAGCTTAGGTATATCCGGTGCCTGTGTTTCAATTTTAAACATTAAGCAATTTCGCATAATTCATTCTTGCTATCACATGGATGGATCAATTGACACAACAGTTTACTCCAAAGAAGCAACCGAAAGACTATTTCTAGATGGTAAATTGTATTATGATCAATTTTTATCCTTCTATATGTCTGCGGGTACCTACGATAAAACCCCGGGTATGTTAAATATCGACTTACTCGATGCTGAATACGCACCTAATTGTCCTTTATGGCCATTTTATCAGTGTATTAGTCTTGATGCGTTTAGAAAATACTTAATCATTTTTGGATATAAAAATACGATTATTCTTCATCCCGGTCAGATAGTTTTCGATCAATACGTTAAGGGACATCACACCTTAGAAGATCTTCGTAAATGGGGCGCTAAAAAAATTAGAAATTTATTCACCGGCGAACTATGCCATAACAGTGTTTGTTTAACTGATCAACAAGTTAAAGATTTAGTCGAATGGGGCGAGATTACTGAAGATGGAACTAATGTGCCGGTACCCACACCTACGCCTACTCCTACACCAGATCCAATACATCCCGGCCAAATAGTGTTTGATCAATACGTAAAGGGACATCATACCTTAGAAGCACTTCAAAAATGGGGTGCTATTAAAATTAGAAATCTATTCACCGGCGATCTATGTCATCAAAGTGTTTGTTTGACTGATCAACAAGTCAAAGACTTAGTTGAGTGGGGAAAAATTACTGAGAATGGAACTAATCCTGTGCCGGTACCTACACCTACTCCTACACCTACTCCAGATCCCGTACATCCGGGCCAGATCGTCTTTGATCAATACGTGAAGGGACATCATACGCTGGAAGCACTTCAAAAATGGGGTGCTAGAAAAATTAGAAATTTATTTACAGGTGATCATTGTCATAGCGGAGTTTGTTTAACTGATCAGCAAGTAAAAGATCTAGTAGAATGGGGAAAAATTACTGAAAATGGAACAGATGACGACGACGACGATAAGTAAGAGAGTGTTATCTATTATCCAATAAAACAAATGAACGCATAATACATGCCCACTAAAAAGAATGTATTATGCGTTTTTAATACTTAACACTGCACCCATAAGGTTTTACTTGCCCAACTTGGACTTTCTTCCCACCTTTAATTGCTTCAACAATTTTTTCAACATAATTAGTTGCTTTAGAAATATCTTCAATTTGGGTTGAAGGAATACTATCAATTGCTCCCATATAAGCTAGCCTACCTTTATGGAAAACAAACATATGAGGGGTGGTCTTTGCGCCATAGTATTGACCAAATTTTCCAGTATGATCAAGTACTAGGTGAGTGGAAGCCATTTTCTCTCTATTATACGTTGCCATTGCTGCCTTATGATCTTCTAAATACCCCTGTTCGTTTTCACTTGATGATACAATGGTCAACCATACAACGTCGTTTGCATATTTCTTTTGCAATTTTTGCATGTTCATAGAATCATAATGTTTTCTAACAAATGGACAGCCTTCGTTAAACCATTCAAGAACAATGTTTTTATCTTTGTATTGAGAGAGGTCAACCAATTCTCCCCGATGCCCCCAAAGTTTCTCGCTTTTAAATTCATCTCCTAAGTTAATTGCGTACGTTATTTCTATCTGCATAAATAGAATCAAATATAGAAGATTTTTCATTCTTACTCCGTCCTTTTGATATATGGGCGAGTTAGTGAACTTTTTGAGTAAGGTTTTACAGATATAGGACATGTTTCTCATAACTAAGTAAACAGGAGGCTGGATTGAAGCAGCAAATATATGTGCAGTCTTTTCGGTTCACTGAAGAACTACGACTTGTACCACAATTTTAAAAAACCGCTTGTGGTTTTCCAAACAAGGCTTCTAAAACAAGTTCCTGCTGAACAAAATGTCCGGCACCATAAATAATGAGAATAGTTTTATATTTTTTTGCAAGTTCATAAATGCTTTCTAAAAAAACAATATCCCGTTCATACGAAGAATAATTTTTCATTACTCCAAGTTCAATACCAACATAATCAATATTTAATTCCTGCGCTCTTTTATAGGCATAATAAATATCACATCCATTTGCCATTTCAATCTTATCTTTTATTCGGTCATCCCAATTATTTGGCCTATTTCCCCATTTGGCATGCAGGCCTTCAATTACAATTAAATCCGGTTTTTTTGTAAGTCCAATTTCAATACGTGTTTGGCTTCTCTCACATTCCTGATGGCGACTGGCAACGTAGTAAATATTATTGGACTTGTTTTTAAAGGTAATAAGTTTTGAGAAAGGTTGATAGGGGTGATCAAAATAAAACTTACGATCGTATATTCTGACTAATTTGGCATCAAAGCTCATTGCATATGAAAAACTGGTCAAAATTAATAAATGTAATAGAATTAATACTTTCATAATTTTAGTTTATAGTTAAATATTTTGTTTAATAATTTATACGTTCTTGCACAATAGTACCATCAGGTAAAAACCCTTCCAGATTAATATATTTCACTTTGATTTTGATAAATTTTTCGACGGAAAAAATATAAGCTTTTTTTAAAACAGCATTTTTTCCACCAATTCTAGTCGTTGCTTCTGCAAAACATGAATCATTTTTTTTAAAAGATTTTACGCTATACTCTCTGTCTTTGATTGCTTTAACTTTAAATTTAACCGTGTCACCATTAATTTTTTGATAAGTAATTCCATAAGCTAAAAAATCAAGACCTTCCATCTCTGTTCTTACGTTAAGACCTTTTTCCAAATCTTGCCAGTATCCATGCACTGGTTCCTTGCCAAGTGGCATACAATTTTCATCCACTCTAAGCTCATAGCGAACCTCGTTTTTATTTTTACTTCGCTGAACTATAAAAAGTTGTACAGGCTCAATCGCGTTTGCCAAAAAAGAAATAATAAACAATAACCAAAAATATTTTTTCACACTTAACTCCCACCAGATTCAACAAACCAACCTGCACTCTTTTGTGCTACTATGCTGGTAAACATAGTTCAAACAAAATCTGTTCTCATATCATGCTACATCCAATTGAGAAAGTAGCCATTAAAAATCATATTTCAATTACTTGATGCACGGTGCTCATCGAAAACATCTTGTATAAGTATCGTTAAATTCTCGGAAACGTCGATAATTCAAAACACATTTGTCGAAATTTCGTCAACTATGCCTTGAATATTTAGATATTCTGCGACATTTCGAATACTTATTGAAAATATTTTCCAGTACGTTACACGTTAAACATATGTAATTATATTTTTAACAGCTGGTTTCTCTGCTGGGATTAGCCCTTAGAAGCTGCCCTTCTTCGTTGATATTGACTTTTAAAAAGTACGCAGCTTCTTTTTAAAATTATAAATTTCCGTTAGTTGAAAAAACACACTCGTTATACCAATCGTCGGCCTTCTGGGTGCAGTTAAAATAGATGTCTTCACAAATCTCTGTGCGCTCAGGCATGCTGACTGTGCATTTTTGATATCCTGTCTCACAAGACTTTAAGAAGGATTTTAAACCTTCTTCACACATTGATTGTGCTGCTACAGAAGAAATTGTTGTAACTGAAATCATGAGTGACATAACTATAAAAATGTTTTTCATTTGTAACCTCATATAAAGATGTTCTTTAAAGAGGGCGTATCAAATTAAAAATAGAAATAAAAGGGATTTCGTAAACTAGGTAAAAGGTACACGGTTCACTTTAAAAATTTCACGTGTTATTTTTGAAGTTAAAATATTACTAGCCCTATTAGAAGACCGTCTATTGCGGTATTGGTAAAAAAGAACTTCCGGTGTTTTTAACTAATTTAATAACTATATTATTATTAGATTTAAGGGTAATTTCAGTGGCAGTTAACTCAATAATTCTAAAAGGAGTGAGTTGTCCAGCTCCTAGGTTTCCAAAGAGTCTAGGAATTTTAAACGCTATCTTTAATCTATCCTCTCGACCTATATTTTACTGAAATTTTCCTTCTTTGCTAGATCTTAAATAAAGTTTCTGGAATCTGCTTCGATTCCTTCTGAAATCGCTGAGGAATCGCCTTTAAAAATGCAGGACGGGGCCCAAGGGCCCCCAAATGAGCATATTCCTCTACCCTGCTAAAAAATTAGGTTTTCTTTTTATTGAAAGAGAAGGATGTTTCAAAAAAATAATTTTTTTATAGAGACTTGACGGTGTGTAGTTAACCTCATATAGATTTAACCTTACCAACCAAGCTTATACGGGAGAATATATGCAAAACTTAAAATTGTTAGTATTAGTATCATTTCTATTATCAACGAGTCTATTGGCCCAAACTCAGGTTAGAGTGCGCACCAATGGCATAGGTGTAAATGCTCCACTTGCTGAAGTTTTATATATTATTGGTAGTGATAAAATTACTGTTAGAGCAAATGGTAGATCACCTGAGAATAAACTTGTCTCTTGTATTATTATTTTCCCTTTTACCATGAAAGAATATGCTCACGATGTTTATAAAACACTTTTGGCTGGGCAAACTAATGGCAGTTTTAGTTTTAATTGTACAGGTAATAACCCTGGAAATCCTAATATCGCTATTGTCGATATCTCAGCGGAAAATGCCCAAGGTAATTTTTCATTTGAGACAACTGGTATTCGATAGGATTTGGTTGCTCTAATTATTCTTAGATACTAAGAACTTTTATAACCTCTTCAGAGGAATATTTACCTGTACCAATTTAGCAAAGCTAAGTAGTAGAAACAAAAAATAATTTTAAATACAGGTTGCTTTGATTTATCTTAAATTATTGATATATTCAATAAGTAGACGGTTAAAAATAGCAGTAATTACTCAATTACGAGAGTCGACAGGCGCCGGGGGTAAGATGAGAAAGGATTCAATCTAGCAGCGAACATGTGAACGGCCACTCAGTTAAAACGAAGCCCAAAAGAACTGAGCCGAACGCCACAAATGCCGATATGAGTACGGTGCAATAGAGTAGATGCTAAAGTGAGATCCCGACAGCACAAGTTGCAAGGGAATAATAATTTCTACTTGTTTATTAAAGTTTTAGTACAGGTAAATTTTATTATCTTTTTTTTATCTATTGTAGCTTCAATATAAATCTTAACTTTCTTAACTATTGCTGACATTTCATGTCCTGTATTTCTTCTTAAACTTATCATTGCCTTATTCTCGCTGTTTTGATTATGTCTAAAAATCAGAATATGTTCTGATATCGTATTTTTATTAGACAAAATTATTTCCTCAATAATACAATTAAGGGAACTCATTAAAGATCAAAAGGAGTTTCTTTGAAAAATATTATCCTCTTAACTACCCTGCTAATTTCATCTTGTGCTTTCATTGGACATAAGGATAATCGAGACTATACATCGACTACTTCAAAACAAGTTGATAAAAACATTTCGATATCGGTTTTCACATCTTCAAAGATTAATAATATTGTCGGCCATATTAAAAATGGTTGGGGTATGGAAACCGCTGATATTGAAATTAAACAAAGTCGAACAGACTTAATTCAAAATGCATTTGAACAAGAGTTCTTCAAAATGGGATTTACCCTTGACAGTAAATCTGACAATAAATTAATTACGCGTATTAATCAACTTGAAACGGAGCTAGCTCAAGAAAAAGGTGGCGTAGGTTACTATTCTATCTGTGATCTTCAACTTTATTTAAAAACTCCTGAAGGTATTTTTGAAAGAAATATCATTGAAAATGATGCAATTGAATCATTATGGTATGTCACCGCCGAAGAAGGTGTGTCTTCACTATATAAAACAGTTAACAAATGCATAAGCACATCGATAATTGAAATCACGAAGAAGGTACAAAAATGAAAAATATAATTTTGATATCACTTTTATTACTAGCTTTTTCTGGTTGCGCAACTCGAACCAAGGTATATTTTAATAAAAAAACTAATGATCGCTGGATCAACGTATCCAATCCCAATGAATTCCTAACCAAGGAAGAACTAGATTTTATCAATTAATAGCTATGCATTACAAACTCTTCTTTAGAGTGACTGCTTACTCATATTTATAAATAAATTCCTCTAAACTTATTTAAAGATGGTTCCTTCTCGCAGAATATGCCCTTTTCAAAAACTCTCCAATATCGCCTTCACAGTCTTCAATTTTTCCTTATCCAGCCGTTTTAAAATCTCCACACATTCAGCGTAAGTATTTGAGGGCAACTCTTTATCACCCTTTACCAACTTCATAAATTCTTCGTAACCGTATCCATAACCGGTAATAATTTTTAAAATCAACTTGGGATTGAGATCACACCTACCGTTTTCGGAGTGATTCAATTTTGCTTCCGAAAGGCCAAGCATGACACTGGCCTTTCGCAGTGAAAATTTCCGTGACTCTCTTAAATGTTTCAAAACAGCTGCCTCTTTGGTCATGACCTTGATGTCACTTCTTCTGGTTTTTTTCTTTCTAATTTTCATAAGCACCTCACATTAAAAAATTAATGAAAATGCTCCTTAACTTGATACACACGTAGTCCCAATAATCCCGAGAAGTTAATTGCTTTTTTCCTCTCAAAACTACTTGTGTAGTCCATGGTTAAATACGATTTTTTAAAAAGTAGACAAAAGGTAGACAAAAAATAGATTTCTCGGGAAATTTCGGGAAAGTTTCAGAAAGGTACGAAGCTGCAAAGAAGACCTAAACTATTGGAAACAAGTAGTTGTTATTAATAATTATTTTAGGATTTGGGG
>Ga0208958_1001968_pt1 | contig 18797 bp, 26 predicted proteins | sample RifOxyB1_FD_184032 | JGI IMG/M metagenome (GOLD analysis project Ga0208958, IMG submission 184032) | Soil microbial communities from Rifle, Colorado - Rifle Oxygen_injection B1 (SPAdes) | ecosystem: Environmental > Terrestrial > Deep subsurface > Rock core/Sediment | place: Rifle, Colorado... | reverse complement strand
TGTGAAGGCAAAGAAGAATTGTACCTTAATCAGTTAAAAGAATTACAAGCTGATTTTATTAATTATAAAAATAGGGTACAAAAAGAAAAGGAAGACATAAAGAATAGAACAAAAGAAGAAATTCTTAGAAAATTCTTGGAAGTAAAAGATAATTTTGAAAGAATTCCGGAAATGAATGATGGAATAAAAATGATTTATGAACAATTGAATAAAATATTTGAAACCGAAAATATCAAAGAAATAGAATGTGAATGCTTTAATCCAAAAGAACAAGAAGCAATCGCAGTAAATAAAGAATTAGAAAAAGATAAAGTACAAGTCGTAGAAAAAGGGTATAAAATTAATGATCAAGTTCTAAGAACAGCAAAAGTCATAGTAGGAACTATGGAGGAAACAAAATGAAAATTATAGGAATAGATTTAGGAACAACTAACTCAGCAGTCGCAGTATTGGAAGGAAACCAACCAAAAATAATTACATCCGCAGAAGGTGGAAGGACCATTCCAAGTGTTATAACAATCAAAGGAAATGATATTGTCGTAGGGGAAGTTGCAAAAAGACAAGCAGTTGCAAACCCATTACATACCGTAAGGAGTATCAAAAGATTAATTGGGACTACAGAAAAAGTTACAATTGATGGGAAAGATTATACTCCACAAGAAATATCTGCAATGATTCTTAGAAAAATTAAGAAAGATGCAGAGGCTTATTTAGGAGAAAAAGTTACAAAAGCTGTTATCACAGTACCTGCTTATTTTAATGATGCACAAAGACAGGCAACAAAAGATGCTGGAGTAATTGCAGGTTTCGAAGTTGAAAGAATTATTAACGAACCTACTGCTGCAGCGTTAGCATATGGATTAGATAAAACTGAAGCGCATACAGTTTTAGTTTTTGATTTAGGTGGAGGAACATTTGATGTTTCTATCTTAGAATTAGGAGATGGAGTTTTTGAAGTTAAATCTACAAGTGGAGATAATAGATTAGGTGGAGATGACTTTGATGAAGTTTTGATTGATTATATTGCAGATGAATTCAAGAAACAAAATGGAATTAATCTAAAAGAAGATAGAGTTGCAATGCAAAGATTGAAAGATGCTGGAGAAAAAGCAAAAATAGAATTGTCTAGCTCAATGCAAACTACAATCTCATTACCATATGTAAGTTCAACAGAAAAAGGACCATTGCATTTAGAAATGACATTAACAAGAAATAAATTTAATGATTTAACAAAGCATTTAGTTGAAAGAACTGTTAGACCAGTTAAGCAAGCTTTGAAGGATGCAAACTTAGACCCATCAAAGATTGATAAAGTTTTACTGGTTGGTGGATCAACAAGAATCCCTGCAGTGCAAGAGAAAGTCAAAGAATTATTGCAGAAAGAAGGAGACAAATCCATTAATCCAGATGAAGCAGTTGCTGTAGGTGCTTCAATCCAGGGTGGAATTTTGAAAGGGGACATTAGAGATGTTTTACTTTTAGACGTAACGCCGCTATCATTAGGGATTGAAACATTAGGGGGAGTATTAACAAAATTGATTGAAAGGAATACTACAATCCCAACAAAAAAATCTCAGATTTTCTCAACTGCTGCAGATAGTCAACCAGCTGTGACAATTCATGTAATGCAAGGTGAAAGAGCGATGGCTGTTGATAATAAATCATTAGGAAGATTTGATTTAGTAGGAATCCCGCCAGCACCAAGAGGAATACCACAAATTGAAGTTACATTCGATATTGATGCAAACGGAATTGTAAATGTTTCTGCGAAAGATTTAGGTTCTGGAAAATCACAAAAAATTACTGTTACTGGTGGTTCTGGAATGGATAAAGCAGAGATGGAAAAAGCTGTCAAAGATGCAGAGAGTTATGCTGAAGAAGATAAGAAAAAGGCAGAATTAATTGAAGCTAAAAACCATGCAGATACTTTAGTTTACACATCTGAGAAAATGCTTTCAGAGTATGGAGATAAAGTTGATTCAGAAACCAAAGAAAAAATTCAGAAAGAAGTTGATGAATTGAAAGAAGCTTTGAAAAGTGAAGATGCAGAAAAAATCAAAAAGCAAATTGATAAAGTAAATAAAGTCGTGCAAGAGATTGGTATGAAGATGTATCAACAACAAGGTGCAGAAGGAACTGAGAAAAAAGCTGATGACAATGTTGTGGATGCTGAATTTGAAAAAGAGGAGAAATAGATGTATCAAAAGACAGGCAGTTCATACGTAAAACCTTCAAGTGGTAGTTATGGAGTTTCATCTAATGGTGGATATGAAATAAAAACATCTCGAAGAAAAAAAGACGGATGCTGTGAAGGCGGATGTGGAACTGCTTGTGTGAGATATAAAAATTATCAATAAAATGGATTATTACGAAACTTTGGGAGTGGAGAAGAATGCTTCGAAAGAAGAGATTAAGAAAGCTTACAAAACTCTAGCAAAGAAATATCATCCAGATTTAAATCCAGGGAACAAAGAATCTGAACAGAAATTCAAGGAATTGAATGAAGCTTATTCTGCATTAAATGATGATTCCAAAAGGGAAAATTATGATAGATATGGAAGTGCTGAAACTAATAATAATTTTCAAGGATTTAATGGACAAAATTTTCAAGGTTTCGAAGATGCTTTTGAGAATTTTTTTGATCTTGGTGGAAGACGAGGGCGTGGAAGAAATAGAGGAAGGGATATTAAATATGAAATGGAAATTACTTTCCTTGAAGCGTGCTTTGGTGTGAATAAAGAAATTAATATTTCTAAATTGGATAAATGTGAAAAATGTAAAGGGCTTGGTGGAGAAGGTGAAGAGAATTGTAAGAAGTGTAAAGGCACTGGAAGAATTCAAAAAACATTTAGAACACCATTTGGAGTCTTTGCACAAACAACTATGTGTGATTCATGTAGAGGCCAAGGTAAAACTATCAAACATGTTTGTAAAGAATGTAAAGGTTATGGGCGTGTTAAGAATAATAAAAAAATCACTGTGAAAATCCCTGCAGGTGTATTCGAAGGTTCAACATTAAGATTGACAGGAGAAGGGGAAGCAGGAGAAGTTGGTGCAAGAAATGGAGATTTGTTTGTTCAAATATTTGTTACATCACATGAGATGTTTATTAGAAAAGAAGATGATATTCTAGTTGAAGTACCAATTAGTTTCTCACAAGCAGCATTAGGAGATTCTGTGAAAGTGCCAACAATACGAGGAGAAGTTAATTTGAAAGTTCCTGCGGGAATACAATCTGGAACAATGCTGCGTTTGAAAGGAGAAGGTGTTGAAAATATTCATGGACATGGCGTTGGAGATCAATTAGTTTGAAAGGAGAAGGTGTTGAAAATATTCATGGACATGGCGTTGGAGATCAATTAGTAAGAGTGCAAGTTCGTACACCTGCAAAGTTAAGTGCTAAACAGAAAAAATTATTGGAAGAACTTTCTAAAGAAAGTGATGAAAAATTAAAGATTGATAAGAATTGGTTTGAAAAATTTAGAGAAGATTATTTTGGAAATTAAATAAAAAAAATAAAAAAATTTATTCTCTTGCTAACAAGAAAACAGACTTAACAGCAACAACAACTGTAGCTGGCACGAAAAGTGTCAATAAATTGTTGAAGATACTTGCTAGGTAAGATATACTAGCTAATGTTTGGCCACCCATGTAACCCATTAAAACAAGCACAGTTCCAGCCATCATAAATTGACTTACTTCTCTTCCTTCAATGTTTAAGAATCCGACAACTAATCCTAAGACTACCAACAGGACCAACCTGTAAATAAGCCAAAGACTACTGACAGAACAACACCGATTAAGAAAGCCCATCTACCAAGCATTGCTTTACCACTACTTACTTTTGCCATTTTTTCCCCTCCTTTTTTAAAATTATAAATGTAATTGATTATGAGAAGTTAAGATTTAAAAAGGTTTTGAATAGAGTTTTGTTGTATCTTTTAAGTAGTCAAATATAGTAAGATTTATAAATAAAATAATAGAGGAATTGATATGAAAAACGGAATATATGGGTTAATAGGATTGTTAGGATTTGCTTGTCAAGAAGATTTTGAGATTAAATATGAAAGAGAGCAAATTGAAAAATATGAAAAGAACTCTCAATCTAGTTTAGATAGCCTTGAAGAAAAAAATAAATGGGGAATAATTATTGTTGATATGCAAGAAACATTTTTAAAATATATTCCAAAAAAAGAAGTTGATAGAATTGTAAAAAACCAACAAATGGTTTTAAATGCTGCTGAAAAATATGATGTACCTGTTTTAGTTTTTGAATATTGGGGTAGTAATACTATTGAAGAAATCTCAGATTTAGTTAAAGAAGTACCAAGATATGAATTTATGAAAAAAGAAAGAGATGATGGTTTTGAAAGATATGGAAATTTGTATAGAGAGGAAGATCCTAGAAGAGTTCTTGATGAATGGGGTGTTGATACTGCATATTTTATGGGGGTTAATACTGATGCATGCATTGTAAAGACTGCTGATAGCGCAAGAAGATTAGATTATATTCCTGTAACCAGTAAAGATGTTGTCGCAGCACAAACTTGTAATGGAGAATGTGAAAAACTTGCACCTGCATATAATTTTTTTATTGAAAATGGGATTTTATTGGATAAAAAAGATTTAGTAATTATTGATATGAAAAAGGAAAATTTATGATAACACCAGCTTTTACACCACCAGTAAGATATGCTATTCTAGTTGGTGGACTGGACTTTGAACAAGAAAATGGAAAATTAGGAGTCCAGAAAATTATTGATGAATTAGAAGTTGAATTCCGAGAAAGAGGATTTAGAGTTGTTCCAATGAGAGAAAATGTTCAAAAAGAAAGTTTGAGTAGATTATTGGATGAAGCTCAACGATTAAGTATGGAAGCACTGAGGTTACCAACATTTATTTTTTATTATTGTGGGCATCATGGAATACCTGGGTTTCAGTTGAATAATGGAATTTATGATAGAAATGTTTTAATGGAAAAATTAAGAAGGATTAGAGGAGAAAAATTAGCGATTTTTGATTGTTGTCATGCAGGTATGATGGGATCATATTCTGGAATAGGGATGACAATCCTTGCTGCAACTCAAGAGGGCTATTTAGCATACGCTGATAGAAAAAGTGAAGGGAATAGATTATTATTGAGTGATGGGATTTTAAAATTTATGAAAAATAATCCAGGACGATTCCCATTAGGGAGTTTATTTGAATGTCTTAATAATAATTTAACTATAACACAATGGCAAAATCCAGGGATCAGAGGAGCAAAAGAGTTTATTTTCCCAAATAAAGAAAAATGATTAATACAAATGATTTAGGAATTGCAATTGTTGATATGCAGGAATCATTTCTTAAAAAAATTCCTGAAGAGGAAGTTAAAAGATTAGTTAAAAAACAAAGAAGAGTTTTGGAAGTTGCAGCACAAAAAGATATACCTGTTTTAGTTTTTGAATATGATATAGGAGAAAGGACAATTAATGAAATTTCTGAAAATGTGAAAGCAGTACCAAGAAATACTTCTTTACAAAAAATCTATGCAAATGGATTTGAACCCGAAGAGATTAGAGGAGAAGTAAAACCAAAAGATTGGTTTCTTGAACAGAAAGTTAAAAGAATCTTATTCTCAGGAGTGTATGCTACAGATTGTGTTGCAGATACTGGATTAGGTGCAAGAAATGCTGGTTTTGATATCTTATTTTCTAGGGCACTAGTTAATCAAAATGAAGTTCCATTTGGAGGTTTTGAAACATATTTTAGTTTTTTAGGTTTTCAAATTATTTCATATAAACAATTAATTAGATATTAAAAGGAAGTTTTATATAACAAATAAAATTCTCTAATATTATGTTAAGGCAACCTTTAGTAGTGGTAATGGGAAATGTTGATAGTGGAAAAACTAAAACTTTGGATACTATAAGAAGAACAGCAGTAGTTGAGTCTGAACCAGGGGCTATTACACAAATGATTTCTTCATCCTCAATTTCATTAAAAACTATACAAAAAATCTGTGGAGATTTATTAAAAAATAAACAAATTGAAATTCCAGGGTTGGTTTTTATTGATACTCCAGGGCATGCTGCATTCAGTAATATGAGAAAACGTGGAGGGAACTTAGCAGACCTTGCAGTATTGGTCATTGATATTAATGAAGGAATAAAACCACAAACAGAAGAATGTATTACAATTTTAAAAACTTACAAGACTCCATTCGTTATAGCATTAAACAAAATTGATTTAGTTAATGGTTGGAGAAAAGTTGAATCTAAATTTATGTTAGAGATGATTTCAAAGCAAACTCCACAAATACAAACTTTAATTGAAACAAAACTTTATGAGATTGTTGGGAAATTATATAATTTAGGAATTCAAGCGGATAGATTTGATAGAGTTGATGATTATACTAAGACCATTGCTATTGTTCCTTGTTCTGCAAAAGATGGTGAGGGAGTACCAGAATTATTGATGGTATTAATTGGATTAGCATTAAAATATTTAGAAGAAAATTTACAATTAAATTCGAATGCCGCTGCAAAAGGAACAGTTTTAGAGGTCAAAGAAGAACAAGGCTTAGGGACCAGTTTAGATGTTATAATTTATGAAGGGAAAATTAGGGTTAATGATCCAATTATAATTGGAGGATTGAATGAACCTATTGTTACTAAGGTCAAAGGATTATTTTTACCAGATGAAAAAAACAAATATAGCCCAGTAAAAGAGGTTATTGCTGCCGCTGGAGTTAAAGTTAATGCAGTTGGAATTAAAGATGTTGTTGCAGGAATGCCAATCTTTGTAATAAATAATGATGAAAAAGAATTAAGAGAAAAGATTCAAGAAGAAGTTGAAGAAGTTGTTATGGAAACAGATGGTGAAGGAATAGTTGTAAAAGCAGATTCATTAGGTTCTTTAGAAGCCGTGGTTGGAATGTTAAAACAAAAACAAATTCCTTTGAAAAAGGCATCAGTTGGGATGATTACAAAAAAAGATATTGTTGCAGCACAAGCATCAGTAGATCCATTAAATAAAATTATACTTTGTTTTAATGTTAACCCTGGAGATATCAAAGAAGTAAAAATAATATCACATAATGTTATTTATCAATTAATTGAAGATTTAGAAAAATGGAGAGATGAAGAAACTAAAAAAGAAGAACAAAAAGAATTATTGGGTTTGATTAGGCCTGCAAAAATAAAATTCTTGAAAGGGTGTACATTTAGACAAAATAATCCTTGTGTTATTGGTGTTGAAATTATTTCTGGAACACTAAGACCTGATATTGATTTGATAAAAAATAATGGAGATGTTGTTGGGCATATCAAAACTATTGAATATGAAAAAGAATCTGTTAAAGAAGCAGAGAGAGGAATTCAAGTTGCATTATCAATACCAGGGGTAACTGCTGGAAGGCAAATTCATGAAGAGGATATTTTTTATGTAGATATGAATGAAAATAATTTTAAGAAATTAAAAGAGTTTAAGAAATTTTTAACTAATGATGAAGTTAATATTTTAAAGGAGCTTGCTGAGATCAAAAGAAGAGCAAATAATCTATGGGGGGTTTGAAGATGAGTATAGAAACAAAAATTGAAAAAATTATGGAAGATAATTTGGGATATATTTTGGGAATAGTTATTAATTCAATTGGTGTTGTAAGTATAGCAAGTGTAGGTTATCGAATTGGTTTTGAAGATATGAATCTTGATACTGCTTGGCCATTAATAAAAGGATATTCTATACCTATGATTTTTGGAACATCATTTATACTTATGAATTATCTGGAGAATAAAAAAGTCAATGATTCAACCAGTCAATAATTTCTTGCATTAATTGTATATTTTCTATTAATAAATTTGAACCATGTGCTGAAGAGTTTATTTTTTTATGATAAACATGGGGAAGTAAAGAGGCTATTGATTGGGACATAATAGTATTTGTAAATGGGCTAGAACCATCAAAATCTCCAGAAGCTATGAAAACTTGTTGTTTATCAGAAATATTTTTTGCAATTTTTAATGAGTCTATACCTCGATAATTTATCCCTGGAGATAATAGAACAATTTTTTTAATTTCTGGATGTAATGATTGGTACCATAATGCTAAGTTTGCACCTATAGATGCACCAATGATAAATATTTCTTTTTTATCAACAAAATTTACTGCCGCATCTATATCGAGTAATGATTTTTTGTGATCATCATCCATGAATAATTTGAAATCTAGCTTCTTATCTTCTTGAATAACACTTTCTCCATGGCCTCTTAAATCAAAAGATAAAATTGCAAAATTATTTCTAGATAATAAATCCGCAAAAGGAGTCCAAGATTCTTTTGTTGCAGGCATCATATGAACTAAAATAACAGCTCTATCAGAATCTGAAGGCCAGTAATTACCAATGATTGATACATTATCAGAAGTCTCAAAGTCAACTTTCATATGAAGATTAAAAAAATTATATATTTATAATCTTTCGGTAATATTTAAATAGATATTCAAATCAACAAAAGATATGTTAGCTAAAAAAGAAGAATTAGAGAAATATTTAGTTGCAACATTAAGGCATTCTATGGAAGTGCATTATTATTTAGCTGCATTAAATCTTCATTCTTTAAACAAAATACATGATTTAGAGGGATTAAATAATAAATTTGAGATAGATGTTGCTTTAAGATTAGCATTAGGTTTTAAAAATGGTAATGCTGAAACAGAATTTAAACAAGAAATAGAAATTGGAAAAGAATTACATAAAAAACAAAAACATCATCAAATTTTAAAAACTTCAAATCTTGATATAAATGAATATAGTGAATCATTAGTTGATGCTATCTGTGCAGCAAAGGAAGAAAGGTCCTATCATAAAAAAAGGACTTGGGATGAAATTCTAAAAAATATTGAATCAGAGTTGCCTGAAAAGAAATTAAAAGCTTTAGTTATAGATTTAATAAAAAGAATGCGAAGGATAGCGGAACCAGACGTTAGTTTAATTACAAATTTAAGAAACTTTCCAAATATTGGGCTTGAAGAAAAGCTCTATAGAAGATTCAGAGTCAGATGTGCTGAAGCATTAGAAGTGTTTCAGAAGGAATTGGGCTTGTTACTATTCTAAAGATTGAAAAATAGCCCTACAAAAGATTTATAAATAAGCTGAAAACTTTAGATTAATTATAAGATGGTAGAAGTTAGATATGTAGTAAACGATGTAAAGTCTGGAAAGACTTATCAGAAGACTTTAGAAGATGTTTCTTTAGTTGGGAAGAAAATCGGAGATAAAGTTGAAGGAGACTTTTTAGGATTAGAAGGTTATGACCTAGAAATTAGAGGTGGAAGCGATCATGCTGGATTCCCATTAAGAAAAGATATTGAAGGGCCAGTTAGAAAAAGAGCTTTACTTGGTGGTGGAGTTGGAGTAAAAATCAATAGACCAGGTATGAAATTAAGAAAAACAGTATGCGGAAATACTATCACAGTCAAAACAGCGCAAATTAATCTAAGCGTTAAAAAATACGGTAACAAAGCATTAGAAGATATCTTCGGAAAAAAAGAAGAAAAGGTTGCCGAATAGCATTGTCCTCAGAGGATTAGGTCAATGAAATACAAAACCAAGAGTGCATTAATAGCAAGAAAAAAACATTATGAAGATGATTTCTCACACAGGCCTTGCTTTATCAGTCTATTTGATGAAAATAATCCACATTTAAGTGTTGAAGGACCAAAAAAGATTATTGATTATTCTAAAGTGCATAAAGTGATTATTCAAGGTTTAGATGTAAATTATCTTTTACCAGGGAATGATATTGTAATTAATGATTTAGAAGAAATTGAAGTTGAAGAACAAGGCGAACATATTTATGTTAAAGGAAAACAAAAGAAATAAGTTTTTAAAGTTCTTAGATTTATGAATAAATAATGAAAATAAGAGATTCCTTACAAAGCTATATGAGTAAAGATAAAATAGAACTTGTTAATAAAAGAAAATTATTAGCATACATTAGAACAGCATTAACTTTTTGTTTGACAGGTTTGGTTTTAATTATATTCTTTTTAACAAAATTAACAGCAATATTAGGGATTATCTTTTTGATATTAGCAGCATTAATTTTTGGATATGGATATGTTAGATTTGGGCATTATGAAAGAAGAATTAATCATCTTAAATAACTCAGGATAGCTTTATAAATTAAGGAAATTTTTGAATTTATATGGCTAAAGCAAAAAAAGAAACTAAAAAAGAGGATAAAATTGTTGTAAAAGAAGAATCAAAACAACCAGTGATAAGTATTGCTTTAGTTGGGCATGTTGATCATGGTAAAACAACCATCACACAAAGATTTTCTGGAAAATGGACTGATACTCATTCTGAAGAAATCAAAAGAGGAATTACAATCAGATTAGGTTATGCGAATACTACTTTTTACTATTGTGAAAAATGTAAAAAATATGGGGTTTCAGAAAAATGTGAATGTGGCGGAAAAGCTATGAAATTAAGGTCTGTTTCTTTTGTTGATGCACCAGGACACGAAACTTTAATGGCTACTATGCTTTCAGGAAGTGCAATTGTCGATGCAGCTTTATTATTAGTAGCAGCCGATGAAAAATGTCCGCAACCACAAACAAAAGAACATTTAATGGCATTAGAAATGTGTGGAATAAAAAAAATTATAATTGTTCAAAATAAAATTGATTTAGTCAGTGAAGAAGAAGCCGTAGAAAACTATAAACAAATAAAAGAATTTGTAAAAGGTAGCATTGCTGAAAATGCGCCTATTATTCCAATATCTGCAAAAAATAATGTTAATATTGATTATTTGATTCAAACTATTGAAGAAACTTTTAAAACTCCAGTTAGAGATATAAATAAAGAACCACTAATGTTCATTGCAAGAAGTTTTGATATAAATAAACCCGGAACAGAGTATAATAAAATTCTTGGAGGAGTTTTAGGGGGTGCATTGAAACAAGGTGTAATAAAAATAGGGGATAAAATTGAAATAAGACCCGGAAGAAAACAGGAAAGAGAAGGAAAAGTTTTCTGGACACCAATAACCACAGTAATCGCAAGCATTAGAACTGGCGAAACAAATCTTGAAAGTGCGCAACCTGGAGCATCAATTGCTTTATTGACTAAATTAGATCCAGCATTAGTTAAATCAGATTCATTAACTGGAAATGTGGTTGGTTTTAGTGGGAAGATGCCAGAGGTTTATTATGAAATGCAATTAATACCATTCTTATTGAAAAGGGTTGTTGGAAGTGAAAAAGAATTGAATGTTGATCCAATCAAAAAAGGAGAAAATTTAATGTTGAATGTAAATTCTGCAACCACTGTTGGTATTGTTACTGAACTTTCAAAAAATTATTTTATAGTCAAATTGAAGATACCAGTTTGTGCAAGTAAAACTGATAAAATTACAGTTTCTAGATTGGTGGGACATAGATTTAGATTAATTGGTTATTGTACAATAAAATGAAAATTACACTCTGTGGTAAAGGTGGTTCTGGAAAATCTACGATTGCTAAATCCTTGGCAAAAGAATTTAATTTAAAACATTATTCAACAGGAGATTTGATGAGAAAAATTGCATTGGAGAAAGGATATACTATTGAGAACTGGTCACATGTTACACCTAAAGAAATTGATAATATGGTAGACGAATGGGTAAAAAAAATTGGTGAAACTGAAGATAATTTTATTTTTGATAGTAGATTAGCATTTCATTTTATTCCGGATTCAATAAAAATATTTTTAGATGTGTCTTATGAAGAAGCAGCAAGGAGAGTTTTTTCAGATCAGAGAAAATCTGAAGCAAAGGCAAAAACTGTTGAAGAACTTGCTGAAAGGAATAGGATTAGATGGAAAACTGATGGTGAAAGATACAAAGATATTTATGGAATAAATATTGATGACAAAAATAATTATGACTCTTATATTGATACTACCTCAAAAACCAAAGATGAAGTCCTCACCGAAATCAAAAGAATTATTGGAACATTACAAAAAAGTTAAGCCAATAATTGATTCAAGGTTGAATGAATTCAAACAGCCGAAGAACAAAAAAGAAATATTTCAAGAGCTTTGTTTTTGTATCCTTGCAGCAAATACTTCTTCAAAAATGGCATCAAGAGTTATGGATAATGTTGGCGAAATTATTTTTAATGGGAATGAAGAAGAAATTAGAGATAAATTACATTCGTTATCATGTAGATTTTATAATCGCAGAGCCAATTTTATATATCATGCACAAAAAACTTCCATAAAATTTGAAAGAGATTATTTGGTAGAAAATTTTAAAGGAATTGGATATAAAGAAGCATCACATTTTTTAAGAAATATTGGGCATTCAGGGTATGCAATTTTAGATAAACATATATTAAATTCACTAGTTGAGTTTAAAGTAATTTCAGAAATCCCTATTGGAATGAATAAGAAAAAATATTTTGAGATTGAAGATAAAATGAAAAAATTTTCTTTTAAAATAGGGATTAATATGGATGAGTTAGACTTTGTATTATGGTCCAGAAAAACTGGAGAAGTTTTGAAATGAAATATTTACCATTAATTCTTTTAATTGGATGTGTTAAGATACAATATGTTTATGTAGATAGAGTTATAGAAGTAAATAATACAAATGATATAGCTATAGGAATTGAATTACAAGCAAGATGTGAAGAGCTAAAACAAAAAAAAGAAGATAGATGGGAATTATTTGCAACAGATTTTTATGTAGAAAGAGAAGAATTATTATTTGATGTTGAAAAATATTTTATCTTGGGAAGTTATCCAAACGATTTAGAGAAATGTTTAGAAAAAATAAATTATTGATCTTTTATCCCAACAGACATGCCGTAAGGATTACCAAATTCTCTTAAATTTGCAATCATTTTTCTAATGGATTCAGTTTCACCATTCTGTTCAAGAACTTTTTCCCTTAATTCTTCTAATTTAAGATCTACTCCATATGGACAAGCAACTTTACAATTGTTGCATAAAGTACAATAATATAAAGCCTTATCATAATTTTGTTTTTTGTCTAATATCGCAAAGCCTCTTGGAGAGACACTTTCTTTTTTTACAGCTCTGTAAACAGGGCATGATTCTTTGCATAAACCACATTCATTACATTTAATCAATTAAAACACCTCTGTTGAATACTTTACTGGGATCATAATTTGATTTTATTCTAGATAATTTTGAATCTGAGACGAATTGTTTTCTTTTTATTCCAATACCATACTCACCAGGAACTAGCCCCTTAAGAACTTTGACAACATTGTATAATTCTGTATTTAATGGAGAAGCTTCTCTGAAACAAGGATGGAATATTCCTAAATGCATATAACCATAACAGGGGATTGCATTCTTTCTCAACCATTGTATAAATTGAGGAATATTTTCTAATGGAATAAATGGATCTTCTTTTGAAACATATTTTTTATTAATTAATAGGTGTTGAAGTCTTTCCATAAATAAATCTAAATTTGCTATTTCTTCCTCGGATTTTAGAACACCATTATCATTATCATATTCTACTATCAATAGCAGAGAATTACCTAATTCTAAAAAACTGGAGCAGAACTCGTCTAAGAAATAAACTGAAATTACATGTTTATTATTTGAAACAAAATTATATTTATCCATTAAAGCCGTAATTGTGTTAAATTTGAAAATGGAAATTGTTTTTGGTAATGGTGCTGAAAGAAGTTTTAGTTTTATTGAATATATAATCCCAGTTGTACCTTCCATACCAACAAAATCTTTTAATTGAGCACCAGATACTTTTAATTTTTTGTTATTGCCATCAATTACTTCTAATTCTTCAATCCATTTTTCAACACGACCATAACGAATGTCTAAACCAAATGAATTCATAGCAACTAAACCACCAATAGAACATACATTGTATTCTAAAGGTTTAATTGGGAAAAATAATCCTTTCTTTTTTAGTTCTTTCAGAAGATCTCCTAATATGACACCAGGTTCTACAGTAACAGAATCAGTTGTAATTTCAATAATTTTATTCATTCTTGAAAGATCAACAACAACAGAATTTGCTGGAACACAAGAACCTAAAGTATTAGTACCTGCTCCACGAATAGTAAAATGAAGTTTCTCAGACTTACCAAGCATTAACAGGTTTATAATTTGTTCCCTTGTTGTAGGATAAACTACAGCCTTAACAATGCCTTCAAATTCAGAACCATCGCGAGCATAAGTGATTTTATCTGCAATTGCTTCAGAATAAGCCGTTGGAGGGAAGACTTCTTTAAACTTCATCATATTAATACCTCCGAAAGTTCAACAACTTTTATTCCTTTGCTGTTGTTCTCTAAAAGATGTGTAAAACAATCAGGAGTTAGAACAACTAATCTTTTTGTTTTAACTGAATCTAAAACTGCTTCAGCCATGGATTTTGCAACCTTAGGAGAAACTAGTTTTAAGGTTTTACCACAGCACATAGAACGTTCTTTATTGTATTCTAATTCCTGGATATTATATCCTAATTTATTTAGAATCTCTCTAGGATTATTATAAAGTTCAGGAAGTTTTTGAGAATTACAAGCATCAAAAATAGTTATTCTTTCATCTGATTTCTTTTCTATTTTATGAATATTATTTAAAATAGTTTGTGTGATATGTTCTATTTCAAAATCTTCATAATAATATTTTTGGAAGATGGAATAACAAACAGGACAAGTAGTGATTATCTTTTTAATACCTTGAGCACGAAAGTTTTCTATGTTCAATTTCAATAATTTTTCAAAATCTTCTTTGTAACCATAGTCTCAATTTCAATAATTTTTCAAAATCTTCTTTGTAACCATAGTCTAAAGCAGGCTTACCACAACAAACTTCAAGTTCAGGGAGCTTGACATATTTAATCCCAAACTTCTGTAAAAGTTTTTCATGGCGGGTCTGGATATCTTTAGCAATAAATTTCGCGGTACAACCTGGGAAATATAAAGTTTTTTTAAATAAGTTATCAAATAGGGACATAGTTAAATAATTATTAAAAAATGATTTATAAGAATTTGTATAGCAAAAGAATGTATTCTCTGAATATACATAATATTTATATAGGGTACTAATCTAAAAAAATAGAATTACGGAGGTTATTAAAATGGATGATAAAGGAGTTCTTTTAGAAGAACATAAAGAGCATATAAAACATAGTCGAAATGCTAATTCTGGATTATGGAAGTGGACTAGTGCAATTCTAGTGATTTTGTTGTTGATGGTTTTAATCACACAAGGATTTCCAGATTTTGGGATTACAAAAAATTCTAAAGTAAATAATGCTATAGATTACTTGAATAGTGATGTATTAAGCGGATTTGCAACAGCGGAACTAGAAAGTGTTTCTGAAGATAATGGAATGTATATTATGGAAGTTACATTAACATCTAGTGCTGGAGAGACCCAAGCAGCAACAATTTATCTTTCTAAAGATGGAGAATTAATGTTTCCAACTGTGATTGAAATTGGAGAAAGTACTGGTACTGTAGATGTAGACACTGAACCAACAGAAACTGAAACTTATGAAATTGATACAACTGGCCAACCATTTATTGGTAATGAAGATGCAACTGTTACAATTATAGAGTTCACTGATTTCCAATGCCCATATTGTGAAAAAGGGTATATAACAATGGGAGAAGTTTTAGAAAATTATCCTGATGATGTTAAGATAGTCGTTATGAACTTCCCATTGAGTTTCCATGAGAATGCACAAAAGGCTGCAGAAGCTTCAGAGTGTGCTTTCGCACAAGGCAAGTTTGAAGAATACCATGACACATTATATTATTCGAAAATAATGATGCATTAACTGTAGAGGATTTGAAACAGTATGCAGTTGATTTAGGATTAGATACAGAAGAATTCAATACTTGTTTGGACGATGGCGAAATGGCTGATGAAGTTGAAGCAGATATGGATGTTGGAAGTGAAAATGGAGTAACAGGAACACCAGCTTTCTTTATCAATGGAGAAAAGATTGTTGGAGCAAGACCATATGCTGACTTTGAATCAGTTATAGAAGAAGCATTAGCTTCTTAATTTTTTATTTTATTTTTTTAAGAAGAGATTCTGCAAGTATTTCATGAAGAATTGCATTACTAAGATTTCCTAGGATTATTTTTAATAATTTTTTCTTGTTTCTTGATACCATCTAGGATTTGACTAAATAAAGCTTCATAAAACCTTTTGAACTTTTTCTGAAAATCTTTCAATGGAATAATGTTTTTTTGAAAATCTTTTATAAATCCATTATAAAAATAATTTTCTATATCTTTGTCAATAAATTCTTTAGAAACTTGTTTATTTTCAATAAATCTTTTTATTGCAAAGGCATTTCTGAGAAGTTTGTATTTTTCTGAACCTGATGATATTTCATAATTTGTTAGAATTAATTCACTTTTTACTAAGGCTAAGTCCATCAATTTGAAGTCTATTTTATTCTGCATATTTAAAATAAGCCTATTTTTTGCAATAAATTTGCTACCAATCATTTGAAATAATGGATCTGTATTAATACCTTTATGAAAATCATTAGAATTTATCTCAATTAAATGGACATTGATTCCATAATTAGATTTAACAAATTCTTTTACACCTTCAGAATTTCCAAAAATAATCAAGTCTAAGTCTTCAAAAGAGAAACCTTCTTCAATAAATGAACCAGCTACTAAAATATTTTCTTCATCTTTTAAGAATTCAAAAATACTTTTTATAATTTCTTCTTTAATTGGTTCGATATAAGAGACATTATAATAATAAGGAATAATTATAGATTGAGTTTTTAAATTGGTTCGATATAAGAGACATTATAATAATAGGGAATAATTCTAGATTGAGTTTTTAGTTCTTCTATTGCTACAAAACAACCAACTTGCAAACCTTTTCTTTTTTTAGGGAGATATATTTGGTCCATTACAGAACCGCGACTTATTTTACTTATTAGCATATTACGTAATATTACGTAGAAGTATAAAAAGGTTATGATTTCTAAAAAATTAAATCAATTCAATAAAGATTTTTCTTACACTACGAATTTTTCTTAATCTTTGAATTAACTCATGAAGTTGGTTTAAATTATGAAACTCAATTGTGAAAGTGCCTTCAATATAATTATCACTAATTGGTTTAGCTTTTGCTTGCTTAACAGGAATACTAAATGCAATCATACAGTTCAATAACTCTGTGAAAAGACCTGAACGATCTTCAGCATCGACCTTTAGACTAATTTTATTCCCCAAATCATTAATCCAGTGAACAACAACACGCTTTTTAGAGATTGTTTTCTTAATTATTTTACAATCAGACTTGTGTATTGCAACTTTATTTATTGAACGAATCAAACCAGTTATTTTATCTCCTGGTAATGGATGGCAACATTTTGCAATTGTTAATTTAGGATCTAACATTGAATCAACTTTGATTATACATTCTTCTAATTCTTTTTTAGAATCTGAACGATTGAGATATGAATTTGAATGCAAGCCTTTGGTTTCAAGAATATACTTTTTTATCTTTGAGATTGCTTTTGGAGTCTTAACAAATTTTAGCCAATCCCGAGAGGGATTTTGGGTTCTTGAAGAGATTATTTCTATTAAATCACCACTTTTTATAGTTGCTCTAAGAGGAACAAAATTACCATTAACTTTTGCAGCAATACATTTATTTCCAAGCTCTGAATGAACAGCATAAGCAAAATCAACAATAGTCGAACCTTTTGGTAATTGAATTATCTTACCTTTTGGAGTTAAAGTAAATATTTCATCTTCAAACAAGTCTACATTAACTGTTTTTAAGAACTCTTTCGCATCAGAATCTTTTTGGAGAGAACTAATTTCCATCATCCATTTTAATTTCTTATCCAGTTCTTTATCTTCAGCAATTCCTTTATATTTCCAATGTGCAGCGATTCCTTTTTCAGCAGTATCATGCATATCTCTAGTCCTAATTTGAATTTCAATATTCTTTTTTGTAGGACCTATGACAACTGTGTGTAATGATTGGTACATATTTGGTTTTGGGGAGATTATATAATCCTTAAAGCAGTTTTGAACAGGAGTACAAATATTATGAATAATACCCAGGATTTCATAACAGTGATGTTTTGTATCAGTGATTATTCTTAATGCTGTTAAATCCATTAATTCTTCAAAAGTTAAATTTTTTTTCAATATTTTTTTGTAAATACTATAAATATGTTTTGGACGACCAGTAATTTCATAGGAAAAATTATGTTTTTTTAATTCTGAATTTAAAAAAGATTTAATATATTCAATTTCTTTTTCTCTATCTTTCTGAGAACGTTTTATTTTTGTGTAGATATCATTATAAATTTCTGGTTGAAGTTGTTTTAATGCGAGATCTTCAAGCTCCCATTTTATATTTGCGACTCCTAATTTATGAGCTAATGGAGAGTATATCTCTAAAATATCTTGAGCAATTCTTTTTTTTCTTTCTTCTGGGAGTACATCTATAGTTCTAAGATTATGTAAACGATCTGCTAATTTTATTAAGATTACTCTAATATCTTTTACAGTTGCTAAGATTACTTTTCTAATTATTTCTGCTTGGTATTCCTCACGAGAAAAGTTTTTGATACTATTAATTAGATTAACTGACTCAACCAACTGAGAAATTTCTTTACCAAAATTATTAGTAATATCATCAATTGAAATCTGGGGATATTTTATAGTGTCATGTAGCAAAGCTGCACAGATTGTTGCCTCATCCAATTTTAATTCTGCTAAAATAAAAGCTACATTTAAAGGGTGCTGAATATAAAGATCCTTATTTAATC
>Ga0208958_1001962_pt1 | contig 18820 bp, 19 predicted proteins | sample RifOxyB1_FD_184032 | JGI IMG/M metagenome (GOLD analysis project Ga0208958, IMG submission 184032) | Soil microbial communities from Rifle, Colorado - Rifle Oxygen_injection B1 (SPAdes) | ecosystem: Environmental > Terrestrial > Deep subsurface > Rock core/Sediment | place: Rifle, Colorado... | reverse complement strand
TATAGCTACATTGAATGGTTCAATGAGCTACAACAAGCTCATTCAAAGCAAGACATTTAGAAATAAATACATTGCGGCGCAATTCATCCGTCCCTTAAAAGAGGACGGATTTCTTGCGAAAGTTTAAGATACATGTTGCAAAGCCCGAACGAAATCCTGAGAAAAGCAAGCGAGCACATTCATCTTTTGGAAAACCAGAGAGAATTATTCGACACTTACGTAAGCCGTCTGACAAAATCAGAATTCTACAGTCACTCAAATCTTGATTTGGCAGTAACTCTGATACAAAAAGGAATGCTGATTCAAAAAATAATTGAAGACTTGCGAAGGCAGGCAGTAGAACTCGGAAAAGAAGGGACTTTGCTGAAGATAAGGCTGAAAGAAATCAAGGGCGGAGTTGCAAAAGAAACAGATTTGGCGATAAAAGATTATACAAAACTTGATATCGGCAGGTCAAAAATGCTGATAGAAGATTTGTCGTATGATGAAATCCTCGACGAAAGAAACATTTTTAGCGCCTTGGCTTATGAAGAAGTTCTTTCAAGAACAGAACCCGTAAATGGCTGGCGCATCCTCTCCAAAACTTCGCTGGAAGAAGTGCAAATCGCAGAAATAATCAGAAAACTTGGAGCAATAGACAAAATAATTCGGGCAGAAAGTTCCCAGCTGGCAGACATTCTCACGTCAGAGCAGATTGAAACCTTCAGAAGCGAGATTGAAAAAATTAATTTGAATGCTTAATTATTAACAATCCCTCAAGCCAACAAATTTATAAACCAACTTTTCCAATCCCAATCATGAAAAGAAGCTCACGTCGCTGGAAAAAAAAGAACCAAATGCGCTGGAAATGGCAGAGAAAGCGACTCAAGAAAGAAAAGCGAAAGAGAAAAATGCATAGAGAGCGAAGCAAGTAATTTTAATATTCTCATCTCAATAATCAGCCGCTTTAACAAATCTCGTTAATCACAAAATTCTCGGAAATTAATCGAAGATTAATTTCTCGATTCTATCCAGATAATTATTCCCCTAAAAATTCTATCCAGATAATTCTCCCCTCCCGAAATAAACTCACAACCCGCCAGGATTCTATCACGCTAAATAATCCCCTCCATCTTTAAACCAAATAACCCTTCCAAATCTGTATACAAATTTTTATAAACAACTCTAAACAATTCCATTAATGAACCACGTCAACATCTGGACAGAAAAATACCGTCCCTCCAAATTCGAAGATGTCGTCGGGCAGCAGGAAATAATAAAAAGAGTAAGTTCGCTTGTTCAGTCATTAAACATCCCCCATTTATTATTTGCAGGCCCCGCAGGCACAGGAAAATCAACATTGGCATTAATCACAGTAAAAGAACTCTTCGGAGCTAAGTGGAAAGAAAACTACTTAGAGCTTAACGCCAGCGACGAAAGAGGAATCGAAGTAGTCAGGCAGAAAGTAAAAGACTTCGCAAGAACAAAGGCAATCGAAAACATCCCCTTCAAAGTAATTTTCCTCGACGAGGCAGACGCCCTTACAAAAGAAGCCCAGCAGGCATTAAGAAGAACAATGGAAAATTTCTCAAACACCTGCCGTTTCATAATGTCCTGCAACTATTCTTCAAGAATCATAGACCCTATCCAGTCAAGATGTGTAATATTCAGATTCAAGCTCCTGGAAAAAAAAGACATAACTCAAGTAATGAAAAAAATCGCAGAACACGAAAGAATAAAAATCACAGAAGACGCATTTGAAACACTTTACGAAGCGTCAGAGGGCGACTGCAGAAGAGCAATCAATCTTCTTCAGGCAACAGCCTCAATCTCTCCAGACGTGAATTCAGAAATGATTCTGATGATTTCGTCAAAAGCCCGCCCAGCCGACGTCAGAGTCGTATTAGATTACGCTCTGGCAGGCGATTTCGTAAACGCAAGGGACAAATTGCTAGACGTCATGCTGAAAGAATCAGTCGCGGGAACAGACATAATAAAATCAATCCAGAAAGAAATCTGGAATCTGCAGATAGAGCCAGATATCAAAGTCCGCCTGACAGAAAAAACAGGCGAAACAGAATTTAGAATGACAGAAGGCTCCGACGAATTCGTCCAGTTGCAGTCTTTATTGGCTTCTTTCGTGCTTGCAGGAAAAGGCAAGATTTAGTTTTGTTCTATAATCCAAAACTTCATTCTAAATCATTTATGGAAGAACACATTCGTAACCTGAGCACTGTCCCACTTGTATACTTTCGCCAACTTCACGCGCACAAAGAGTCCCGTCAGATTTATCCCAACAAAAGTTACAGTAAAGCTGTTCAGAACAAGTGCCAGGATCTCCAAGCATGTCAGGACCATTAATTTCACAGCCCTGATCTAAACAATCCCCATCAGCACAATCAATAGCTCCATCGTTATCATTATCTGTATCGTCATCGCAGTTTGTTTCTGTTTGAACACCGCCGCTGCATGTACAACCTGCTCCGCAACTAACTCCAGTCGTGATTCTTGAACAAGATCCGCCACAGCCATCGCAGTTAGTACAAGTCTCAGCGCAAACATCTGAATAAGTTGGCGAAGCGCAACTTGGAATACATCCTCCGCCGCCTCCGCCGCCTCCGCCTCCGCCCCCAGAATACCTCTTAGTTGTAATCGGATTTGTCGAAGTCGCAACCCCTCCGTCAGGTGTTTGAATTACAGCGTGAACTGAAATCTTTATTATATTCCCCTCAAGTCCATGCGGTGTTACGGTTGAATCATCCTCATAAGGAATTGTAACGTGAGCTGATTGCAATTCAGCCAAAGGATTATCATTATAATCATTAATCGTCACAGAATTCTTAAGATCATCTTCTAATACTACTACAAACCCTAAAATGTCCCCGCCGCCGGATTTCCTGTACAAATCAAAAGAAACTCGGCCGTTATCCACGCCGTCAACTTCTATTATCTCTAAATTTCTTATTTCAAAATTCAATCCGAAAAATTCTATCTCTGTTCTCAATTGCGAAATTGAGCCAGTAAACATTATGCTCACAAATACCCAGACAATCGCGGTTGCAACAATAACCAAGAGTACAATGAGCACAGTAGTTATAATGTCATTCAATCCCTTCTTGCCGACACACTCTTTTTGCATGGATAATAAAATAATCCTTCCTTTTTAATACTTACGATTAACAATCCTAAATATTCCCGCAAACAACACAAATCTTTATTTACTAATCTCTCTAAAATCTAAAAATTAGAAATCTTTTCAATAAAATTTTTCGGCGTCAAAATTCTAATACCCCTAAACTCTCCAATTTTCAAAAGATGCTTGCCGTTGGTAACAATATAATCAACTTCTCCCTCGACAGCACATTCCAAAATTTTATTATCATCTGCATCTTCTTCGACAACATTGAGTTTTTCAGAAGGATAAACTATCTCAGCAAAAGCAGCAATTTCATTAATCGCATAATTAAGCTCCAATTTCTTCTCTTTTACTTTGTCTACAATCTCTTCAGAATTTAAAACATTAATAAATTCCCCGATTATTTCTTCAGAAAGAACAATTTCAATTTTCTCGCGAACTGCCATTTCTAAAATCTTAAATGAAACTCCTCTCCAAAAAATAGAAGAAACCAAAACATTAGTATCGGGAGTAATCCTCATTTTTTCTTTTGCAATTTTCTATGCTTGTGAATTAATTCAACAACTTCCTCTTCTTTGATTCCAGATTTTTCCATAACCTCTCTCAAAGGTCCTGTCAATTCTTCCCAGCTTTTCTTGCTTTTAGAAATCTTGCGAATAGTCAAAACATCTCCGTCTAAAACAAACATTAATTTTTCTCCTTCCTCAAGTCCAAGAGCTCTCCTGACATCAACAGGAATTGCAATCTGCCCCCTCGAGCTTACTCTTCCGATTTGAATTATTTCCGCCATTTTCTTACTTACAAGATAAATAAGATTTGTTTTATTTAAATCTTTTGTTTAATTCCTTTCCGCGACGAACAAATAATGGAATCCAACAATCTTTATTAACTCTTATCTCTAAAATCTAAAATGCAGCTCTCAGAAAAATACCGCGCAAAAAGATTCGAAGATATAATCGGGCAGGAATCAGCAATCGAACAGATAAAAGAATTCTTGGAGCAATTCCCGAAGAAAAAAGCATTAATTCTCTACGGTCCCGCAGGCACAGGCAAAACTTCCCTCGTCCACGCAGCAGCAAAAGAAAACAACTTGGAAATCTTGGAATTAAATTCTTCGAACTTAAGAAACAAATCCTCTCTGGAGGAAACATTAAGGCCTGCAACAGCGCAGTCATCTCTTTTCAAAAAAGGAAAAATAATTTTAATGGACGAAGTCGACGGCGTGACAGGCACAGACAGGGGCGGAATTCCCGAGCTGGTAAATTTAATCCACACAACAAAATTCCCGATAATCATGACTTGCAACGACGTCTGGCAGTCCAAGCTGTCGCCGGTAAGAGCAAAATCAAAATTAGTAGAAATGAAAATGCTGAACATTGGAACAATTGTTTCTTTGCTGGCAAGAATCTGTGAAAAAGAAAAAATCCAGAAAGATCCGCAGTTCCTAAAACAAATCGCAATCAAAGCTCAGGGCGATTTGAGAGCCGCAATTAACGATTTGGAATCCTACGCAAAAAACACCCTCGAAATAGACGTCGAAGAAAAGAGAGACGTCGAAGAAAGCATATTCAACATTCTCCGAAGATTATTCAAGGAAAGGCAGGACTTCAAAAACTTGTTCGACAACACGTCAATGTCCCTCGACGAAATATTATTATGGATAGAAGAAAATATTCCCAAAGAGTACAGGAATGAAGAGCTGGCAAAAGCATACTATGCATTGGGAAACGCAGATATTTTCAGGGGAAGAATTTACAAAAACCAGTTCTGGCGTTTTCTTTTGTATCAAAATATTTTCCAAAGCGCGGGAATCTCTTACGCCAAATCATCCCCCTTATCTGGATTCACAAAATACGAGCGCCCGAAAAGAATTCTGAAAATCTGGCTCAACAATCAGAAGATAGCAAAAAAGAAAACAATCGCCCAGAAATACGCGAAGCTCACCCATTGCTCGACAAAGCAAGTCCTGAAAGATTTTCCGCTTATCAAGCCGATGCTGCAGCAGTCCTCGGTTCAAAAAGCTCTCAAGTTCTCCGACGAGGAAATCGCTTTTTTAGAGAAATAATCGGCGTGGCGCCTGCGCACGAAATGCGCAATTACAAATTTCGAATTGCCTCGGCAATTACGCCGCGCAATCCTTTTGATCTATATATTAATAATTAATTCAACGCGCCGGAAATTTGAAAATACTGAACAACCGGACTAATATATTCAGATTTTTTTAACGGCGGCAGCGGCTGATAAATCTGTTTATTTTTAGACTGCAGCACAAGCACAATAAACCATACATTCCTAAAGTCTTTATGTTCAATGTATGCTTCTTGTAAACCCTCTAAAAATTCTTTATCAATTTCTTTATTGAACAAGCCAAAAAACTCGCTGGCATAAAATATTTCCACCCCGATAACATTGCCTCTTCTGTCCAAATCTAAAACAATATCTTCAGAGAATTCTATGCTCTCTTCAACATCTTTCACAGCATTCTGAATATACAACACGTCATCTTCTGAATCGTAATGAAATTTATATTCGTTCATATTAGTCTCATACTCCTCGTATATTTAAACCTTTTTTCTTGTATCTCTTAAGCGTTTTTCTCCCTAAAGGAAATATCGTAATAACTCGTATGTTGCCGTCTCTAAATGTCACAATATACTTCCTTCCTTTTCTTCCGCTATAAATAAAAAACAACGCGTATCTTGTTTCATTATCTTTTATTTGTTTTTCCGTAAAAGAAAGGTTTTTACAATTTATTATTTCTTCTTCAATCTCTTGTTTTGACATCTTATTTCTTTTAAGAAAAAAATCTATATCTTTCCCAAACACGATGCCGTCTTTTTTGTATTCGTTAATTAATTTCTTCACTTCTTCAGAACAATCTTCTATCATCAGAATATAAAATAAATAATCGTATTTAGGTTTTTCTAATTGTTAAAACTAACCAAAGAAATTTAATCCCTCGTGCGCAAAATCACTCCAGTCAAATCATTAGTATAAGCCCTGAAAGTCAGCTTTCCGTTATTAAGTATTTCTACCATATATTTCAATCGATAAGCAGTGCAATCTTTCGGGAAACCCTTCCCCCAATCCCCATTTTCTCCAATATTCCTGAACCCTATAAGTCGAAAAGAAAAACGTTCTCCTCGAACATTCAAATTATAATCTTCTTCGTTCTTTTCAGCCTTCCCCAAAAACTCTATAAAAAGCGTCCGTTTTTCTGTTATGTCCATCAAAAATAATAATCATGAAAAAGAGTTTAAATAAACGCCCGTCCCCTAATATACTCAACCCCGAACAACAGTTATTTAAACCGCAGAAGCCTTTCTTTATTATATTTTTCTTGCAAATAATTATGCTACTCGCCAATACGCCTTTTTTATCACGCAATTCACACCGAACACGCACTGGTTTAATCAAGCAGCATTCAAATACTTCTCATTAACTTTCTCCCAATTCACAACATTCCACCACGCCTCAATAAAATCAGCTCTTCTGTTTTGATAATGAAGATAATACGCATGCTCCCACAAGTCAATGCACAAGATAGGAGTTTTACCCTCGGTAATTGGATTGTCTTGATTCGAGGTAGAAACAATTTTTAATTCCCCATTATCCAAAACAAGCCAAACCCACCCGCTCCCAAAATGCATAAGCGCGGCAGCGTTAAAGTTCTGCTTGAATTCTTCAAAACTCCCAAACTTCTCTTCAATCGCTTTTTTAATATCTCCCTTCAGCTCCCTCTTCTTCACATCTCCCGTCATAATCTCCCAATACAAATTATGATTCGCAAATCCTCCCCCGTTATTCCTGACAGCTGTCCTGATTTCTTCCGGCAGTTGATTCAATCCCGCCAAAATTTCATTCACGTCCTCCTTGAAAAATTCAGGATGATTCTCCAGAGCCAGATTAAGTTTGTCGCAATAAGTTTTATGATGCTTCGAATAATGAATCTCCATTGTCTTCGCATCCAGCCACGGCTCTAAAGCGGAATACTCGTATTCAAGTTTCGGCAGAAAGAATTTCATGAATTATCTAAGAATTTATAATTTTTATATTTTGTGGAAGTATAAAATTTAATTCAGCGACGCAGAAAATTCGTTAAGATACTAAAAATTAACAACTAGCAGTAGAACTCGAACCACTCGAAGTCCCTGTCCCAAATCCCGGACTTGCAGTCTGAGTTGAAAGTGTCTTGCTGCACTCTTCAGGAGCAGTGGTAAACGCAGAGCAAATTGCTTCTTGAATTAACGCAGGGCTTCTTCCAACCTGAACTTCAACGCCATTTATCACAGTAGTCGGCGAACCGCTGATTCCCATCGCTTGCGCTTGTTCTTCATTCGCAGCATACAATGCTTCAGCGTCTTTGCTCATGCAATTATTAACCTTAACCTTGTCAATTCCAACCAAAGGATAAATTTTCTCAATCAAAGGCTCTACGCAGCTCGCTTCTCCCTGGCAAGCCCCTATTGCTGTATCAGCCAAGAACTTGTCTAGATACCTGAACAATTTATCTTTCCCGTAAATATCTTCTATGCATAATTGTCTCAAAGATTCTGTCTTTTCGTATTCACCGTGCATTGCCCCGATAAATACTATATTTATATCTGCTTTACTCTTCAGCAAATTATAAACAGGTGAAAGTGCTTTCTCCATTTGCGTTCCGTATGGGCAATAAGAGAATACATAAAAATCTGCAGTAGGCTTGTCTGTTTTAGGAACCTCAGCAGAAGTTGTCTCCGGAGTTATCGTGCTAGTCTCGGTAATCAAAGGAATCGGCTGTGCAATTGCGTATTTTCCGTCCAGAGTAATATAAACAGGCGTCTCTTGTCCTTCAATATCAACAACTGCCTTGTAAAGAGTGCCGTCTTTTTCAACAGATAATATGCTTGCGTTTACATCTCCTCTCGAATTAATAAAATCAACAAGATTCTGTCCGGCATTATTTCCATTAACAACTCCTCCAGTCACTCCAATTCCCCCATTCATAACCAAGACAATAATCAAAGCCAAACCGAGAACAACAGTAGAAACAATCCAAGGATTATTCCTCATCGCACCAACATAATCAGTCTTCTCTCTCGTCGCAGATTCAGAAGATTCATTCTCGTCAAAATCCTCTTCAGCTTTAGTTTTTTTATCAGCCATTCATTCTCTTAATTATCACTATTTAAAAACTTTGCGGAAGAATCGGCTACACCCCAAATAGCAATTATTTCCTAACCAACTCAAGATATATAAATCAAAAAAATCTACTTCTCCTATGAATAAAGAGGGGCTCAGCGAAATTATCACAACAGTTCTAATAACTCTCACAGCAATAGTATCAGTTGGAATCGTAGCAGTCGTTTTAACAAACAACAACCAAAATTATCTAAATCAAATTTCTCAAGACGTCAATTTCATCGGAATTGACTTTTCAATAAGCGAGTTCAGCACCCAGGAAAATCCAAAAATCTCCTTCCTCCTAGAAAGAAAATCAGGAGGAAAAGAAATCTCAGGATTTTATATTTTATTAAGAGATTCGAACGGTTTATCTTCACTAATAAAAAAATACAGCACAACCCAAATAAGCGAAACTCAGAAAATTTGGATTTACATCGACGAATCCGATATGGAGCTAGAACTCAACGGACAAATAATAGAAATCTCAATTTATCCTCTAAGAATGTCCGAAGAAGGCGAAGAAATAATTTCTCAATTTCCAGATAAAAATTCAGTAGGAGAGAGTTTCGAAACTTATAATTCCTATAATGACGAATATATCGATGAAGAATGCGGCAGATATGCCGACAATCTCCTCGCCGCCGATTGTCTCGATGGAAAATATAATATCGAAACAAGAAAATGCAATGGAGAAGATGGTAATGCTTACAGCACAGTTCAAAAAGCCGCCGATAGTGTTCTTCCGGGAGAAACAGTTTGCATCAGGGCAGGAACATATAGTGAAGGAGTAACTTTCCGAAGAGGTGGTGAAGAAAATAATTATGCAACATTTAGGCCTTATTACAAAGAAAAAGTAGTATTCCTTCTCGGCAAAACATTTAATACCTGGCAAAACGACGGCAGTTTATACTCTCTTGATTTAACCTCTTCTTTCTCGTCTGGATATTTCAGCGATAGCTATTTTGTTGGTGCTATAGAAAATAAAGGTGTTGGCATTTCCACCGCACTAAGCTACGAGCATCTGCTAAATCCTGCTCTTAGACCAATTTCTGCACAGGGAATAGATATGACTTTCTTTGATACAGCATCTAAAATACTATATTTAGACTTGGAACCAGAACGACAATTTAATCCAGAAGAATTCTATGTTGTCGACGCTTCGAAAAGAATCTACATCGGCGCAGATTATTTTAAGCTTATCGGAGTGAATATTGAATACCCTTGGTACGGAATTGTGTCATGGAGTACAACTGGTGTCTCTATTATTAACACGACAATTCTTCACACTTCAGGAATGGGCATTCTTGGTGATGGTTCTATCTCTATTATTGGCAATAATATTAGCGATATTGGATTAAAAATAATCGCAAAGAATGATAAGTATTCATCCAGCCTGATACATGGAATCTATGTCTCAGGAAAGGATATAATAATCAAAAATAACTTCTTGTCAAATTGCGCTGGTTCTTGCGTTCATCCCTGGTCACAGATTGATGTCGACAATAAACCGTATAACGCAACGATTACAGGGAATTATATTATTGGAGCAATGGATTTATCCGGAAGCGCTCATACAATCGCTAACAATATTGTACTATCTAATGGCTATATTTGGGCGCTTACTTTATCTTCAGTCAAGAATACAAACATCGTGAATAATTATTTTCAGGGGTCTAATCCTCTCGGCGGTATTTTGTATCTCGGAACACCTTGGGGCGATGTCTCTTCATCTAATGATAGGTATTCAAGAAAAGTAAATTTCGTTAACAACATTGTTGTCGGAAATGGTCCATTAAGATGTGTTGAAACAGCTAAACTCGATATCGCATCCGGCAATCTTGACAACAACTTATATTACAATTGCAATCAATTTGCTGTTGGTGAAAGTCCTAATCGTGTTGTTTTAAATAATTTTGAAGACTATCGCTCAGAATTGCAAAAAATAAAACCAAATGTAGAAGACCATTCCTCGTTTTCTAATCCTCTCCTTGACGTAAATTATCTCCCTACTGATAACAGCCCCGCATTAAATAATGGAATTATTACAAGTCTGCATTGCCCATTTACAGACGATAATCCTGCCCAACCAATGGATAAATCTGCTTCTTGCTTGCATTGGTTTGAAAACGCACCGGATATTGGAATTTTAAGTTGAAGTACAAACAGTAAATTATGAAATCGAAGCGGCAGAAGTTTAATTCTCCTAGCTCTTCAAAATAAATAAAGAATTTCCATCAACATAATTTTTTTCTTCCGCCATCGAACCCTCCAACCCTCCTGAAAAATTAAATTCCAATTGCTCGCCAGAAACACACCTCTCAATTTTTCCCTCGCGAACATCCTGATTAAATCTGCCACAATATCTTTCCAAATAAATTCCAACACTTTTTCTTAATTGCTTAACCCTATTAGTAACAGCGCCGTCAGAACAATCAACAACAGAAGTCTTTCTTATTTTCTTTATTCCCAATTTTTTCAGCAATCCTTTTTTCTCTTCTAATTGAAGCAGAGTATTCTCTACGTCCAATCCTTCCAATTCAGGCAAAACCCTCTGCAAAAATAAATATCTACTCAGAGAGTATTTCTTTAGATTTTCCATATTTTAATTCGGCGCGCTAAATTCGCGGAGCAAGTGCGCCGCCAAAAATTTGCGGAGCAAATTTTTCAGATAAGACGCACAGCCGAACGCAATTGTGCGTCCAATTGCGGCGCATCAAAAGCGAATTTTACCGATAAGGTTTTGCAAATCAGCCGTGAGCAGTATCTCAAGGGGAAAGTTGGTAAGAAAACCGAGAAGGTGTTCTTACAAAAATCCAATTACGCGCCGAAACCATAATTTATTTCTACAACAACATTTAATAAATCCTTCCCCTAATTACAATCATGAGCTATAATATCATAATCGGCAGAACCCCAGCCGACAAAGAAAAATTTGGTGACAGGGGATTAATCTATCTCGGCAAGGGATACGTAAAAATGGGAAACTACACCTCTCTCTCGAATAAAATCTGGATGGACATCGCCCGTTCTCACGTCGTTCTCGTCGCTGGAAAGCGTGGCAGCGGAAAATGCCTCCACGAAGATACGCTGATTACTTTAGCTGACGGCTCGCAAATTCCAATAAAAAATCTGGAAAAGAATAACGAAAAGATAATTTCTCTAAATAATAATCTTAAAATAGAACAATCCGAAAAAACAGAATTCTTCTCAAGAAAAGTAAGTAATCTTCTAAAAATAAAACTAAGAAGCGGAAAAGAAATTAAGTTAACTCCTGAGCATCCCGTATTTACAATTAATGGCTGGCAGCCGATTCAAGAGTTAAAAATTGGCAGTAGAATAGCTACTCCTCGAAGATTACCTTCTTTCGGTCAGAAACAAATGTTAGAGCATGAAATAAAGATTTTATCCTATCTGATTGCCGAGGGTCATACAAAAAGCATAGTATTATTCACAAATTCAGACGAAAAAATAGTAAAAGATTTTGAAGAATCATTAAACAGATTTGATCCTTCTTTAAATCTGATAAAAGAAAAAGAAAGCCATTATAGAATTTCCTCGCCTAATTGGAAAAACAAAGTATTGCGGCACAATAAAATCAGAAATAAAAAAGGACAATTTATAAAAGGCATCAAAAATATCAATGAAAAAAGAAGCATAAGAAAACTAATAGAAAGAGAAGAAATCTTCGGTCTTCTTTCAACTGAAAAGTATTTATCTCAAAATATAATGCAATTAAACAAAGAAAATCTTTCTCTTTTTCTAAATCGATTGTTCAGCTGCGACGGCAGCATCTACAAAACAAACGATTATTGGGAAACTTCTTATGCTTCCTCTTCTAAAAAATTAATCAAACAAATTCAACACCTTCTTCTAAGATTTGAAGTTCTATCAAAATTAAGAAATAAAAAAATTAATCTTAACGGAAAAACATTCCAATCGTATGAATTAGTAATTAATTCTGATAACACTCTGAAATTCATAAAAGAAATAGGATTCTTTGGAGAAAAAGAAGAAAGACAAAAAAGAGCAGAAAAAGAGATACAATCTAAAATAAGAAATCCTAACATTGATACAATACCTAAAGAGATTTGGAATTTCTTTAAACCGCGAAGCTGGACAGTAATTGGAAAATCGTTGGGATATAAACATCCAAAAGCAATGAGAGAGAGAATTCACTATTCTCCGTCGAGGCAGACTCTCCTGCAAATTGCAGAAGTTGAACAGCACAACGGATTAAAATTATTAGCAGAATCTGACATCTTTTGGGATGAAATAATTTCAATAGAAGGTCTTGAAGGTGAATTTACAGTTTATGATATCTGCGTTCCAGGAAACCATAATTTTGTGGCGAATGATATAATAGTTCACAATAGTTACACATTAGGAGCAATAACAGAAGAACTCTCAAGTCTCCCCCAGGAAGCAGCCCAAAACATCGCCTCTATAATCTTCGACACAATGGGAATCTTCTGGACAATGAAATTCAAAAACGAAAAAGAAAAAGAACTCCTCGAAGAATGGGGCTTGAAATCAAAAACACTCCCTGTAAAAATTTTCGTCCCCTTCGGAAAAGAAGAAGAATACCGAGAAAAGAAAATCCCCTTCGACGAAACATTCGCTCTGAAAGCGTCGGAGTTAGAAGCAGAAGACTGGCTCACGCTCTTCGGCTTGAAAATGACTTCTCTCCCCGGCGTTTTATTAGAAAGAAGCATCGCAAAAATAAAAGAAGAAAAAGAATCCTACTCGATTAAAGAGATAGAAGAACAAGTAGAAAAAGATCATAAAGCAACAAAGGAAACAAAAGAAATAATTGAAGGAATGTTTTCAGCAGCAGACAGCTGGGGAATTTTCTCAAAATCAGACAAGGGAACAGAAATAAAAGATTTGGTAAACGCAGGCGTAACAACAGTTCTCGACGTGTCTGTCTACTCTTCAATCGGAGCATTCAATGTCCGCGCCCTCGTAATTTCAATAATTTCAAGAAAACTTTTCACAGCAAGGATGGACGCAAGAAAAAAAGAAGAACTCGAAGCGCTTCAGCACGGGCAGGATTATCTTTCCTACAAATCAGACAGAAAAGAACCACTCGTCTGGATTTTCGTAGATGAAGCCCACGAATTTCTTCCAAGAATCGGAAAAACTCCGGCGACAGACGCACTAATCCAGCTTCTTAGAGAAGGACGCCAACCGGGAATTTCCGTCGTATTAGCAACGCAGCAGCCAGGACAAATCCACAAAGACGTGATGACTCAGTCAGATATTGTGCTAGCTCACAGAGTAACGGCAAAGCCAGACATTGAAGCTCTTAACGAAATAATGCAGACATATTTGCTGAAGAGTATAAAGCAGGAGCTTGACAATCTCCCGCCGTTAAAAGGCTCAGCAATAATTCTCGACGACAATTCAGAAAGAATCTACCCGATTAGAGTCCGTCCAAGATTCACGTGGCACGGCGGCGAAGCCCCGACAGCAGTAAGAGCAGATGTGAAGATTTAATTTTTTAAATTACCCGCCAATACGCCTTCGTTATTGTGCAATTTGTCTGCGTCGGTATTGCCTCGGAAATAAATTCATAGGCCCCTATATCTGGCTGTGAATCTCTTAAGTTGCCTGAATAATCCTCAAACAAACCAGCAATCTGTGTTCCGTTATCAATTGCTTCTGTTGCAGTACTTTTAAGATTATAATCTTGATGTAATACTTCTAAATAAGGATCAGTTGCAGATATAAGATTATTTGATATAATTAAATTCTGGCACACGCCTCGCGTAATTAATCTTTGTACATGATTTGGGGAATAAACTAAGTTGTTTTTTACTACAACATCAGAGACATTAGCACCAAAATATACAAAGCTCAATCCGTCGCCGCTTATATCGAAAGAGTTATCATATACGCTGTTCCCAAAGATATGAATGTCTTTTGGTGGGGGCTCTATCCCTCGCTGCTCAACACCAATTGCTGTAAAACCCATCGCCCCCGAAAGGTCAAAAATATTATTTCTAATAGTTACATTCTGCGCCCATATACTAACTATTCTTTGAGTATTATTTGAAGATTTAAAAAAATTATTTTCAATAACCGCATCAATTATTTTTTCATCTTGAAATTGGTCTTGCGGCCCTAGTTGAAATGGAAGATATTCACGAATATCTTTAATAATATTTTCTCCAAAATAAATAAACTCGCTGTTTGGACCTCCAGAAAGAGCACTATGGATCTTTATATCTCCTCTTCCATCTCCAATAAAAAAGTTATTTAATTTATCGGAGTAATATGAGCGCATGATATGACCATACATTCCCGTATCAAACCCGCCTATATGACTGCCCATTACCACATTTTGCCTTCCACCAAGAGTTAATCCCCTGCGATAATTTCGATAAATATCAGAGTCTATGAAAAACGCTCTTGTTGTGAATCCCCTTCCGCGTACATCCGTGCCTCTGTCAAATCCTGTTATGTTTACTCTCAACACTAGAAGGTCATTTGATACTGTTGTACTCCCGAAAACAATACCCCCTGTATCTGTTCCATACGGACCTGTAATAATCAAATCAGATATTCTGCCGTCAGATAAATTATTTTGATAAACTTGGAAGATGTTTCTCGAATTAGAAATAGAATTTATTTTTGGATTTTTGCTGCATGCCCCTTTCTCGTCATAAGTTCCTCCAACACTTTCGCAATTTCCATAAGATCCAATTGTCCAAGGTCCTTTATAACCTATTTCAATACTGCCGTTAAAAAACCATTCATCCCCTCTTTTTAATAAGACTCTCTTATTAGTGCCGAGATAAGTCTGAATGGTAGATAAACTCGCCCCAGTTACGACAGTTCCACCCGAAGGGCAGCCAGAGGAATCACTGCTTGTTGTCAAGCAGATTGTCTGTCCATATCCGCTAGAACCATAATAAAAGTTAGGGTCCTCAATACTGATATTAACTTGATTCGTACCAATATCTCCATTAATATCTTTAACATTCAAATTCACAGTATAATTTCCAGAATTCTCAAAAACATGCGCAGCAACAGCCCCTTTCGCAGAATTCTTGCTCTTTCCATTTGTCACCCAATTTCCAGAATTTTCATCCCCAAAATCCCAAGTATAATCTAATTCATGGAATGGTCTGTTTGTTGTTATCGAAGTAGTTTCAGTCGCATCGAAAAATACTGCACACGGCGCAACACAAGAAGTTCGAGAAGCATTTATTACAGCAATTGGCGCTGCGCTCACCCGCCCATTTAGCCAAATCAAAATAAAAATTCCAAAAATAATTAGCGCCTCTTTCTTCATTTTAACCTTTGCATTTAAAACAAAAGAGATTATTAAACATTACGTTATCTTTTTACAACAAGTAAAAATTTAAAAACTTCTTGAAATAAAAAATAGAATGATATCTGCATCGTATGAAGCATTAAGGAAATTAGGATTTCAAGAGCTAAGAAAAGGTCCTGGCTGGACAGGCCCAAAAATATTAGAATCAGTAGAAAAATGGGATGGGGAATATTTAGGATTAATCCGCAACGGCATTCAAATAATCGCTGAAAAAATCAAGGAAGGAGTCTACGCTGTCAAAAAAGCAAGAGACAGAAATGCGCAAGTATACAAAGAACAAGACATTGAAACCTCAGAGACTTTCAGAGGGACAGAAACAATTCCGGGCTTGATAACATTGCTCGAAGACCCCAAAAGATGGGAAGGAATCAACGAACAAACCCGCGGGCTACTTCATCAAATTGCGAATGCTCCTTCCGAAGCGAAAGCCGGGGCATGGATTAATCAAGCAATCAGCGAAATAAAAAAATACAAAGACCCTATAAGCAGAAGCAGAGCAGAAATAGAATTCGAAGGCGCGATAACTGCAATGCAGACAAACCATCCTGAAAGATATTCTCTAGAATAATTTTAATTTCAGCACGTCGGCAAAATTCAATTCGGCGCGCCAAATTTGCGGAGCAAATTTTTCAGATAAGACGCACAGCCGAACGCAATTGTGCGTCCAAATGCGACACAATAAAATCAAATTTTACCGATAAGAATCGCAATTGTCAGCGAGTCCAATTGCGGCGCATCCAAAAGCGAATTTTATAATTATAATTAATTCAAAACCTTAAAATCAACTCGATATCTCCATTTTCTAACCCCAATCTCCCCCGCCTTTTTCACATTAATTATTTTAACTTTCTTCCCCGCCCGCAAAGCCTCTCCCCTAATCATCTCAATCATTTTTTCTTTCTCTCCCTCCAAATAAAATCCGTGGTAATGAATCATTCCATTTTTTTTAATAACTCGAAAAGCAATATCTAAAAATGTATCTTTCAAATTCGGGCGCGCCATAATTATTCTATCAAACCTTTCTTTCATTAAAGGAACTCGTCGGCGAACATCTCCTCCCACAATTTCAACTCTCGAATTTAATTTATTCCGTTTAACATTCTCTAAAGCATATTTTGAACACCCGCGGCTCAATTCTACTGAAACAACTCTTGAAGCCTGAGAATTTTTAGCAATCACTACAGCATACGGCCCAACCCCTCCAAACATAACCAAAACATTCTCTCCTTTCTTAACCAAAGAAGCAATCTCCATTCTATCCGACGACAAACGCGGAGAAAAATAGCAAGTATCAACATTAAATCTAAACTCGCATCCATTCTCCCTATACAAAACTTCTTTTGTCTTCTCCCCAGCAATCCAGCGAGTCGCCTGCGTCCTTAATCTTCCCTTGAATTTCCCTGTCTTCTCAACAACCGTCGTAACAGATTTATGCTCTTTCAAAAATCTCCGCCCCCAGTTTCTCTTCGCAGAAATTTTCCCATCTCGGGGAAACTTCACAATAACAATATTCCCAACAATATCGTAGTTTGCCATGTTTCATTAAGTCAATCTTCTTTTTTAATCCTTTCTTATAAATTTAAGTAACTCGCAGAATTTTCGAATCCAAGATAACTAATTTCGGCACGCCAAATTTGCGGAGCAAATTTTACAGATAAGATTCGCGCTGCAAGAAATTGCGAATCCAATTGCGTGCCGAAAAAGAAATATTTATTATGTCCTTACAAGAAAAGTTTAAATATCACTCAATCCTCCCCAAATAAACAAAGAGGACAAAATGAAAATCATTGGTTACATCTTATCAATCGCCGGAATTGTCGGCTTAGCTTATACAATGGTTCCTCAAATCCAGCCTTACATCCCATTTCTAAAAGGCATCTCTTCAACAATCATAACAATAATAAGCGCGGCTTTGATATTAGTAGGACTTTTCATAATTGTCAAAGGCGGCAGATTCCGAGGCAGGCAGGCGGTAGAAGTCCCGATTTACCACGGCAAAAACGTCGTCGGATACAGAAGGCATTAAATACTTCTCAAGTTAATTTCAACACAAAAAATTTAAGGAAGATTCCCGCCAAGTCTTCTCAAATGCGCTTCAATTGAATTTCTGCGCATATTTGCAGTAGGAGTCTCGACATTAATTATATTCAAATATTCTGCCTGCAAAGCAGCAATTGTCTTTTGATTCGCGCCCTTCACAAAAACATTAAGTTCATGCATTCCAAAATAATAGTGAATCTGCCTGTCAAAAATAAAAATAACTACAAATACCAAAAAAGTAATTGTATAAACTGTATTCATTATCTCTCCAATTTGCGCATATTTATAGGACCACAAAACAAGAAAAATAATAGCGTAAAACGCCCAAGCCAATCTTCTTCCAGCGCTTCCAAAATTACTCACATGGAGAAAATAAAAGAAAACCAAAGTCGGCAAAATCGTCGTTATTGCCACGCCCATTGTTCCGTAAGGCAGCAAAATTCCCTGTGTTAATTCATTCTGCGAGATAAACCTAACAGACAGCAAAGAGATAACTACCGCGATAATCAAGCATACTCCTTTATTGCTCCCAAATTTTGGAAAACTCTTCAAAACAACATTAATAATTAAAAACAGCAATAAAAATAATAACACCTTGGCAAATAAAAAATCGGGAGTATCATAGTTCCCCAAGCCAATTTCAAAAACAGGTCCAAAAACACTAACAGCTGAATTAATCGTGCTCTTAACAACTTCTGTAACAATCTGCGTCGGACTCTGCGCAGCCGCAACAATTTCAGTAAATAAAACTACTGCAAAAAAAGTACAAATCAAAAGCCCTCTCTCTTTATTCATCTCCAACTCACGTTTTATTTGTTTAAATATATTGCTATTCTAAATAACGAAAGTTTATGGCTCTATTAAAAAGTAAAAGAGAATTAGTTTCGGTGCGCGAAATTCGCAAAGCGAATTTCAAACAAATTTCGAATCAGCCATGAGCAGTATCACAAGGGAAAAGTTGGTAAGGGAATTCCAAAGGAATTCACTTACTCACGGCAATTCGCGCCGAAAAAAATGTTCAATAGAGCCAATTCATTGTAGTGTCCGCTATTAATGTCCTCTCGATTATTTGAGTTGCTCATTGTTTTTATTTCTTTCTCTGTTTTTCTAGGAAAGCTTGAGAGGGAGTTCTAAGTTTTCCGTTAGTTAAACCAGAATGCGGT
>Ga0208958_1001958_pt1 | contig 18865 bp, 26 predicted proteins | sample RifOxyB1_FD_184032 | JGI IMG/M metagenome (GOLD analysis project Ga0208958, IMG submission 184032) | Soil microbial communities from Rifle, Colorado - Rifle Oxygen_injection B1 (SPAdes) | ecosystem: Environmental > Terrestrial > Deep subsurface > Rock core/Sediment | place: Rifle, Colorado... | reverse complement strand
ATGCAAAGAGGCAAGTCACGTTTTAACGTAGTTCGTCCTACAGCTGAAATTACTTTGTCTGATCTGCAGAAAATGAAGGCTGAAACTATTTCTTTTGATACTTTGAAATTGGAAAAATTAACTGATAGTCGTTTCAAAAAAGCTAAGATTATTGCTACTGGTAAAATCGAACGTGCCGTTACCATCTCTGGCATAAAAGTTACTCCCGCCGCCCAGAAGGCCATCAAGGCTGCTGGTGGGAAGGTCTTGTAAAAATATTCTCCTTGTGATCTAATCGCATCAAAACTGATCTTTTTGTAATGAAGAAAACTGTTTTGATAGATAAATTAGCAGTTCAGAGCTATCTATGCATATTTGATAAAGCAGTTTATAGTAGTGTTAACTGCATTTAACAAAAAGAGTCAGAAAACCCCGCTTTTGGTAATTAAAAAAGCCAAACAAAGGTTGAAAAAATATGAAAAGTAAAAAAATTCCTCTCCAGTGGAAAAAATACGTCTCAACTTTAGAGGCTTTTGCGGCTGATTTTACTGCCGCTCAAAAAAGAGTAGCAGCGGAGGAGGTAGATTTGTATTACAAAAGTCATAATAAAGCTAAATCAGAAACTACTGGTTTAGAACCAAATAGAAAGGCTTTTTTTGTATGCCAATAACTAGTCGGTTGAATGTAGAAGCTTTGGGTTTAACTAATCCAGATTTTTCTACCTGGTGGGAGGCGGGTTTTAAGTTGGTGGCCGAAGATTTGCAAGAGGTAGTTGAGAGAATGCAGGCTGGGCCAGTTACAGAGGAAGAGTGGCGGGAGATTTTATATGCTCACCCTCTTTTGGAATTTATCATACCAGCCTTGGCAGTGATTCCTAAGAAATAGAAAAGACTCTGCTGGGAAAGTGGAGTAATTCTGCTACAATAGCAAAGTGCAAAAGATTTTTGACAAGATCACCCAAATTTGGCAACAGAAAAATTTAAGAAAGAAAATTTTATTTACCGCCTTAGTCTTTTTAGTTTTTCGCGCCTTAGCCCACATCCCCGTCCCCGCCATCGACATCACTCGTCTCAACTCTTTATTTGCTTCCAGCCAATTTTTAAGCTTACTTAATATTTTTTCCGGAGGCACACTATCTCGTTTTTCTATCGCCGCCGTGGGCATCAGCCCTTATATTACTGCCAGCATCGTGATGCAACTATCGGCCATGGTCTTTCCCACTTTGAAAGAAATGCAGAAAGAAGGCGAGTCTGGCCGGGCTAAATATAATCAATACACTAGATTTTTATCTGTGCCTCTGGCAGTAGTGCAGAGTATTTCCGTACTAGCTTTACTGAATTCGCAAAATTTAATGTTGGGCCAAAGCCCTTTAGTTTTGATCGCTATGATTATGAGCTTGGTCGCTGGAGCCATGATCGTGATGTGGCTGGGTGAACTATTAACTGAATACGGCATTGGTAACGGCATTTCTATGATTTTGCTAGCTGGTATTATCAGTCAATTCCCTGCGGCCGTGATGCAGGCCCTATCCGTGAGTAGCAATGAAGCGTGGACTAAAAACATAGTTTTTGCCGGCGTCTTCGTGTTAGTGATCGCCTTGATCGTCTTCATGAACGAAGCCATTCGCAAAGTCAGTATTCAATATGCTCGCCGCGTCCGCGGCTCGCGCAGCTACGGCGGACAAACTACTCATTTGCCTATCCGGGTAAACGTGGCCGGAGTGATGCCAATTATCTTTGCCGTGTCTATCATGATGTTACCCGCCTTCGCTGGGCGTTTATTGGCGGCCAGTCCTGATCCAGCCCTATTGGCCTGGGGTCAGCGCCTCAGCATTTGGTTTGCTCAGGATTCCTGGATTTACATTGGTCTTTATTTCGCGGTGGTTTTTGTCTTTACCTACTTTAGTGCTTTAGTTTTCTTTAACGCCCAAGATATTTCTGATGAGTTAAAGAAAAGCGGCGCCTTCGTGCCTAGCATTCGCCCCGGCGCCGCCACCAAAAAATTCCTCGAGTACGTAGTGACCCGGATTACTTTAGTTGGTGCCACTTTCTTAGGTTTTGTGGCTGTTTTGCCTTCCTTGGCGCAAGTTTTCACCGGCTTATCCAACTTGGCGGTGGGCGGGACTAGTGTGTTGATCGTAGTGTCAGTAATTTTGGAAACCAGCAAACAGGTGGAAAGCATGCTGGTGGGACAGAATTATGAAAAATATGGTTGATGTGGTAAAATTTCCTTCTTATGAAAATCATCGTCATTGGTATTCAGGGGGCAGGCAAATCAACCCAGGGTAATTTGCTTTCCGAAGAGCTAGGCGTTCCTTACTTATCTTCTGGCCACATTTTTCGCGAAATGACCAAAAGCAAAAGCAAATTAGGCAGATGGCTTAAAGAGACGGTCAATTCTGGAGCTTTAGTGCCAGATGAGACTACTTTAGAAGTAGTCTTGCAATATTTAAAAAGACCAGAATACGCTAAGGGATATATTTTAGATGGTTTTCCTCGTACCGTACCTCAGGCAGAGGCTTTTCAAGTGGGCAATGGTCCAGAGAAAGTATTTTATTTAGACGTTTCTGACAGAGAAGCTTTGTGGAGGATTTCTGGCCGCGTGGGTGACCGTGAGGATGAGACTTTGCAAGCCATTCGCAAGAGAATCGCTTTGTTCCATGAATTTACTCAGCCAGTGATTGATTTTTATAAATCACAAGGTAAATTGGTGACCATTGATGGAGAGCAAGATGTAGAGCATGTTTTTGCTGAGATTAAGAAAAATCTGCTAAAATAATTTTATGGGAAAAGTACAAGCACACAAAAGAGCCGCTAAGGCCAAACGCCAAATCGACATGACCGCCCAAAAGGCGGCGCGTGACGATCGTTTTGAGGTAGTAGGCGAAGTTTTAAAGTGCTTACCCAACACCATGTTTAGACTGAAAGTGACTGATTCTACTGTGGAGCAAATGAAAGGCCGAGTATTACTGGGTACTTTAGCCGGCAAAATGCGCTTATATCGGATCAGAGTTTTGCCCGGAGATTTGGTCAAAGGCTATGTAAGTAAATATGACCTCGGAAAGTGTAAAATTACCTATAGATCCGTCCAAAATAGTTCGCAGTAAAAATGCCACTTGTTTTCTCTGGCCTCTTGAGGTATATTTCAACTTTGTTATTAAAATAATTATGCAAGTCAAAGCCGCACTCAAAAAGAGATGTAAAAACTGCAAGATCATTAAACGCAAGGGTGTTTTGCGGGTGATTTGTGAAAATCCTAAGCACAAACAAAGACAAGGATAATTATGCCACGTATTGCCGGAGTCGATATTCCAGAAAATAAAAAAATTCCCTACGCACTGCGTTATATTTATGGTGTGGGCTTAAAAGTGGCGCAAAAAGTTTTAACTCAGGCTAACATTAATCAGGGCAAAAGAGCTCGTGATTTAACTCAAGATGAAATTAGCCGAGTGCAAAAAGTTTTGGAAAATCTCATGATTGAAGGAGATTTGCGCCGCTTTGTCAGTGAAAACATTCAAAGATTAAAAAGAACTAGAAGTTATCGTGGTTTGCGCCATAGCCAACAATTACCAGTGCGCGGTCAAAGAACCAAAACCAACGCCCGGACGGTTCGTGGTGGTGGTAAGAGAAAAACCGTTGGTGCCATGAGTAAAGAAATGGCCGCTAAATTAGAAGCAGCTAAAGCCAAGAAATAATTATGCAGCAACGCCAGAATACTCGTACTAGCAAAAGCTCAGCCTCAGGAAAAGTAATTTCTAAGGGCAGGCTTTATGTGACGGCTACTTTTAATAATACTCTAGTTAGCATCACTGATGATGTTGGTAACGTAGTCTGTTGGTCTTCCACTGGTGCGGCTGGCTTTTCTGGGAGTAAAAAATCTACTCCTTATGCGGCTACTATCGCCGTGGAAAATGCCATCAATCAAGCTAAAAACTTTGGTTTAAACAGTGTGGATATTTTTATCAAGGGCCCTGGCCCAGGCAGAGATGTGGCTTTACGAGTAGTGAAGGCTCAAGGCTTAAAAATTAATATGATAGCTGACATGACCCCAGTTCCTCACAATGGAACCAGGCCTAGAAAAGCCAAACACGGATAAAATTTATGGCAAGATATTACGGACCAAAAAACAAGCTAGCTCGCCGGATTGGTGAAGACTTAGGTCTGAAAACCAATGCATTGAAGGTGGCCAAAAGATTGAAAATCACCCCCGGTATGCATGGTCATAAAGGCAGAAGAAAGACTTCTGATTTTGGTATTCAACTTAAAGAAAAACAAAAGGTGAAATATTTGTACGGGATCATGGAAAAGCAACTGCATAAATTATATGTAGCCGCTAGCAAAAATCCCACTGCCACCGGTACCGCTTTGTTAAGTTTATTGGAGAGAAGATTAGATAACGTAGTTTATCGTGCTGGCTGGCTGCCTACTAGAGCTGCCGCCAGACAATTTGTCAATCACTCCCACGTGTTGGTGAATGGCAAAAAATTGAATATTCCCTCATATAGCGTCAAAGTAAACGACGTCATTATCATGAAGGAAAAAGGAGCCAAATTAGCCATCGTTAGTGACAGATTAAAAGAATTGTCAGCCGCTCCTGCTTGGATGGAAGTAAAAGGCCCAGCTTTGAAAATCAGCCGTTTGCCACAAAGAGAAGATATTTTAGAAAATATTGAAGAACAATTAATCGTTGAATATTATTCAAGATAATAATTATAGATTTTAAATTATGAAACAAGACCTGACCAGCTACCCAGCTATGAACCCCAGCTTCACTTTAACTGAAGTGGAGGCCAATGCTAAAGAAGCCACTATCGTGATCGAGCCTTTGGAAAAAGGCTATGGCCATACTTTAGGAAATGCTTTGCGCCGCATTATGCTCAGCTCTTTGCCAGGTTGCGCCATTACTAAAGTCAGGATCAAAGGTGTGGAGCACCAATATACTGGTTTAGCCGGGGTGACTGAAGACATGATCGAGATTTTGTTAAATTTAAAATCTTTGCGCATCAAATCTACTACTGATGATAGCGCTACTTTTAAATTGGACATCAAAGGCCCTAAAGAAGTGACGGCCAAAGACATTGAAGTGGCTAATGGTTTTGAAATCATTAATTTAGATCAGTCGATCGCTACCGTGGCCAAGGGTAAAACCTTAGACATTGAAATGACTGTCGAATCAGGAGTGGGTTATTTATTATCTACCGAAATTTCTAGCCATGTGGTAGGCGAGATCCCAGTTGATGCTCTGTTTTCGCCGGTGATTAAAGTGTCTTACGACGTCGAAGCTACTCGGGTGGGTCGTCGCACTGACTATGATCGAATTATTTTCAATATTACTACGAATGGTAGCTTAGCTCCTCTTGAAGCAATTAAAGAAGCTGCACAAATTTTGGCTAAACAAGCCACTCAAGTTTTTAATCCCACTGTAGTGGAGGTGGTAGAGGAAGAAGAAAAACTTAGCCCAGAAGAAGCTGAGGTTTTAAGTCTCACTGTCGAAGAATTAGATCTACCTACTAGAATTGCCAACGCTTTGCGTAAGGGTGGCTTTGCTACTGTCGGTGATTTGCAGGGTGTGTCTAAAGCTATCGTTGCTAAAGTTAAAAATTTAGGTGAAAAAAGCGTCGATATTATTGGCGAAGCCCTAGAGAAAAAAGGCGTGTCCTTAGGCGAATAACATTTTATGAGACATCGAGTCCAAAAAAACCATTTTAACCGAGACACTAAAGCTAGAGCTGCGATGGTGAAAAGTTTGCTCGTGGCTTTGATCGAAAAAGGCGAAGTGTTGACTACTAAAGGCAAAGCTAAAGAAATCAAGCGCTGGGCTGATAAATTATTGGGTAAGGCCAAGAAAAATGACGTTCACAGCCGCCGTGTTTTACATAAAACCTTCGGTAAAAGAGATTTGGTGAATACTTTGGTAGATAAGATCGCTCCGGCTACTGGTAGCAGGATCTCTGGTTTTACTAGAATTGAAGCGGTGGGTAACAGGAGAGGTGATAATGCGGAAATGGTGACTTTGAAATTTGTCGATAAAATTGAAGGTTTGGGTGTACTAAAAAAATTAGTCCAGCCTAAAAAGAAAATTGCTAAAATTGCCGTCGCTCAACCTAAAATGGATTTGGTCAGTAAAAAAGGTAAAACCACTAAAACAACCAAAGGAATAGTGAAAACTAGAGTCGTTAGGACTACCAACAAAGGTAAATAATGCAAAAAACATTTATTCAAAATCCAGCTGATATTAAAAGAGGATGGCACTTAATAGATGCTAAAGACCAAACTTTGGGCAGAATGGCTACTGGCATTGCTACTTTACTCATGGGTAAAGATAAGCCTACCTACACTGCTCACAATGACGGTGGCGATTTCGTGGTAGTGATCAATGCGGCTCAAGTGAAAGTGACTGGTAAAAAAGAAAGTGACAAGAGATATTACCGACACTCTGGCTATCCTGGGGGTTTAAAATCTATTAGCTTGGGTGAGCAAAGACAGCTTGACGCCAGCGAAATTATTCACAAGGCGGTGAAAAATATGTTACCTAAGAATAAACTACAGACTGAAAGATTGAAGAGATTAAAAATTTACAACGATGAGCAACATCCTCATCAATCACAACTCTAAAGTATGGCAATTAAATTAAGTAAGAAAAAAAACCAAATCAAAAAAGTCATCAAGAAGGCTAATGTGGTGGCTAAATCTAGATTGACTGGTAAGGCTGGTGAAGCTGTTAAATTGCCAAGTGGGAAATTCTTTGAGGCGATTGGCCGCAGAAAAACTGCTACAGCCAGAGTGCGAGTTTATCCAGTGAAAGGCGATTTTGTGGTCAACGGCTTGGCAGTGGGTAAATATTTTGACGAGGTAGTTGGTGCTCCTATTATTTACAACCAAGTTTTGAAGACGGCCAATTTACTAGGTGAGTTGACGATTAGTGTCAAAGTTAATGGCTCTGGTATAAGATCTCAGTTGGATGCTTTAATTTTGGGTTTATCTCGAGCTTTAGTTAAATATGATCCTGAGCTGAGAGCTTTACTTAAACCTGAAGGCTTTTTGTCTCGTGATGATCGCATGAAAGAAACTCGTAAGATTGGCCGCGGTGGCAAAGCTAGACGTAAGCGTCAATCTCCAAAGCGGTAGCCTCATTGCAAATGCTATAATCGACACATGCTCGAAGACATCATTTCTCTCTGTAAACGCCGTGGTTTTGTTTATCCCACCTCTGAAATTTATGGTGGTTTAGTTAGCTCTTATGATTATGGTCCCTTGGGCGCAGAGCTCCTGCGCAACATTCGCAACTTGTGGTGGGACGAATTTATTTCTGGGCGTGATGACATGCTGGGTCTGGATAGCCAGATTATTTTGCATCCCCAAACTTGGGTGGCCTCTGGTCATGTAGGCTCTTTTGCTGATCCTTTGGTAGAAGATTTGGTTAATCATAAAAGATATCGCGCCGACCATTTATTGGAGGCCAGTGGTAAAGATCATGTCGAAGATATGAGCTTGGCCGAAATAGCCGCTTATCTTAAAGAAAAAAATCTTAAATCTCCCGACGGCAACCCTCTCTCCGAGCCTAAAGCTTTTAATTTGTTATTTGAAACGGCTATCGGCTCAGTGGCTGGCGACAAAGGCAAAGTTTATTTACGAGGCGAAACGGCGCAAGGTATTTTTTCTAATTTTAAACAAGTTTTAGATAGCACTCGTAATAAATTGCCCTTTGGTATCGGCCAAATTGGTAAAAGTTTTCGTAACGAAATTACCACTGGCCAATTTGTTTTTAGGACACTTGAGTTTGAGCAAGCCGAAATTGAGTATTTCTTTGATCCGGAAAATAGTAATTGGCAGGATTTGTTTGACGCTTGGAAAAAAGATATGTTCGCTTTTGTCACTAGTACTTTGGGCGTAAAGGAAGAAAACTTACGTTGGCGTCGCCACACCGATGCCGAACGTTCTTTTTATAGCCAAGATACTTATGACTTAGACTATCATTTTCCTTTTGGCTGGAAAGAATTGTGGGGCATTGCTTATCGCGGTGACTACGATCTGCAACAACATCAAAAATTTTCTGGTGAAAAATTAGAGTACACCGATCCTTACACTGGCAAAAAGTTAGTACCGCATGTGATCGAGCCAGCCTTGGGTGTGAACCGGGCTTTTCTGATGGTTTTAACTGACGCTCTCTACGAAGATAAAGAACATCAACGCTTGGTGCTAAAATTAAATCCTAAGTTGGCGCCTTACAAAATCGCCGTTTTTCCTCTCCTTAAAAATAAAGAGGCTTTGGTTGGCAAAGCTCGAGAAGTGTATGGGCTCTTGAAAAGTAATTGGCCAACTACCTGGGATGATCGAGGCAATATTGGCAAGCGCTATTTGTACCAAGATGAAATTGGCACCCCTTTTTGTGTGACTATTGATTTTGATAGTTTGGAAGAGGGTAGTGTAACGGTGCGCGACCGCGATACTACCAAACAAGATCGAGTGAAAATTGAGGCTCTTGTCGACTACTTCAAAGATATGCTAGGCTAATTCTTGTTATGAAAAATAAGAAAAGTTTGGCCATAGTTCCCTTGTTATTAATTGTGCTGGTGCTAGCTGGTGGGGCTTTTTATTTTCTGAAAACACGAGATACATCGGTAGCAGAACAAAGCAAGAAAAAGAGCAAAGTCATTGAGCCCAAAAATATTATTGCCCTAAACGATCGGCCTTATGTGCAACTGATCCCTAGTGCTGACGGTCACTATATTGATTTAGTGGTGAATGAAGTGCCCAAGGCGGCTAGCGAAGTGGAATATGAGCTGGAATATCAATCTGGTTCCCTGCTTCAAGGTTTGCAAGATATTTTAAAATTGGATAAATTGCCAGCTCGATCTAATAAACTTTTTGGCTCTAAATCGGCTGGTGGGGCGGTGACTTATCACACCGATATTAAGGGTGGCAGTTTGCAGTTGCGTTTCTTGGGTAAAGAAAATTATGTCTTAAAGCAAGATTGGCGCTATTTTGATAATAAAGAAAAATTTACCGAGCTCTCTTCTAAAGATGGCAAGTTTCAATTAACTTCGACTGATCTCAAAACTTTGTCTAAGATTGTAGTTTACAATACTCCGGGCGTGCCCAAAGATCTCAAGGGTGAGCTGGCTTCTGATGCTTATTCACTGACCGCGTCTTCGGCGATCAAAGGTAAAGGCAACATCACTTTGCGGGCTAATGAAGAGGCGACTAGCCTAAAACTAATGGCCTATGATGGCAAATCTTGGCAGGAAGTGAAAGCGAAAGTTGACGGCAAAACTGTCACGGCTGAGGGCGTGGAGCTGAGAGAGCTGTATGTGGTGGTGAAGTGATTTAGTACGTCGCTCTTCGAATCACCCCTACCGCCTGCGGCGGCCAATAGCGAAAGAAAGCCCGCCCCACGATAGCGGACTTGTCGATCGGCCCCCACTGACGGGAATCGCTAGAATACGGACGATTATCTCCTGACACAAAATATTCGTTTGGCCCCAAGGTGATAGTTCGCCCTCGTAAAAAATCTCCCGGCAAAGTCTCAAAATCTTGAGGAATATAAGATTCGCTTACTTTCTGGCCATTAACATAATAACTGCTATTTTCCAAATTAACAGTTTGCCCTGGAGTAGCAATGACTCTTTTAATAAAATCACAGCCGGTGCCCTCAGGACAATGTGCGGCCGGAGGAGCATGGAAAACTACCACGTCACCTTGCTGGGGGTCACCTAGTTTATAGCTGACTTTATCTGTTAATACATATTCACCAGATTGAAAATTGGGCACCATCGATTGGCCATTCACTTGATGCGGCTGCATGAAAAATAAATAAACCACCAGAAAAATTGACAAAGCAATTACCAGCGTTTCGATGATATCCAAAAAAAACTCACCAATTTTTTTAAAGAAAGAGGGCATGTCTGAATTATCCTAGTTTATGTCTTGGGTGGCAAGGGTAGAAAATTTGATTTTTTTAACATTATAAAAAGAGCCATCTAGATAAGTGTTTTCAGATAGAAAGGGGATTACCTTATTTTTAGTTTCAATAAAATCCCTAATGTTTTTGGGAAAATTAACTTTGTTTAATTTTTCTGCGACAGCATACCAATGAAGTCCCTCGGAAAAAATTATTTTTTCCTTTCTCTTTAAGTAATTAGTCAGAAGTTTATAGAGTTGTTGTTGAATTTTTTTGTCGCTTTTTGGCCCGCATTCTAACTCAATTGCTGGTTTGCCAATATGTTGATTGAGTGGACCCGACTTTTTGGAGTTAGACGAATACCACAGCACATTATTTTGACAATTCATTTGGCTAGCTAGGAGCAAATTATTAAAAGATGGCAAAGATATGATAGTGCAGATGCCGCAATTCGATTTGGCTCCATGAATATCAATTACCACATCATAACCCTGCGCAATTTGCATTATCTCGCTAGCTCTTTTTTGCTCATAATATTTTGAATGCGCTGACCCAGGTGCATTTCTGTTTAAGTCTACGTCGACAAATCTAATCTTTTTTTCTAGAGCCAGTGGATTACCTACTATCCAATTATAAGAATATTTCTTCTTGTCAAACTTTTGTTCTATTTTTTTTAAAACGGGAATGGAAAATCCTTCATCTCCGTGAGTGGCAACTATAAATAGTGTTTTCATTTATTCTTTCCTTGCAAAAATCTTGCCACATATTCAGTAGCAAATTCTGCTGCTTCCTTAGCTCCTAGCCCGCTAATTTGTTTGGCTACATAAGCGGCAAACCAAGTGTCTCCTGCCCCCACTGTGTCAGGAAGATCAGTTGTTTTTATAGCTGGAATGAAAAAATTTCTTCCTTGTATAAAAATATCTGCACCCAGCGCACCTCTAGTAATTATCAATTGACGCTTGGCTTTTTGTTCATCTAAAAATTCTTGATCTAGGCAACTAATTTCTTCCTTGGTACCTTTGATACAAATTAAAGAACCCCAGAGTGGTTTTGGTACTATCCACTTTTGTTTTTTACCAAAATCAGTGCCATTTCTGACGTAGCCCTGAACATCTAAATAAATAGGCGATGAGCCAGCCAATAATTCCCATTCATTAAGCAAAGTTGAGATTAATAAAATTTTATTTTTTGCAGGTTTGATCTGCGACTTTTGAGGAGCCATTGGGATTCTCCCAAATTCTCCATTTTGAGTAAGTAGTATCTCAACTACAATTTTTTCAGGACTGTAAATAGTGAAAGGAATTTGCAAATCTTGCAAAACATTTACGATAAATGAAGCTGGTCCACCTTTGGATTCTTTTAAGATTTGTCCTGTAGAATTAACAAATCGATCTTGGGCATAAGTTGAATAAACTTCTATGGCTTTCATAAATTTTCCAATTCTCCAAAAGCCATCTCCACTGCTTCCTCAGGACTACTAGCTGATAAAACTTTTCTCCTTTTTCTCCCATCAAAATATTTTCCTGCTAATTTATCGGCCCAGCCACCAAAACCAGTTAAGGCGACCATAGGGATATTAGCTTGGTAGGCGATAGCTAGCTCTGTTAATGTGCCAGAGCCACCGCTAATGGCGATCACGGCATCACAGGCCAAAACTAAGACAGTTTCTCTGCCACCACCTCTTTCTAAACCGCAAGGAATAATAATATCAGCATTCTCTTTGTCCCAAATGTCTTTGCCTTTGCCATAAGTAATACCCAAAGTTAGGCCATTGGCTTTTTTAGCTCCTCTACAAGCGGCGGTAGATAAAGAGTCAGAATCTTTTTCAGCTCCAAAAACTAAAACTGCTCCCTTTTTAGCAATTAATTCTCCTAATTTTTCAGCTGCTTGCTCAAACTTTTTAGAATATTTAAGATCAGCCGCTGAACCCATGACGCCGATTTGAATTTTTGACATATGTTTTTATTTTATATTTCTTAAACTTTTACTTATAGAGCGATCCTTTTTTAAACCAAAAATTGGTTTGGGTATAGCTTGAGTAGGGATGCTACTACGTGACTCTCTTTCTATTTTTTCCCACATTATTAATGTTTGTGTCAGACAAAAAAGAGAAAATTCCTCAGCTTTATCAGAGGGAATAGACGCCCATTGCTCTGGTTTACCGAAAGGATAAAAATAAGGTGCTCCATAAGCCTTGCCGGATTTAGTAATCACTGTTCTTCCAGACATGGGAGAACCACCTACAAAGTCTCTTTCACAAATTTCATCCAGCACCTCATCATAAATATAGGCACTTTCTACCTCAATGCCTTGACTAGCGAGTTTATCGATTCCTTCTTGAATGGCAATGCCGGTGATGACTTTTTTTAGAACCAAGCCCTGTTGAAGTAACATCTCTGCCACTCTTGCGAGCGTGTCTCCTCCGAATAAGACATCATCTGCTATAACCACTTCCTTTTTGTTTGATAAAGAGCCAATGATAGTAGTGATCTGCCTTTTCACAGAGGGAAAACCAGGTCGTGTTTTTACACCAATATTATTCAAATTTTCATCAACGGCTCTATTCACATCTAAAAAACCAACTACATTTTTACTGTCACTTTTAACATAAGCACGATCTAGAGATATTACCGGCAAACTGGATTTTTTTATGAGTCTGTTAATTTCTCTCCCTAATTGCTCATACGAGAGCATTTTTGTACTTTCAAAATATCCAGACAAAACAGACATCAAATCACGACTCATTGAGTCAAAATACTTTTGGTTTGGAACCTGATATCCAGATTCTCTGGACCATCTTTTCATCAAAGCACCCACGTCTTGGGAAATAATATAAGGCCGTTCTTTTGACATATCTTTCCTTTCACCAAAAACAAAAAACCCCGCTATTTAGCGGGGGATGACTGTTTTTTAATTAATTAATATTTATGGCATGTCAAATTTCCCCGCTAGAGCGAGGGAGTGATGAGAAAATAATTTCTGTTCACTTTTATTTAACATAGGAAAGATTTTACACTAAAAAGACTATATGTCAACATGTTAATACGCTAATATGAAATTATCGCTTAGATTTACCAAAAATTCTCTCTAGAACTACGGCATAACCTTGCCATTTTTCCTTATAGAGCCAATTGGCCACGCGGGTCACAGTAGTGGTACTAGTATTTACTTTACCTGCTATTTCTACATATGGCTTGTTAGTGGTCCATAATAGTTTGGCAATTTGGAAGCGCTGACTAAATTCTTCTATTTCCGCTGGAGTTAACAAGTCCCTGAGGAATGCCGCGACCTCTTGCTTGTTTTTCAGGCGAGAGATGGTCTCGATTAACTCTTTATTGGTTTTTGAGGGGTATGCTGGCATAGTCACTTTATGTTATTATACTATAATCCAATTATGGACTATAAAATTCGGGTAGCAACTCGCGAAGAACTAGGTATTTTTGTTGAATGGGCAGCAAAAGAAGGATGGAATCCTGGGCTGTATGATGTTGACACTTTTTATAAGATAGACCCAAAAGGTTTCTTTTTGGGTTTTCTCGATGGCGAACCTATTGCTTCAATTTCAGCTATTGCTTATGACGACAAATTTGGATTCTTAGGATTTTATATTGTTAAACAAAAATATCGAGATCAGGGTTACGGAATTCAAGTGTGGAATGAAGCATTTAAACACCTACCTACTCAAAACATTGGACTTGATGGTGTGGTTGCTCAACAAGAAAACTACAAAAAATCAGGGTTTAAATTAGCTTATGGTAATATTCGTTACGAAGGTATGGGACTAGGACAAATTGAAAACAATCCAGCGATAGTTTTGTTAAAAAATCTCCCATTTAGAGAACTCAAAAGCTACGATGACCAAATATTTCCTACCAGCCGCCTTGTATTTCTTCAGTCTTGGATACAACAACCAGAAAGTTTAGCAATTGGATTTGTAAAAGATAAAAAGCTACTTGGTTATGGAATGATCAGAAAGTGTCAAACTGGATTTAAGGTCGGGCCTTTATTTGCTGATACTAAAGAAGTCGCTAACGCACTCTTTCAACAGATGCGAGGTTTTGTTAGCAAAGACTCACAGATTTTTCTTGATGTCCCAGGAATAAATAAAGAGGCTGTGCTACTGGCGGAAACATACAAAATGAAGCCGATGTTTGAGACTGCTCGAATGTACAATAAAGAAACGCCAAATGTGCCTATTAATAAGATCTTTGGAGTGACGACTTTTGAGTTGGGCTGAATTATAGATATATTTTCCTCTTTTCTTAAAAGGTTTTGATTGGGCGGGTTGGACTTTCTTTCAAGCTTAAATTTTGACATAATCAAAACATGGGCTACAGCCACCAGGCAATTTCCGGATTTTCGTATCAAACTCTACTTAAAATTACAGCAGCGGCAGTAGCGGTAGTGAAAATGGCGGTCTTGGCCCGGCTTTTGGGGCCGGAGGCCTACGGTATTTTCTCTTTATCTACTATTGCCTTGGGTTTGAGCGAAGCTAGCACCGAGACAGGTGTCAACATCACCATGGTTCGTTCCGAAAAAACGGTCAAGTATTTTTTAGATTCAGCGTGGGTGATTTCCATTTGTCGAGCTTTCGTGGTGGGGACAGTCATGCTAGTCTTGGGCTTTCTGCTCACTAATTTTTTCCATCAGCCTGATCTGCTATGGCTAGTCGCCTTACTATCACTAGTGCCAGTGATCCGCGGTTTTATCAACCCCGCCATCGTCGGCTGGCAAAAGGAGCTCAACTTCGCGGCCGACAGTTGGTATCGTTTGGCTCTAATTTTAGCTGAAGCCATTTTTGCCTTAACTTTGGCCTTCATCATGCATAGCGTTTATGCTTTGCCTTGGGCCATGATTTTAACGGCCTTATTGGAAGTAGCTATTTCTTTTATTTTTGTTAAAAACAAACCTCATTTTGCTTACTCTCGTAGCCGTGGTGCAGAAATCTTTAGTAACAGTAAAGCACTTTCTGTAGCCACCTTTTTTAATTATTTGAGTGAAAATCTAGATAACTTATTAATTGGTAAAATCAACGGAGTTTATAATTTAGGTCTTTATGATCGCTCTTACGCTTTGGCGCACAAATTAAATTATGAATTTGCCAAATCGGCTTACCATAGTTTATTTCCCACTTTTAGTAAATTTAATAAAGACTCGCGCCGTTTAAAAAGGGCTTTTAAAAAGTCAGTGCTAGTATTAATGACCCTGTTCATTGTTTTTTCCCTACCAGTCTTAGTGAAACCAGAATTTTTTGTGAAAATAATTTTGGGAGAAAAATGGTTGGCCGTGGCCGCCTTTTTACCATGGCTCATTTTAGCTGGCTTAGTACAAAGTTTGTCTTCTTTATTTTATAGTTTATTATTGGCGCAGAAAAAATTTACAGAGACTAATTTGCATCTCTTTGTTTCGATTGCCTTGATGGTAATTTTAATTATATTTTTGGGCCAACAATATGGAATCGTAGGAGCGGCGGCGGCTGTTTTCCTAGCCAGACTTTTAGCTACTCCGATTTTATTCTGGGCTTATCGGCATTAAATTATGATGAAACTACCTTTATCGATTCTGACTCTCAATAAAAAAAATATTACTGATTTTGCCGCTGAGCGTAATGAATTATTAAAAAGCGCTAAATATGAGTGGGTGTTTTTTTTAGATAGTGATGAAAAAATTACCGCCAAAAGTTGGCTGGAAATAAAAAAAATCATCGAAGAAAATAAATATGATTTAGTGAGTGTCAAAAGAGAAGATTATTTTCATGGTCAAAAAATTAGTCACGGTGAAGCAGGGCAGATGCGTTTAATTCGCATGGGAAAGAAAGATAAAATTGCTTGGGAAAGACCGGTGCATGAAAAAGTCACAGAGTCTAAAAGCTTGCAAGTCTTAAAGTCGCAAATTATCTTGCAACACTATGCGCATAAAAATATAGAGAGCTTTTTAGAAAAAATAGCTAAGTACGCGCGCTTAGAAGCTGAGTTTAGATATCAACATAAAATTAAATTTAGTTTATTTGAATTACTGTTTTTTCCTGTGGGCAAATTTATAGTTAATTATTTTTGGCGTCTCGGATTTTTAGATGGATTTAGGGGTATAATCTACGCTGGCTTGATGTCATTACATTCGTTTTTGGTCAGAGTTTATTTATATGAGTTGGAGCAAAAAAATTAATCTATTTTTTTTATTTTTATTGACTGGTCTTTTTTCTTTGGGGCAGTTACAGCGAGTAGAGCTATTTACTTGGCCGGCGTTTTACGTTCATGATGTAATTATTTTTATCTGGATAACATTTAATTTACCAATAAAAAAAATTAAAAAATGCTATTTTGACAACGAGGAGCGAGAGAGTGTTTTTAAATTTTTCAGAAATTATAAATTAGAAATTATTCTCTTTGCTTGGATTATTTTAGGTTTAATAGTCAACTTACTTTTCGCCAGCTTAAATTGGCAACTGATATTTTATGTTTTTAGATTTAGCGCTTATAGTTTATTATTTTTTCTGATTTATAGGCAAAAATTAATCAGTAAAAAAATTATTAAATTTGCTTTTTTGTATGCTGGCCTGATGATTTTATTCTTAGGTTTATTGCAATATATTTTTCTGCCCGACATGAGATTTTTAAAAATTTTATCCTGGGACGATCATTACTATCGTTTAATCTCTACCCAATTTGACCCTAATTATGCAGGATTGATTTTAGTAATAACTTATGTGAATTTATTAAATTCCCAGTTTAAAAAATTAAAATTAACTTTGTTTTTCTTTTTAATTTTGGGTCTGGCTCTCACTTTTTCTCGCGCTTCTTACTTAGTGTTTGTGATTATTAACTTAATATTATTTTTTAAGCATAAATTTAATTATAAATTTATGCTGGCTGTTTTATTATTAATATTTTTTATTTGGCTAATTCCTAAACCCGGAGGAGAAGGAGTCAATCTGTCTAGGATTAGCAGTCTCAATGCTAGAGTGCTAAATGAGCGGGCAGTAGCGGCTGATTTAGATTCTTGGCAATTGATTTTAGGAAAAGGTTTATTTAATATTCCTCAGCTGAAGAGTCATGCTGTTTTACCCAATAATATTTTATTATTAATTGTTAATTATTTAGGTTTGGGCGGACTGGTTTTATCTAGCTTACTGTTATTTAAGCACTTGCCTTTTTGCTATCGGAAAAATTTTATTTTTTTTCTCATCTTTTTGGCAGTTTTAATTCATAGCCAATTTAATAATTCTTTCTTTCAGCCCTTTGTTTTTTTACTAATGTTAGGTGGGATCTAACCTCACTCTTGCCTCACCCCTCGCGCTCATTACTTCGCTCGAGACCCTCTCCATAAATGGCGAGGGTAAGTTTTTACAAAAAAAACATAATTTCCCTCTCCTTAGGACATAGCGAAGCTAGGGACGCACAGGAGAGGGATTAAGGGTGAGGTTAAATCCTAAATTCTCCGTTTCGATAGATAATTTTCTTATTTCCATTTAGTAAATGTGCCGTCACCGTGCGATCGGTGGTAGAAATAATATCAGTATGTTCAGCACTATCGTTGTAACCTAAGTTTTCCCAATCTACTTCAGTCAATAAGCTAGCCTCACCTTGATAAGCATCACGATAAGCCATACCGATGGCTAAATGAGTATTACCAAAAGGCCCGCCTATATTTTCATCAAATAACGTTTCTGCCATGACGTGGGAGATGCGCGACATGCGTTTATCAGTTAAAGAAAATTCACCAATTTTATCGGCGTTTTTACTTTTGAGCATGGCTTGTAAAAATTTATTGCCTATTTTGGCGTGCGCTTTTACTACCAAACCTTGTCTGATTTCTAAACTAATATCTTTGATAATTTGTCCGTAGCGATAAAGTGGCTGATTGAAAAATACTTCACCACTGGCCCGTCGCCAATCGGGAGAAGTAAAAATCTCAAAGCTAGGAATATTACGGCCCGAGCCACCCAGCCATTTGCGCTCAGCTCCCAAAGCAACGTGTAAATTAATATCTGGCCCCACTACTTCTAAATAATCAATGCGCAACTTATTTATTTTCTGCAAAATTTTATCTTGGAGAGTTTTAATTTCTTGCCATTTGGCGATCGGGTCTGCCTCATCCAAAAAACAAGCCTTAATAATTTCTTGCCAATATTGTCTTAGGGTCAAGCCTACTTCTTGGGCTTTAGCATCCACGCCCCAGAGCGCGGCCGTCCAAGTAAATTTGCCCGCTAATTCTTTTTGGTTTAGCCAATCGCGATAGAGCTTCTGCGCGTCGCGGGAGCGGATAATTTTTTCCGGAGCAATTTTGGCCAGCGCCTGCGGGTCAACGTCGGCAATGATGCCGATATTGTGATCAATCAAATCGACGCGAGCTTTAGTAAAATCTTCGGGAAAAAAAGTCAATTGGGCTTCGTTAGCTAAAGAGAAAAAATGTTTTTCGAAGCCAGTGGGGATGAGGCGAACGATGGGGTGGCCGCCGCTTTTTAAAATCGTATTGTGCAGAGCCAAAGCTAGAGGCTTAGCAATATCGGGCACCAAACATTGAATGACTTCATTTTCTTTAATCCCGGCGCCAGAATTAAGGGCATAATTCACTAGCACTTGGGCATATTTATCTAAAATTTTTTGGCTAGGTATATAGGAGGGGCGGTGGTACATGAGACCGTTAGTTTCCTAAAATTTCTGCCGTTTGTCTAGGGGCAAAGAGGAAATGATAATCAGTATTTTTGATCTCTTCATACTTCTGTCGCGCCTGGGCAATTAATTCTAAATTCGTCCAATCGGCAAACTTAAGCTCATCAAAACCGTGTTGCTGCGTGCCAAAAATATTACCGGCACCGCGATGCTTGAGATCGTATTCGGCTAATTTAAAGCCATTTTTTTCCTGACAAAAATATTTAAGTCGTTCCTTTTTTTTACTATTACTATACAAAAAACAATAGGCTTTCTGCCCGGCGCGGCCGATCCGGCCGCGCAACTGGTGCAAGCTCGCCAGGCCGAAGCGCTCC
>Ga0208958_1001956_pt1 | contig 18910 bp, 18 predicted proteins | sample RifOxyB1_FD_184032 | JGI IMG/M metagenome (GOLD analysis project Ga0208958, IMG submission 184032) | Soil microbial communities from Rifle, Colorado - Rifle Oxygen_injection B1 (SPAdes) | ecosystem: Environmental > Terrestrial > Deep subsurface > Rock core/Sediment | place: Rifle, Colorado... | reverse complement strand
CGCGATCAGCTTCTCGTGGATCGTCTTGCCGAACGGGAGGATCTTCGGGCCCTGCTCCTGCGCGTTGCGGTCGAGGACGTTCGTGTAGATGCGCTTGCGGGGGAAGAGCGACCCGGCACGGTCGCGGTCGACCTGGTTACCCGTCGCGCGCAGCTCCTCGGCCTTCGCGCACGCGATGCAGTGCCGCTTCGCGTGCATGCGCGGGCACGTGAACTTCACGGCGTCGCGCCCGGTCATCTCGATGTAGTGCTCGTGCACCACGAAGAACGGCGACCGCACGCCAGCCTTCGGCGGCAGGATGCGGATGACGTTCCGACCCACGCTCAGGGTCATGAAGTCGCCCTGCATCGCCTGCTTCTCCTGATCGGCGGCGGCCTCCTCGTAGCTTCCGTACCTCACCAGATTCGAACCCTCGGGGACGGTCATGATGGTCTCTCTCCTTTGCGAAACGTGTCGGTGGTTCAGCCCTGGCTCGCCACACGAGCCCGGACCATCGGGTCGCGCTCCATCTCGGCGCGCAGCTTCGCGCCGAGCGACTGGAGCATGTCGCGCTTCGTGGTGATGGCGTCGACGAGCCCGCGCAGACGGGTCCGCTCGACGTCGGCCTCCGTGAGTTGCATGTACGTGACCTGGTACTCGTCGGAAGCCTCCACAGTGGCCTTCGCATCCTCGATCGAGAGCTGCTTCGGCTTCGGGGGCGGCTTCGGCGCAGCGGTCTTCTTCTTGCCCTTCGTGTCGGTCGCGTCGGCCAGCGCAGGCTCGGGCGTGGACGTCTCCGCGACGTCGGTGTCCGCCGCCGCCGGCGCGCGGCGCGCCTCGAGGAACAGCCGCGCAGCGCTGCGCTCGTGCTCGAACTTCGCACGCAGATACGCGTCGACGGCCTGCGCGTACTTGTGCGTCCAGTACGCGAGGTCCGCCGGCAGACGCATGAACTCTTCGTCGAGCGCGACGTCATCCAGACGGACGCAGTCCGCCAGGTACTCGTCGACCTCCAGGTCGTGTAGAAGCGCCATGTCGTGGTCTCCTCCTTGCTTCTTTGCGCGGCGAGCGATTTCCGTGACACCGCGTCACCGGATCACGCAGCCATCTTCACCTTCTTGAGGTCGGCCCAGCTCGACCCAATCTTCGCGTCGGCCACCAGCGGGACGCCGTTCGCCGCGGGCCAACTCGTCATGATCCGCCTCACCTGCGCGAGCGTTTCGTCGACGGTGTCCTCGCGCACCTCGAGGAGAAGGCTGTCGTGCACAGGCATGACGAGCTTCGCGGGAACCTCGTCGTCAAGAATCCACTGCACCGTCTCCGAGATCGACGCGGTGAGGTACTCGCTCGCGGACCCCTGCACGTCCGTGTTGAACGCACCGTGCTCGGCACGACTGCGCTGCTCGCTGTCCTCGCTCGCGATCCGCCACAACGGACGGCGCCGCGCGGGTTCCCCGTCCCAATGCGTCCACACGACACCGGTACGCCGCGCCTCCGCGATCCGCTCGTTCACCCAAGCCTGCAGGCGACGCATCTTCCCGAAGATCGCGGCGCGCAGCTTCGCCGCCTCCGCAATCGTGCACCCGATCTTCTTCGCGAGGCTCGCGTCGGCCATCCCGTAGAGGAGCCCGAAGTTGAATCCCTTGGCAGCGCTGCGCTCCTTGCCCGTCACGTCTTCAGGCCGCATCTTCCAGACGATCGGCGCCACGAGCTGCGCGGTACGCATGTGGTAGTCGGCGCCCTCACGGAAGATGCGAATCATCTCCTGGTCGCCGGACAGCATCGCCACGACCCGCAACTCGATCTGCGAGTAGTCGAGCTCGAGGAGCACATGCCCCGGCGGCGCCACGAAGCACGCGCGCAGCATCCGACCTTCTTCGCTGTCAGGCCGGGGGATGTTCTGAAGGTTCGGGTCCTCGCTCGACGCGCGTCCGGTCTCCGCGCCGTCCGGGTTGAGCGTCGGGTGAACACGCCCATCGATGCTCGCAGCAATGTGCGCGGCGAGCCCGTCGACGTAGGTCCCCTTGAGCTTCACGATGCCACGGTAGTCGAGCAGGTCCCCGACGGCCGCGTGCTTGTCGCGCAGCTTATCCAGAACCTCTGCGTCGGTGGACGGCGCGCCACCCTTCGTCTGCGCGAGCACGGGCAGCTTGAGCTGCTCGAAGAGGAACTTCGCGCACGCGTTATTGGAGTTGGGGTCTGCGAGTCCGTGCACGTGAAGGCGGTCGAGCTTCTCCGCTGCACGCACGTCGAGCATCGCGCCGAATACACGCAGCGCGTCCTGGTCAACGAGCACACCCCACTGCTCGATCCGCGCGAGCGCGGGCACGATCGGTCGAACTAGCTTCCGCCATGTCGAGGCCAGCGCGGGCACCTGCTCAAGCGCCGGCCGCACCCGTTCCTCCACGCGTGCAGTCGTAAGCGCGTCGCGGCCGTTGTACCTGGTCAGGACGGGGCGGTTCACGAACCCGTAGGCGTACCGCTTTGGTTCCGACGCGAGGTCACGCACAGCGCTCGTCTCGAGCGGTGTCATCGCGCGCTCGAAGCCCGGGAGCACCCTTGTGGACGCCGCGTCGACTGCGCGCTTGCGCAACGCACGGATGTGCTTGCACGCCTTGAGCACCTCGACGTGCGCCTCTTCCTTGTGACCGCCAAGCCCAACGAGTTCCGAAAGCGTCTCGAGGTCTGCGTCTGCGTCCGCCTGCAAGAGCTTCCGCTCGAGGCGCGTATCTCCGTCGACGCCCATCACATGCACACCGAGCGCGCGCCACACGGCCTGCATGTCGTACTTCACGTGCTGACCGACCTTGCGCACGGTCGGGTCGGAAAGAAGCGCGCGGAGTGGCGCGGACATCGCACCTATCTGGAGCGCGGACCGGTCCCACACGAAAACCTCGCTGGAGTACGCAGCGCACGCGGCCAGGCTGATGAGATGGTAGTCACGCGCGAACTGGTGCCCGGTCGCCTCGACGTCGAACGCGAACCACGGTGCCGCCCGAAGCGAGCGTGCCGCCTGCTCGGCATCCGCCACGGACTCGATGACGGACGCGTGCGACGTCCACTGCGTGGGCACAGGTGGCGTGCTCGTCGTGAGCGCCCACGCGATGTCGTCCTCGAACCACTGCCTGACGAATCGGTTTCGCAGCGCTGCCGCCGGGTGCAAGACGAAGAACACGGGCACCGGCACGCCGCCGTTGTAGAGCCACCCATACCCGCGGCGCACGCTCTGAATCGACACGGACCTGCCGAGGAGCCCGACAACAGCGCCAGACCCGAGCGCGACGACGCGCGTCGGCTTCGCGTCGCTCACCGTCTTCGCGAGGTACCCACGGCACGCCTTGATCGCATCGGGCGTGACCTGCTTGTCGCCGGGGTAGCACCGCAACGCGTTGTCGATCGCGAACGGCCCCTTCCAGTTCTTCGCGATCGACGTACGCAGGAGCTTGCCGGCACCGCCAACAAAGACGCGACCGACACGATCCTCTTCCAGACCAGGATGCTCGCCAACGAAGAGCGCGCCGCCTGGCTCACCCTCCGCGGGGAGGCACACCCGGCGTGCCGTCGCGTGGAATCCACACGCACGACACGCCGGGTTCAACGCGCAAGGCGTCGTCGTTTCGACCGGCGCCAGCGGCGCGGTCGGGAAGAGTGGCAACGTCTGCATGGGTGCGCGCTACGCGTTGATGCCCATGCCCTCGGCCACGCGCCGCACGCGCGACTCGAGGTTGCCGACGCGCGACAGCACCGGCAGGACGACCTTGAGCTCGACGCACGCGCGCACGATCGCGTCCTGCGTGTTGTAGCCGTCACGCTCCGAGATCATGCCGATGATGTCCCGGAGCTTCTCCTGCTCGCCGAGCTGCTTCACGAACTCGGCCGGCAGACCCGCGACGCCGTTCGCGGGCACGGCGGCGGCTTCCGGAGCCGCGGGGGGCGGCGGCGGGGGCGGCGACGCCGGCGCCGTCGCCTGGGCCGGCACAGGGGCGGGCGCCGACGCTGCCGGCACTTCGGCCGGAACGATCTCGGACGGCGTCTCGATGACGGTGGCCTCGACCACGCCCGCGGACGGCGGCGCGACGGGTTCGACCACGGACGCGACCTGGACGGACGGCGCCGCGGGCGCAGCCTGCACCGTGCGCACGTTCGCGACTTCCGGTTCGGCGGCGGGCCGCGCGGGCATGCCGGCCGGCTGGGCCGTGATCGGCTGGCGCACCTGACGCTGCTGCCCGCGGAAGAGCTCGAAGATCACCCGCGCGTTGTCGTCCATCTGCACCGTCGGCAGCGCGTTCGCGGCGAGCGCCGTGAGCACCTGCTGCGACTCGACCAGCGAGAGCCCGAGGACATGCAGGCCGCGGTCGTCGACCTCCACATCGCGCACGACGCCGAGCACCTCGGCGGCCGCCCTGAAACCCTTGATTGCCAAGATCGCCATCATGACCTCCATCCGCGCGCCTTCGCGCGTCTCCGTTGTTCTACGTCGGCGCCCCGACATCCGGGTCGAGGTTGCACCGGCTTTCCGCCAGTTCGGTGCGCCACGCCTCGTAGACCTTCTCGCGGAACCACTGCCTCGGCGCGACACCTGGATCGCGCGCCGGCGGCATCTTGAGAAACCCAGCCTGCTTGCCAGCCAAGCGAAGGCGCAAGGCGAGCGCGAGCCCCTCTTCCCACGCGTCGCCGTCCAGCGCGATCACGAGCGGCCGCTTGCACTCGGCCAGCATCTCGAAGTGTGCGTGCGTCGGCTTTCCGAGGCACGCGACGGCGAGCGGCCAGTGCGGCAACGCATCGAAAACACCCTCGACGATCGCCACGGGCTCGTCACACTCCACCGCAAGCGCATCGCGGTTGAACACGGCAAGCTCACGGTCCATGCCCTTCGGGTACAGGTACCGCAACGTGATCCGTGGGTCGGACGACCACGCGCGCGCCACCCACCCAACCCAATGGCCGCTGACACGCACCGGCACGACAATGCGTCCGGCGCACTTCCCAGTCACGCACGCACCGATCCCAACCTCGAACACGGTCGACCCGACCACCTTGCGCCGTGCCAGGTAGTCGCGCGCCGGCGCGAGCGACAACGCTTCGGCGCCGTCGCCCTCGGAGAGCTGCACGAACCCATCCGGCGCCTGGAACGCTTCCGTGCTTGGCACGCCGGTGGTTGCAGCCGCAGCGGCGTTCGCCCACTCGGTGGCCTCGAAGTCATTGACGCGCCCAACTGCGTTGCACCGAAAGCAGTGGTAGACGCCGGACGCACCGTTGATACCGAGCGACTTCCGCTTATCGGTCGTTCCCTTGCGCGTCGCGCACATGGGACACGTCGCGCGGTACCACCCGTTCGCGGACAACACCGCGTCCGCGAGCGCGTCTTCGATCATGCGTCGGAGCGAGTCAGCCATGATCTAGAACGGCAGGTCCTCGCGGACCTTAGGCGCCTCCGGGTTGATCACCACCATCCGCCCGCTCGCCCAGTCGTGCGCGAGTGGCCCAACCTTCTTGCGACCGGCACCGAATCGGTTCTTCGCGATGAAGTACAAGATCTCGGTCGGTGTCTCTGCGTTCCCGTCCGCCTTCGGCGTGAGCGTGACGATCACGTCTGCGATGCGGACCTTGTGCTTCGAGTCGGCCACGTGGGACTGGTCGACCATCTTGTTCAGCTCGTCCTTGTCACGGCCCTTCGACTGCGACGCGGTCCATCCGCGGATACCGTGCTCGACCGCGAAGTTGCGCAGGCCGTCCGCCACGACCTTCATCGCATCGTAGGTCTTCTCGTCGCCGGCGGTGAGACGGTCGGCGTAGTCGACGACGAGCAAGCCGATCGGCTCATGCAGATGCGTCTCGACGCGTTTCACCCACGCGAGGATGTCCTTCACCTCGGTCGCGCCAGGGGTGAAGTCCTTGATGAAGCATTGCCCCAATCCGCGATCGCGTTGAATCTGGCAGAACGTGGCGCGCGCCTCGTCGATGCCACCGTTGTGCAGTGAGTCGATCGTCGCGCCGGTGACGTTCGCGACGACACGCGCGTAGATGTCGCCGGGCGTGAGCTCGAGCGTCGCGTATGCGACGTGCACACCCTCCCAGATGGCCTTGCACGACACGTGCACAAGGAACATCGACTTGCCCGCGCCGGTGTCCGCGATCACCAGCCCCTGCGCTGCGATCGGAAGCCCACCGCCAAGCGCCTCGTCGACGAGGTCTATCCCCGTGGCAAGACGTGCGAGACGCGAGTTCCGCGTGATCTCCTCGAACGTCCCAGCGTCGACGAGCACGCCAAGCGACTCGTCGACAACACCGATGCGGTCGGCTGCCTGGATCTCGGCCGCAATCTTCCCGAGGTCTCCACGCTTACCGTGCACGTCGATGGCCCGCATAAGCGACGCGTGCTGCTTGCGCCGCTTCAAGATGGGCACGACTTCGGACAACACGGTGTCCTCTTCCGGCATCCCGTCGTCGTCCGCGGCCTCGAGCAGATCGACGACCTCGCCAATCTGCGCCTGCGAAACCTTGCCCTCCTCGAGCCACCGACGCAGACGCTGGATCACAATCGTGTCGCGGTCCGGGCCATGCCCCACGTCATTGGCGATCGCCTGCGCGGCCTGCACCGCGAGCTTCGCACTCGGTGATCCGAGCAGGTCCGGATCAAGGTACGCGCCGATCACGTTGAAGACGCGCGGGCGCCCGCAGAGCATCGCGACGAGCGCGCGCTCGAATCGCACGTCGAAGCGGTACGGTTCCTTCCCCGTCAACGCCACGGCCACCCTCCCGACCGCGTCTTGCGCCGCAGGTCCGCCTCCGTCTCGACGGCGTGCTGGCGCTCCTGCTCGGCGAGCACGTCGTAGAGCCCGTCCGGAAAGTGCTTGTCGACGATTGCCTTCACCTCTTCGTCCCTCGGCGCGACCAGGCTCCTGAGCTCCGTTCGCATGGCCTCGTGCCGCGCACGCATGTCTTTGCGCGCGGGCCCGTCAAGCAGCTCACCGCCAAGCACCGGACCTTCCTGCCGGAACCAGTGCACGAGCTTGTTGCTCGCGAGCCGCTTCGCCGAGAACACGTACCCGAGGCTCGGCACCGTCCCGCGCCGCTTCTCGTCGGCGTTCCACAGGAGCCACGACCACTCGACCCACGCAGCCGGCGTGATCTGGTGCTCGACGAGCAACGCGGCCGCCTCCGCGAGCGTCGGCTCGAGCTTCTTCGGCACGCCGCGATCCGGGTTCCACCAGATCGCGCGCTTCGCGGCCGCGCGCCCAGCCCGCGACCGTCCGCACTTCGCGATCACCGCGGAGGCGTACGTCCGCGCGAGGTACGCCGGGCGCGTTTCGGGCGTCGCGCACACGGACGCGAGCGGCGGCGGCCCGGGCATCGTCGCGCACGGGAGCCAGCCGAGCGTCGGCGGGCGAGGCACGCCCGGGTACTCCCACGTGCCGGGCCGCCTCGGCGGCGCATCGGGGGACGTGCCCTCGAACACGTCCTTGAACGCGGCGACGATCTCGTCGGACGAGAGGCGCGAGCGCGCGCCGCTCGTGCCATCGTCGCGCACGCCGCCGTCACCGCCGCCCTTCGGCGCACGACGCCGCGGGCGCTTCGCGCTCGTCGCGGACGACGGTGCCACCGGGAAAGCGCCGCACGCGCCCGTCGAATCGGGAGGCTCGACACCGCCCTTCGGGATCGCGAGCGCCGTTGGCCTCGCGCCATCCGACGACGCGATCGGGACGGAGGGCACCGACTCTTCGGTTTTTTGATCCGGTGAACCACTCGCGCCTTCGGCGCGAATGCTCACCTCCATTCCGATAGGAATGGAGCCTCCCATGTCTTCATGGGATCTAACTGCAGTCCTTTGAATTCGGTGACTGTAGTTATTGATTTCCGGGTTAACGCTTTGGAGAGCATTTCGGGGCCTTCCGGCGCCCGGGCGCGCACCTCCGCGACGGAACGTCTTGCGGCGCGCCAGCTCGTCCTCGACCCACTTCGCGACGTGCGGCGGAAGGAACACCGTGCGTCGTTCGATGGCGGTCTTCCGCTTGCGGCGCACCCACCCGAAGACCTCCCGGAGGTACACGCCGGTGGACCCGCGCGGCTTCCCGATCTCCGTGCGCGAGCGCCACTGGCCCTCCCCGATGAAGCCGGCCTTCGTCATGATGCGGAGGTCCACGTCGATCTGGCTCATCGAGACGTCGTGCAGCACCCCGGGGCTGTGGCTCCCTGCGATCATCCCCGCGCGAGAGAAGTACACGACCGGGTATGACGGCATCCGCAGCATGTGCTCGTACAGCTGATATCGGCGTTCGCCCAGCGCGTCGCACACGCGCGTGGCAGCCACCTCCACGTAGCTCTTCGCCCGCTCCGGAACGAACTCGGGTGCGCTGCGACGGAAGGCCCTCTTGTTCCCGGCTCTGTACTGGTTGTCGCGGGCGTTGTGCTTCCGGCGCGCCTCGCGTCCGATCGGGAGCCCGTGCGGGCTCGCGGCGTCCATGTCGGCCTGCGTGATCCGCGGGCCTGACCACCAGGTCACCCCCGTCTCTGCTGCATCTGGTATCACGCGGCACCTCCGCGAATGACGGTGAGTCGCTTGCGCGTCTGGCTGCGTTGGTATCGCGCAGCTGCCTCCGCGCTCTTGGTGCGCGTTCGCTCATCGACCCACGACGCAATTCGCGTGGGTATCACCGCGATCTGATGTGACGAGCTGTCTCGATAGAACGCCGCGCCACGCACCAACGCACCGTGCGCGCCCGTAGTTGCGTCGTGGAAGTCCTCGACGAGCCCTATCTTCTCGAGGTGGCGTACCGCGCGGCGCAGCCGTCCAAGTGAGTCGCGCTCGTATCCGTAGCTGCGCCACCGGCTGTCATTCGCGAGGCGCTTGGTCCAACCGAGCCAGTCGTTCCGCGACCTGCCGTACGCGATGACCGCGTCGTCGTCTGGAACGTGCTCGAGCAGGAACAGCCACGCATCCGTCGCTGGATGCCCAATGGCCGAACGAAGACGCGGAACGGGGAGGTGCGAAACACCGGAGGCCGGCGGGCTAAGTGCCCTGCCGGCCTCCTCGACGTGTTCCGTGTTGCGTGCGTCCACGGTGCCTCCGGTGTGCTAGAGGCGCCTGCTAGGTCGCGACCGCCGGGGATGGCGGGTCAGGAGGACGAGCCAGGCGGGGAACGCCGAAAGCAAGCCTGCCAACCCGGCAGATTCCCAGCAGCCGCCTCTACCACACCGGAGGCGCCCGCCTGTTTTCTCCTGATCCCCACCATCCACGGTCGCGTACGTGGCTGGCGCGGTCTTGCGTTTCTCGTGCTTCGCTGAACCGTCTACGCCTACCCGTGGCGAACGTCAAGCGACCAGCGCGGCGAGACGGCTGTCCGACTTGAGCGCGGTCGTCGCGGTCGTCACCGCCATCCGCACCGTGCGGACGCTCACACCGTGCAGAAGCGCGATAGCACTCGGCTCCCACCCGTCGAGGAGCACGAGCTTCGCGAGCTCGCCGTGCTCGTACTCGTCGAGGACGGCGTGCACACGCTCGGTGAGCATGCCGGCGTGCACGCGGTCCGTCACCGCCCGCACGTCGGCGACGACGTCGTGGCGCGTTACGTCCGAGTCGTCGATCGGCGCGTCGAGGCTCATCGTCGGGTGCGCGCTGCAGAAGGCCGCCGCCGCCGCGCGACGGTCGCTTCCGCCGCACCGCTGCGGCAACGACGCGATGCTGCGCGCGCGCGTCGAGTAGGTGATCATCGCGCGATGCGCGGCCGCGACGGCGTAGCCGAACGGGTCGACCGCCGGGTCACGCCGCGGGTTCCGCAGCGCGATCATGGCCTGTATCCACCCCTCCTGCACCAGGTCGCGCGCGTCGGTCCACGGGCAGAACCTTCGCCGCAGCCTTCGCGCGAGCTTCGTGATGCGTTCACCGATGCGGGCGTAGTCCTGCTCGGTCAGTGTCCCCTTCATGCTCGACCTCCGGTGTGCGTCGGTTGCCGCCGACGCGCGGTTGCGTCTACAGCGTGCCGTCTCCCTGCGCGCACCACGCGCGCCACGCGTCCCGCACCGACGCACCACCGTGCATCCTGGCGGCAGCCTCGAGGGAACGCCTCAACCGAGCGCTGTGCGCCGCCGCGCGCAGCATCTCGGTGAGCTCCTCCAACTGCATCGACCCGACTACTTCCGCAGCGACTGCGCTCGCCCACGCAGGCGCCCAAGTCGTCGTGTTGCCCTGCATCCTCCACGCGATCCCAGCGGCGTCGCACGCAGCCGCCGCTGCGCCCTCGACCTCGACGGGATCGTTAATCTTCACGGTGCTGCCCTCCGCGAGCGCACCACAGCCGTCCCAGGTGGCGGATCGTTCGGGATGTCCCACTTCCGCTCGAGCACTACACGCGCGATCTGCCGCGCGCCGCGTTCGCCGGACAGCCTGTATCCGGTGAGCACGAGGTCGAGCGTCTCCGCGTCACCGGCGCACCGAAGCAACAGCGCGCGCTTCGCTTCCTTGGCCGCGCTTCCGAGCGCGACGTGCAGCTCGCGCACCCACGGCTCGACGTAGTAGCGACGATCTAGCGCGTGCCGCCCCTCGCCGAAGTCCTGTGAGTCGTCTGCGCGCTCGTGGACGACTCCGTTCCCGTCCAAGATCGCGCACGGGAATCCCACCACGAGCGCGTGCGCGTAGCAGGCGCCGCCGCCTTGCACGAAACCTCGTGCATCGAGCGCGGTCTTCGCTGCGCGGTAGCGGCACCTCCGAGAGCCGCGGTGCGCCTCCATGCGCGTCTCGCCGGCGGCGACGCCGCCGCAGTCGGGACACACGTTCATGGGCATCGCGCGGCCTCCGCGTCGAGCAGCGCGCGCACGTTGGCGTGCGTGGCCTCTCCGAGCAGGCGCACGGCGAGAACCGCGTCGGCGACTCGGACGGCGATCCGCAGGTACCGCGCGCGTTCGTCCGGCACGCAGTCGTCCGTGGCCGCCAGCACGGGCGGCACCCAGAGTGGGACGTAGTGCGCGGTCATGGGCGGCTTGCCGGGCCCGCGCGCCCACGGGCCCGCGACGACGTCGACGCCGGCCGCACGCAGGAGCGCAACGCGCGACGCGAGGCGCGGCATGCCCACGAGGCCCAGAGCCTCGAGCGCGAGCTGCCGCGCCCGCGTATGCGCGAACCTGGCGCCGCGTGCGCTCACGCCGCCTTTCCTTTCGCGCGCGGCGTGTCGTCGATCTCGACGAACTCGCCCCACGTGCACGGCCGCGTCCGGTACGGTCCGACGAGGACCCAGACGACGCGCATGTTGCGAGGCGGTTTCGCGGGAGCGGGCCCTTGCCCGTCCGTCGCGAAGATGACGACGTTCGGCCGCTCGCGCGGATGCATCTGCTCGATGTGTTCGAACACCGGGTTAAAGTCCGTGCCGCCGCCACCCTTGAGCGCGCCGACCGCTTCGCGGATCGTCCGGACCTTGCGCACCTCGTGCACGGCCGCGTCGCACGCGAGGATCGTGATCTCGGCCCCGACAGCCTTGAGCACGCCGTTGACCTCGCGCATCGCGTCCGAGAGCTCCTGGTCGCCCATCGACCCGCTCGTGTCGACCGCGATCGCGACCTTCGGGATCGGCGCGTGGTATGCCGGCAGCGTCGGGCATCCGCGCCCGTACCCGATGCCGGCCTGCCGCCGCGAAGGGCGGCGCCAGGTGAGGTCCACCGCGCCGGCCGACCAGGAGCACGCGGTGCGCACGAGCATCGCGAGCTTCTGGCGCCAGTTCACCCGCGGCGGCTCGAGTGCGGACTCCGCCCATCGCGCCCATCCGCCGGGGACCGTGCCTCGACCCTTCGCAGCCTCGGATCGGATGGCCTCGGCGACCTCGCGTCGCATCCTGGCGAGGTCGGCCGGCGTCCGCCCGTCGATGTGCTGTCCGCCCTTGTTGTTGCCGCCCTCGTCCCCACTGCCCTTCGGCAAGCGCCGCCCCGCGCACGACCCGCACCACCCGTCCCCGGACATTGGCTTGTCGCCGTGCCCCTGGGTCTTGTCCGACCCGTGGCCCTTCGCGGGCTTCTTGCCGCCGCGTCCACCAGAGCCCGTAGGACGCGTGTTCGGCTTCGACCCGTCGTTCTGCCCGTCCTCGCCAGAATCTTTCGCCTGGCGGCCACTGGAGGCCTTTGCGCTGCCGTCCTGCGCGTCGTCTTGCCCGCCTCCGCCGCCGTCCTTGTCGCCTTCGTTCGTGCCGTTACCGTCCGGTGACGCGTTCCCGTTCCCGTCCCCGTCGCCATCCTGAGGTTCCGGCATCTGGTCGCGCAGCGCGCGGAAGTACTCCTCGGCGAGTCGTCCGTTCGGCTGCCCGATCACCGGGGGCGTTACGCATCCAGCCGGCAGCGGCCACTTCCCCTCGATGAGGTCGTCGTTGATCTCGGCGTCTCCGGCGATGTTCCAGACGCGCGCGAGCGTGCTATCTCCGATCTCCGGAATACCCTGGGCGAGCGCGCGGCCGTGGTGGTCGCGCAAGAGGTGCGAGACCTCGTGCACGAGCACGGCGGCGGCCTCCTCGCTCGACCACGACTCGAGTGCCTTCGGGTTCCAGAGGAGGATCGCGTCGTGCGTCACCGCGAACGTCGGCATGCCCATGACCTCGAAGTCCACCTCGCGCGGCACGAGGCCGAGCAGCGCGGCCCGCAGGTAGGGCGCCCTCTCTGCCGCGCGCAGTCGCGCCGCCGAGAGCTTCTGATGTGGCGTCAGCGTCGACATCGCATCACCTCCTAGCGGGAGCCGACGCCGGCGGCCGAAAGGACCGGCGAGAGCTTCTGGAGGCAGCTGCGCGCCGCCTTCGACTCGATGAGGCCGGACCGCACCATCGCGCGCGCGCTCGGCACGGTGACGTCCGCCGCCGATTCCGTGATCGGCGCGAGGATGTCCCACATGGCCGCCGCGCGGTCCTTGCGCTTCGCGGCGCCGGTCGGCGTCACGAGTGCGGCGCACGAGGTGAGCACGGCGAACGTGCGGTCGAGGCGGCGCGCGTCGTGCTGGAACTTCACCTTGCCGTCGAGCAGGTCCGCGGGGTCCGGGAGGTCGAGGTCCGCGAGGAAGGTCGCCAGCTCGCCCGCGGCACCCGATCCGACGAACGCGGCGAGGAATTCGTCGCGGTGGGTGTCGTCGAGCCCGTGGACCTGGACGCTCGCGAGCGCGCGCGTCGCGAACTCCCAGGACCGCCTCGAGGGCCACGCGCGCCCGATCGCCGGGTCGCCGACCTTCGGCATCTTGTGGAGGAGCTCCGGGCGGCGACGCACGAACGCGGCCGTCGTGCCCTTGGCCAGCGAGAAGGCGCCGGCCCACGCGGCTTCGACGCGGTGCTCTTCGGCCTCGGCGTCCGACGTGCTGTCGCTCGCCGTCTCGCCGACCGCCATCAGCCAGTCCGTCCACTCGTCGACGCCACCCGGGTCCCAGGTGATATGCCCGAGGCGGTTGGCCAGCGGTGGCGGCAGGTCGTAGCCCGCGGCCGCCTCCTCGACCGGGTTCGCGGCGGCGAGCATCCGCACGCCGCCCGGGAGCGACGTGCCGCCGATCCGCTTCTCGAGGACGAGGCCCAGCATCGGCGGCTGGAGCGCCGGCGCCGCCGTGGTCAGCTCGTCGACGAAGACGAGCCCGCGGCCGGCCTTGCAGAACTTCGACGTCCAGTCCGGTGCTGGGTACGCGATCATCCCCTCTTCGGGAACCGGCACGCACCCGAACGCGCCCTCGCCACGCTCGCCGGGCGAGAGCACCTCGCAGGGCATGCCCCACCGCCGCGCGAGTTCCTCGATGATGTTCGACTTCGCGGTGCCGGGCGCGCCCCACGCGAGGAGCGGAAGTCCCCATCCGCGCCGCGTCGGGGTAAAGAGCGCCGCCTTCAGAATCTCGTTCATGCTCATGTGTCCGTCCTCCGTCGTTCGGTTGGTATCGCCAATCCGATGCGAACGCTACCTCGGCTGCACGGCAGTCGTCAACTGAACGGTTTACGACCTGCGGCACGGCATCGCCGCGTTCAACCGAGCGGATGCCGTGCTGTTGCCGTGGTCACCCTCGGCGAGCAAAGATGTTGCCGGAGGTCGCATGCACGTCGGCTTCGGAAACATCACCGCGCGGGTTACCACGGCCACGCCCGAGGAACGGCGGTGGCTCGCTCAGTACCTGACCGTGAAGACCGGCTTCGGACGGTTCGCACGGGAAGACCATCTCTTCGAGGACATCACGGGCACGTTCCCGACCGGCCTCTTGCCGATGATTTCCCGGGTCGCGAAGGAGGACGGCATTCGCACGCAGTGGACGGACACGCGGCGGCGTCCGTGCGAGCCCGACCCGAACGCAGACCTGGCGTGGTTGCGCGACTACCAGCGCGAGGGAGTCGACGCAGTCTTCGCGCGCACGCGCGGCATCCTGTGGCACCCCACCGGCGCGGGCAAGACGGAGATCTTCTGCGCGCTCGCGCGCGCCATCCCGTGCCGGTGGCTCTTCCTCGTTCATCGTGGCCAGCTCGTGCAGCAGGCCGCTGAGCGGTTCCGTCTCCGAACGGGCGAGGAGGCAGGTCTCATCCTCGAGGGTACGTGGGACGAGAAGCGCGTCACGTGCGCGACCTTCCAGTCGGTCTGGTCGCAACGCGCGCGCGCGCGGTCCCTCCTGGACGCCGTTGAGGGCATCGTCGTCGACGAGGCGCACGTCGTCGCGGCCGAGACGCTGCTGTCGATCGCGATGGACACGCCGAACGGCTACTGGCGCGTCGGCATCTCCGGCACGCCGCTCGACCGTGGCGACCGTCGCTCGCTGCTCGCGATCGGCGCGTTGGGCCCGATCATCCACCGCATCGAGGCTGAACGGCTGATCCAGGCTGGCGTTCTCGCGCGGCCGCGCATCCAGCTCATCCCGTGCGAACAGGATATCACCGCAATCGGGTACCGCGGCGTCTACGGCGAGGGTGTCGTCCGGTCTGCGAAGCGCAACAACCTCGTCGCATCCGCCGCCGTGAAGGCCGCGAAGCCCGCGCTCATCTTCGTGAAGGCCATCCCGCACGGTCGCGACCTCATACCCCGTCTCGAGCGCGCCGGGCTGCGCGTCGAGTTCGTGCACGGCGCCGACAGCACCGAGCGACGCGCCGCACGCATCGAACGGCTCGAGCGTGGCGACATCGACGTGATCGTTTGCACGGTCGTGTTCCAGGAGGGCATCGACATCCCGAACCTGCGCAGCGTGATCGTCGCGTGCGGTGGGAAGTGTCTCGGGCCTGATGTTCCCGTGCTGCTGCACGATGGGCGCACCGTACACGCGCGTGATGTCTGCGTCGGCGACGCGCTCATGGGTCCGGACAGCCGTCCACGCCTGGTTCTGTCGACGACGCGCGGGGTCGGCCCGATGTACGAAGTCGTTCCCGAGCGTGGAGATGTGTGGACGTGCAATGACGCGCACGTGATGACGGTTTGCGCCGTGCGCGGCGGGCGTGCACGAATGCGGGACATGCCTGTGCACGCGTTTTTCGGCGGCAAGAACGCGCACTACAAGCTCGTCTCTGTCGGAGTCGACTTTCCACCGACCAACGTCGATCTTCTCGTTGATCCGTACTTTCTCGGTGTGTGGTTCGGTGACGGGACGAAGTTCCTGCGCACGGTTGCTGTCACGAGCATGGACCCGGAGGTTGTTGCCGCGGTCCACGCGGAAGCCGCACGTTTCGGAATGCGCGTTCGCAAGGAGACGAAACGCGACAGCGCGCATGGGCCAAACCTTGCGAGTACGTATTACGTCTCTGCCGGGCATAGCGGCGGGAAAAGAAACCCGCTTCTTGACGCGATGCGCGTCGTTGTCGGCGACGCCGCCCAACTGCCGTACGCGTACCTCACGGCCGGGCGTACTGCGCGCGCGGAAATGCTGGCCGGACTGATCGACACGGACGGTTCTGCCAAGCAGAGTGGTTACGAGATCACGCAGAAACGCCGCGCGTACGCGGACGGCATTTGCTTTCTGGCCAACTCTCTCGGGTTGCGCGCGCGCGTGACACCCAAGAACGTGAACGGCACGACGTACTGGCGCGTGTCGATCTGCGGGGATTGCTCGTGGTTGCCTGTCCGTGTTCCGCGAAAGCAGCATGCGTCGGCAACCCGAAGAACAACCGCAACGCATACCGGATTCCGTGTGCATCCGATTGGTACCGGAGAGTACGCCGGGTTCATGGTTGATGGGGACGGCCGGTTTCTCCTTGGGGACTTCACTGTGACGCACAACAGCGTAATCGCCGCGCTCCAACGGATAGGACGTGGGATGCGGGTCGCGAGCGGCAAGACCACCTTCGAGGTCTACGACTTCCTCGACGACGGCGACATGATGCTGCGGATGGCTGCGCGCGACCGCATGCGCGCCTACGAACGCGAAGGGCACAAGGTCGTCGTAGCCGACCTCGACGGCAACGAGGTCGTGAACCCGCGTCGGCGCGCGAAGAAGAAGCCCGCATGAGCGGCATGCCCCAGCGCACGTTGCTCGACGGGATCGACGCGGCGGCTGAGTTCGATCCGACCGGCCTGTACCGGTACACGCTCCGTCGCGTGTGGGCGCCGGCGCAGCCGTTGACCTGCTTCCTGATGCTGAACCCGTCGACTGCCGACGCGATGCGCAACGACCCAACGGTGACACGTTGCATCGGGTTCGCGCACCGGTGGAACGCGGGCGGGTTGCTCGTCGGCAACATCTTCGGCCTGCGGTCGACGGACCCACGCGCGCTGTACGACGCGGCAGACCCAATCGGGCCCGACAACGACCGGCGCCTGGTCGAGCTCGCGCGCGCCGCGAACCGCGTGGTCGTCGCTTGGGGCGTGCACGGCGTGCTGCGTGGACGCGGCGCCGAGGTCGCGCGCATGATGGCCTCGGCCGGCATTCAGCTCGTGTGCCTCGGGCGGACGAAGGACGGGCACCCGCGGCACCCGCTCTATTTGCCAGCGGCTGCTGAACCGCAACCGTACCAGTGAAGGAGGAAATCACCGTGGGACTCCGGTCACGAAGGAAGGGTGCGAGTTGGGAGCGTGAGCTCGCCAACAAGCTCAGGGCCTGGTGGCCAAGCGCGAAGCGCGGCATCGGGCAAGCACGATCCGCGAAAGAGGTCTGCGACGTCGAGGGAACACCGTTCTGGTGGGAAGCGAAGCACGGCGCGCAGACGAATCCGCGCGCGGCGCTTCGCCAGGCCGAGGCCGCCACGGACGGCCGTCCTTGCGTCGCCGTCTGCAAGGACGACCGCGACGCGCCGTTCGTCTGCCTGCGCCTCAACACGTTCCTCGATCTCTTCGACCGTGCGGACGAGCGCCCCCCGCAGATGGGCCACCTGCCGAAGCTGCCGATCCTCTCGGTGGACTTCGACGGCGTCCTGCACCGGTTCAACTCCGGATGGCAAGGCGGGCACGTCATTCCGGACCCGCCGGTGCCCGGCGCGATGGAGTTCCTCACGCACGCGGTCGAGGTCTTCCACGTCGCGATCTTCTCGTCGCGGTCGAGCGAGGAAGGCGGCGTCGACGCGATGCGCGCGTGGCTCGCGCGCTGGGGGTGCCCGTCCGCGACGCTCGCGAAGCTGCACTTCCCGACGTACAAGCCAGCAGCGCACGTGTCGCTCGACGACCGCGGTTGGCGGTTCGACGGCGCGTGGCCCGCACTCGAGGAGCTGAGGCGGTTCGCGCCGTGGCACGAGCAAAGGTAGACGCGTGCGCAAGAAGCGCTGCAGGGACTGCGTTGGCGTGATTGGACGCAAGCACCGTGGTGGGAGGTGTCATCGGTGCGCGCGCGTCTTCGAAGCGATCTGCCGACTGCGTGGGTTTCATTCGTTCAGCAACGGCGTCGTCGATCTCGGCAACCCGCCGAGCAAAGATGAGACCGTGGTTGTGACGTACACGTGGGGTGCAACCGGTCCGGAACAGCTGGAGGTTCGTCGTGGCCGATGACGTCGAACAAGACACCGTGACGGAAACCTACGGGGACTGCGGGTCCGACGGCGAGGCGCGCGTCGTCTACGGCGAAACGCACATCTGCGCGCGTTGCGCGCACGCGCCCGTCTGCACGATCGCGGAAGCGACCGAGAACAGGTCGCATCTGCTCGTGGCGGTGAGCCGATGCCTCATGTTCCAGAACGAGGACGTACAGCCGGACGAGCCCACGACGACGGACGCGGGCTGACCGGAGCTGCGCTCGAGGTCCACCTCGCGCGAACGCGGACGCGCGCGTTCAACCGTGGTGACGGTGAGCCGTTGCACGATCGGAACTTGCGCGAGACGCGCGAGGAAGACGCCGCTCTTCGCGGTGCTGGATGGGTGCCGCTCGAGCGCAGCAGCGCGGACGAGCTCGCAATCCTTGCGCGCGTCGGCGTCGAGCATCACACGGGTCGCGCGATCATCACGCGGAGGTCGACGGCTGTCGTGCGCGGGCAGCAAACGCAGGTCGACACGCAACACATTGAGCGCACCGTGTGGGTTCCATTTGCGGTGGGACTTGCGCTGAACAAGTCCATCGCGATGCACTACCAGGCGCGTTTGCGTGTCGTCGAGGAGGCTACGCGCGACCCAGATGCGGTGGCCGCGATCGCTGCGCTTGGTGGGCTCCGGGGCCTGCGCCACCTTGATGCTATCGGGGCCCGCGCGGACGAACCGGCCAGCGTGGCTCTGGCTCGGGAGCTCGCAGGTACGCCTTCACGAGGCGGTTGACCGCGCCGAAGACCTGCCCGCTCAGCGCTCCGGCCATCACGTAGTAGAGCACACGCACGATCACGATCGGCGTGTCCGTGAACGCGCCGAGCAGCTTCGAGTGCACGGGCAGGGGCAACAGGCCGGCCGCGATGCCCAGCACGAGCGGCTGCACGGGCAGCGTCGCGAAGAAGAACCCGGCGCGCGTCTTCATCTGCGCCTGGACGTAGGGCAGCCGTCGCTCTGCACCGATCACGCTCGCGATCACGAACGCGACGACCAGGAACGGCCACGCCTCGAGGATGGCACCGAC
>Ga0208958_1001954_pt1 | contig 18937 bp, 20 predicted proteins | sample RifOxyB1_FD_184032 | JGI IMG/M metagenome (GOLD analysis project Ga0208958, IMG submission 184032) | Soil microbial communities from Rifle, Colorado - Rifle Oxygen_injection B1 (SPAdes) | ecosystem: Environmental > Terrestrial > Deep subsurface > Rock core/Sediment | place: Rifle, Colorado... | reverse complement strand
ACCCATATCAATGATATTTGAATATTTTTTACATAATTTATTTAATATTGTTTCATATTCTTTTTTTATCTCGTGATTTCCTGGAACAATATAGACGGGTAATCCTGTTTTTGCAGCAACTTCAATACAAGGAGAAGGATTATCATAATCTCCTAGCATAATTATCCCATCAACACCTCTATTCTTAAAACTGTCAGAAAAAACCCGAATATTTTCATAAGATCCGTGTGGGTCTGAAATAACTCCAAACTTTTTTTCACTATTTCTATTCTCTGTTTTTTGAATCAATTTGTCTGAACTCAATTCATATTCTAACCCATTGATCTTTTTAGTTATTGGTTCAATTGTTTTCTTTGCACATCCAGTTAACCCTAAAGCAAGAGCTAAGAATAAAGATAATGCTAATAATTTTTTAGCCATAATTAATTAACTTATTTTTATTTATAAACGTTTTGATTATCACTACTTTGATATGGTAACAATAATTAGGATAAATATCAAATAAAAAACATATCTATTTTTAATAAAATTTAAATAAAGCAAACCCAATAAATAATCATGTTCGGACCAAAAAAGAGGCATATTGATTTTGTATTACCACAAAATCCAGAAGAGAATAAGGCTCCTGAAAAAACAGATGAAGAAATTGGTTCCATCTCTTCTAATCGGCTTGCTCTGGGCCCTGCCGCAACAGAAGAAGATATGCAAAATTATTCTGGTGGAAATGTTCCTGGAAGTCCAAGTTCCTATTATAATATGATCAATGGACAACAAAATAGTCAAAATAATAATTTATCGCAACAAAACTATTCTCAAATAACACCAGAAGATAACGGCGTTTTTGTTCCCTTTGTCCCAGATGGAATAATTGGAGACTCTTCAAATTCTTCACAAACATATTCGAATTCACCTCAATCTAATTCTTCCGACATTATAATGCTTCAAAGAAAAATTGATGAACTCGTAGATAAAATCTATTTACTTGAAAGAAAAATTGAAAGACTTGAAAATAATAAATACTAATACTCCAAATATAAAATGACAAGGAAAAGAATAACAAAACAAAACAAAAGAACACCAATCTTAGAACATATTTTTGGACTCATGTTAATCATTTTATTATTTGCAGTAGACCGAATAACAAAAGATTATGCTCCAAATAAAATTTTTAATTATGGGATTTCATTTAGTTTATTTCCTGGAATAATTCCAATTATAATTTTCCTGAGCGTCATATTCTTATTCATCCTAATTGCAGTATATTCAAATTTAAAAAAGAAAATAGAAGATTCTCTAATGCTCGATTTTGGATTTGTCTTTTTAATTGCGGGAACCCTAGGAAATCTATTTGACAGAATAATTTATGGCTATGTTATTGATTTTATTACAATATCAAATTATTTCCCTAGTTTTAATCTGGCAGATGTTTTCAATTTTATCGGAGTTGTTCTATTCATAACTTTTCTTATTAAAAATTCCAAATAGGTCGAGTAAAGTTATTTAAATTGAAAGAATGAATAATTATTATGCCAAAAACAATTAAGGGAAAGGAAAAATTGAATAAAGAGAAAGAAAAATTTCAAAAACACCACATAAAGAAAAAAGAAGATACTTTTGATAATAAAATTCTTGCCTATGGTCTTGATAATGCCATTCTTCATGAAGGAAGATGTCAAGAGGGTGCAATCATCGGAAAATTATTCCAAGAAGGTTTAAAAAAAGAAGAACTTCCAAAAGTTATTCCAACAATAAAAAAAATTGTTTCTGAAATCAATAAATTATCTTTAGACAAACAAAAAGAGAAATTTGAATCATTGCATTCTCTTGTTGTAAAAAAAGAACATGAAGAAAGAAAAGATCTTCAAGACTTACCCAATGCCATTCCGGGAAGAGTTGTTTTACGATTAGCCCCATTTCCCTCTGGTGCACTCCATATTGGAAATGCTAAAACGTATATGTTAAATGCACTTTATGCAGAAAAGTACAAAGGTAAAACCCTTTTGGTTTTAGATGATACAATCGGAAGTGAACAAAAACAACTTATTCCTGAAGCATATACTTTAATTCCAGATGCATTCAAATGGCTTAAGGTAAAATATGAAGAACCAATTTATTATAAATCAGATAGATTAGAAATTTATTATAAATATGCAGAAGAATTAATAAAAAAAGGCTATACTTATGTCTGTTATTGTGATTCTGAAACACTTCGTAATAATCGAGCAAAAGGAATAGATTGCGAACACAGAAAACAAAAACCAGAAGATACCTTAAAAGAATGGAAAAAAATGTTTAAAATGAAAGAGGGAACAGCTGCATTAAGATTAAAAACAAGTATGCAAGATAAAAATCCGGCTTTCAGAGACAGAGTTCTATTTAGAATAAGCGAAAGAGAACACCCGAGAGTAGGGAAAAAATATACTGTTTGGCCAATGCTTGAATTTTCTTGGGCAATTGATGATCATCTTTTTGGAATTACCCATGTAATAAGGGGAAAAGATTTAATGATGGAATCAGATATGGAAAAATTCATTTGGAATATTTTTGGATGGACCCCCTGCGAATTAATTCATGCAGGACTTGTAAGAATTGAAGGATTAGAAGGTGTAAAAATTTCAAAATCAAAAGCACAGGCAGATGTCAAATCAGGAAAATTTAGTGGATGGGATGACCCAAGAACCTGGAGTGTTCAATCATTAAAACGTAGGGGAATTTTACCAGAAGCAATTCGTGAATTTATCAAAAGTATCGGATTAAATCAAAATGATATTGCGGTTCCTGTTGATAATTTATATTCAATAAATAAAAAAATGATAGACCCAATAGCAAAAAGGTTTTTCTTTGTTGAAACACCCGTAAAAATAAAAGTTGACAAAGCTCCAAAAAGTATTGCAACGCTTCATCTTCTTCCAGAAAATGATATCCTAATCAGAAAAATTCCAAGTAATCAAGAGATATTTATTTCAAAAGAAGATTTAGATCAAATGAAAACAGGGGAATTGTTCAGATTGATGGGATTATATAATTTTACTCGACAAATATCTACATTTGATTTTCATAGCAAAGAAATAAATCCAAAGATGCGTGCAAGATATATTCATTGGCTTCCAGCTGACAAAGAAAATGAAAAATCTCTTGTAAAAATAGAAATTTTAATGGATAATGGAGAAACAATCTCAGGATTAGGAGAAAGCGGAATAAAGGGTTTAAAAGTCGATGAAATTGTACAATTTGAAAGAATGTTTTATGCGAGACTTGATAAAATAGATAAAAAAACAAACACCTATTATTTCTGGTTCACACATAAATAAAAAAATTAAAAATGACTAAAAAGAACATTTTTGTAAAAATAGTTTATCCAGTTTTCTTAGCGTTTTATCTATTCATTATGTTCTATTCCATTTCAAAATCAGAAACATACTATATATTTGATAGCATCTTGTTTATTCTTGTTGCAACCCTGTTTTATTTTTCATATGAAAAATTAAATATGAATTGGATGGGATTTTTATTAATAAATCTTGCAATGTCTTTGCATGAATTAGGGAGATTTGGCTTTTTTGGGATGCAATTCCTAGGTGTAAATTATGACATTATAACACATTCTCTTTCCACTTTTGCTTTATCCAATATTATTTATTTCGCTTTAAAACCAAGAATATCTTCGAAAGAAAAACATTTTTCAAAAATTTTCCCAATTATAATTGTTTTGCTTTGTTTGGGTATTGCAGGGTTTGGAGAATTAATAGAATTTGGTGGGTCTATTTACATAGAAAATGGACAGGGACTTTTAGGAATAGAACCTGAATCAGTTTCTAAAGCATTGATTGGTGTAGATCCTTCAATATATGGGCAAAATGTTACTGTTCAAAATGAAATTACCTGCGAAACAGTAGAACAGCAAGTAGCATTGAAACTCTCTGGAGAAATGTATGATAACTATTATGATACTATGACTGATTTAATAGCAAACACAGCTGGAGCAATTATTAGTGTGATATGTATTGAATTTTATTTAATATTAAAATCAATAAAATCTAAAAAGAATTCTAAGAAAAAAAGAAAATAATAAAAAAATTTATTTTCTGCAAAGATATATAAAGAATTATAAGTCTAAGGGAAATATGGCCTATACTTTAATTATTACTGAAAAACCACAAGCAGCTATGAAAATAGCTTATTGTTTATCTGATTCTAGTCCAATAAAAAAGAATTTCTTTGGTGTTCCATACTATGAAATAGAAAATAAAGGAAAAAAATACGTTGTTGGGAGTGCTGTCGGACATTTATTTGGCCTAGCTGAAAAAGAAAAAACAAATGAGTTTCCTGTTTTCGATTTAACCTGGAAACCAAAAGGCGGATTTTCCTTAAAATATCTAAATGCTCTACGAAACCTGGCTAGGGACGCAGATAATTTTATTGTGGCTTGTGATTATGATGTTGAAGGAGAAGTTATTGGATTTAATGTTATAAGATTTATTTGTAATAGGAATGATGCCTATAGGATGAAATTCTCAGCTTTAACAAAACCAGATTTAATGAATTCATTTGATGCATTATTAGAACATGTTGATTTTGGGCAAGCTTACGCAGGGGAAACAAGACATTATCTTGATTGGATGTATGGTATAAATCTTTCAAGAGCATTAACAAACACAACAAAGGCAGCTGGTGGTTTCGCAATACTTAGCATAGGTAGGGTTCAAGGTCCTGCATTAGCATTTATTGTTGGAAAAGAAAGAGAAATTGCTGCATTTAAAGCAACACCTTATTGGAATGTTTCTATTGATTGTTTAAAGAAAGAAATGAATTATGAATTTAATGCAGAATATCCTAAAGATCTTACAGAAGAAAAAGAAGCACAAGAATTTTCAAAATTAGAAGGAAAAAAAGGAGATGCTAAAACAGAAAAAGAACAAAAGGAAATGAATCCTTGGCCACCCTTTGATTTGACAAACTTACAAACAGAATCTTACAAGTTATTTAAGATAACTCCTGCACAAACCCTTGCAATCGCACAAAAACTATATTTATTTGGGTTAATTTCTTATCCAAGAACATCTTCTCAGAAACTTCCACCTACAATCGGTTACAAAAGAATTCTTGACAAACTTAAAGAAAAATATGCTTTTGCTAAAATGGCTGTTAGAGACTATCCTGTTCAAGGTGGAAAAACAGACCCAGCACATCCTGCAATTTATCCAACAGGGGAATCAAGTAAAAAATTATCACCACAAGAAAAAAATATTTATGAATTGATTGTAAAAAGATTTATCTCATGTTTTTGTGAAGCAGCAATTGTTGATGAAAAAACAATTAAAGTAAGTTCAGAAGGAAAAGAATTTATAGCCAAGGGAAAAAAGATTGCAAAACGAAGTTGGCTTGAAATTTATCCATACACTATTCAAGAAAGAGAATTAGAAGATGTTAATGGCCAGATTATCATACAAAAAGTAAATATTGAAGAAAAAGAAACACAACCACCAAGAAGATATAGTCCTGCTTCAATTATTACTGAACTTGAAAAAAGACACTTGGGAACAAAATCAACAAGAGCATCTATTATTGATACACTCTATAAAAGGGGATATGTTACGGGAACATCTATCCAGGCAACACAACTTGGAATGAAAGTAGTTGAAACACTTGAAAAAAATTCTCCCTTAATCCTTGATGAACAATTAACAAGAAGTTTTGAAGAAAAAATGGAAAATCTTCAAGAAAAAAAGAATAGGGAAGAAATGCAAAAAGAAGAACAAAATATTTTGGAAGATGCTAAAAAAATTATTACAAAAATAATTGATGGATTCAAAACAAAAGAAGAAGCAATTGGAAAATCACTAATCAATGCAAATAATGAAAGAAAAGCAGAAGAAAAAGAAAAGAATACTCTTGTTTCATGCCCAATATGCAAAAAAGGAATGCTTATTGTTTTAAGAAGTCGGAGGGGTAAACGATTTGTTGCATGTGATGCTTATCCAAATTGTAAAACAACATTTCCCTTACCACAACAAGGCTTACTAAAAGTTAATGATGAAAAATGCCCAAGATGTGGTTTCCCATATATTACTTTAATCAAAAAAGGAAGACCGCCATGGAAATTCTGTTTTAATCCTGTATGTTATCAACAAACACAAAAAGAAAATGCTGAATTAAAGACACATAAACTAGAAGAAAAAGAGGCCAAGAAAAAAGAAAAATTAATGGAAAAGAAAACAAAAGCCAAAGAAAAAGCGAAGGCAAAAGCAAAGATAAAAAGAGAAAAGGAAAAAATTAAGAAAGACAAGATTAAGAAGAAAGAAGCTAAGAAAAAAGAATTGAAACCAAAAATCAAGAAAGAAAAAATAGCAAAAGTTTCTGAGAAAATTGTTAATGAATAAATTATCTTATCCTAATAATCGAGATATTCATTCCTCGAATAAATTCGCCATTGAAACTATCTGCGAATTTCCACATTAGAATTTTCAATTATCTGAACAAATTTGTTTCTCAAAACAACTTAAACTTCTTCTCTTTTTCAATCCCCGTATTATTAATAAAAAATGTAAAGGATTTTTCTGGAAGAAATCTGTGTTTTCTAATTATTACAACCCTTTTTCCCTCTCCAAGATTCTTTAATTCCATTATGCATTTGCTCCAATATTTCATAATATCTCCACCCACCATTGCAACCCTTTTTTCTTTTCCTGCTTCAAAATCCTCCCTTGAAAGAAATTCACTATAAACTTGATCTGTAATTAATATTGGAACATTTCTCTTTCTACAAATTTCATTTAAAATCCTCATTTGCATTGAAAGAGCATTGTTCAATGCTTTCGCTTTTGCATAATCTCCCCCACTGACACACTCTCCAAGTTCTAATCTATAAAGCATAACCATACTATCTACAATAATTAGCCCTATATCCTTTGTTTTTTTCACAATTTCTATTAATTTAGAAAAGGCGTCTCTTTGTTCTCCAAAATTTACTGCTTTTAACAAAAAAATATTTTTCATGATATCATTTACAGCTAATTGATTTAATCTTTCAACAGAAAATCCCCCTTCAGTATCTATATAAATTACTTTTTTTCCCCTAGATGCTAGTTCTGCGGCAGCCATTAAACAAACATTTGTTTTTCCAGTTCCACCAGGTCCATAAAAAGTAGTTATTACATCAGACTCATAACCGCCTTCTAAAAATTCATCAAAATCCCTTGAACCTGTTGAAATCTTCATTTTAATAATAAGAACATAGCAAGAAACCCTTATTAAGAATTATGGTATCAAAATAGATAGTTAACTAACAATGGATAATTCCCTAATCCCCTTTCTATACTCTTTATTTATTGAATTCTAAAAGTGAAACCTTGTATGAGTTAATTCTACTATATTGTTTCATATATTTCTCAGATTCCTTTATCTTTTGCAAGTCTTTTATCTCTACAAAAAGTCTATTGATTGTGTTAACCATCTTTTCCCTAGTGTCTTCTTCTTTTTCTATCTGAACTAATGGCATTCCTGTTACTTTTTTTATGTCACTAATTGCAGCAAGAACGAAATTAACAACATTTTCGCCAATCATAAGCTTTTTCGTAAATTTATTTCGGCTCCCATCTTGATCATAAGCAAAAGAAACATCTATAGATTTTTGCCCTAAATTAAGCTTTTCAACCTTGAATTCTGTTATCACGACTTTTACCATATCTTTCTCACTAATTTTGATTTTATAAAGTTTATTGTGATTATAAATTAGAAAATAATTAATCTTTAACTGTAAATCCCAATTTTTTACATAAATTATATGTGCTCTTTAAATTGTCATGAGAAACAGTTATTGAAATTGCTTTTTTACTTTCTTGCATAGAAATTGAAGTTATACAAACCACACCATCATGAAAGAGATAATACCGGTCTATTTTATTTGAAAAAGGGCATACAAGTATTCCTTCTGTTCTTATTTTATCCAATGCTTGAATTAATTTACTTGTTTCTGTTTGATTAAATTCATCTTGAATATCATAATTTGCAAAAATTGCTTCATATTGCTTCATTGGATCGCCATTCGTATTTTTCCCAAATACCATTTTTAATAAAAGTTATTTTTACTTAAATATATTATTGCAAAAAAAGATATATATCTAAACCTTAAAATTAAAAATTTTCAATTAAGCTTAATTCACTTTAATCATTTTTCCCTTGGAAATTTCCTTGAAAATATCTGCTTGAAATTTGAAAATTTTACATTCTTTTTGCATCCAAGCTGTTCTTTGAATTCCCGCCTTTGCACAAGTTTCCTGTAAAAAATCAAGAGCATCAAATCCATTTTCTGTTGCAACCTGTGGTAATAATAATCCACTTTTTCCATTCATTTCAACTATTAATCCATCTTTACCAATTTTAATATTTTGAACAGCAGACTGTCCATTCGGAATTTCTTCTGGAACAGTTAAAATAGAAACCTCAAAATGAATATAGTTTATTTCACTCTTTTCTATTGGTTTAAATCTCGGGTCATGAAAGGCTGCAGATTCTGCTGCCTTTGTTAATCCGTTCCAAAGTGGAAAATTTGGTTGTGGAAAACCAATACATCCTCTTAATTGTTTCTCTTTATAGATTGTTACAAAAACACCTAATTTTTGACTAACTTCAGAATGCATCCTAACTATTCTGTCTCTCTCTGCACTCAAATTTCTAACCATTCCACCAAAAGAATGTTCTATTTGATATCTCGCTAATTTCACTAATTCAGAAACTGCTTCTTCACTTACCATATTTTTATAATTTGTTTGAAGTTTATATAGATTATTATAATGCAAGAAATAAATCAAAATAAAGAAATTTATAAAGAAGTTATGTAATAGAATATTATGAAAAAAGAGAACATCTATCCCCTTATTTGCTTAATATTTCTTGTTTTCTTAATCGCATTTTCTATAATAAAACCAATTCATATGACTAGTTGGATGTTGGAAAATGTTCCATTTATAGTCGCTATCTTTTTTTTAATATTAATTTTTCTTTATAAAAAACTTAGACTTTCTAATACAGCCTACACACTTACCTTGCTCTTCATTGCTTTTCATTTAGTGGGGGTGTTTTTTGGATGGCAAAATGTTCCATTTACAAAACCCCTGATGGAAATTTTTAATCTCTCAACAAACCCCTATGATGCAATTGTACACTTTTTATCTGGATTACTCCTCTATTATCCTGTGTTAGAAGTTTATCTAAAATTATCTAAAACAAAAGAAAAAATTTGGTTCACCTATTTGATGCCTGCTATAATCTTAATTGCCTTTGGTGCGATATATGAAGTATATGAATGGATTTGCGCGGTGAATGTCAACGCAGATTTAGCAGCCTCTTTTTTAGGTACGGGTGGAGATATTTGGGATGCACAAAGTGACCTTTTATGCAATACCCTTGGGGGATTTACAAGTGGGATATTCTTTTATCTCAGAAACAAATTCCAAAAAAAAGAGAAATGATTTTTATTTGTTTTGGTTATATCTAATTCAAGAAGTCTTCGGGTAAGGTATCTACCTCTCTCTTAACATATTCACTTGTTCCATAAATCTTTCTATCTTTGTTTCTTCTAACTCCCCATCTGTTTGATTAAATTTTTTAAAAAAACTCCCAACAATTGCTCCATCTGCAATCTTTAATTGCCGAAAAACATTTTGATTATTTAATCCTGCTCCGATAATCAAAGGATAATCTCCTAAAATTTCCTTAAATTTAATAATTTTTTCAATTGGTGTTTCAATCCCTGTTCCCTCACCTGTTACAACAATTGCATCTGCTCTTTGTATTCCTTCATTTAAATCATTTTCAAGATTTGAACCCTTAATAGGATGGTAATATTTTGGCCAAACCCCCCCTAAAACTACAATCTGGGGATATTGTTTTCTAAAAAAATCATAATGTTTTGTATCTAATTTTTCTCTGAGGTGATATTCTCCTGCAATAAAATCTAATTGAATAAAATCTAATTCATACGTGTTTGCAATTTCAAAAGATCTTTGAAATTCATTTGGTAAAATATTAACCCCTACTGAGAGATTTGCAAGTTGTTTATGGGATTTTTGCTTTGCAATTTCCTGCAGAACTATTAAAACATCTTTTTCATTTGAATGAAAATTCTCAACGATTGCTCCATCAATACCTTGTTTTTCATAAATTTCTACTTCTTTTAATGCCCTTAGTATTTTTTCAGAGTCAGTAGATCCTGCAAGATGAATCATTCCAATAATTGGTTTCTTTTTAGAAAAAATAGATTCTAGGGTGCCCATAAGGAAATAGGGGGTTATGTATTTAAAAGCATTATTGTAGAAAAAGGCAATTATCTCGGCTTTATTGCAATTACTCCATTAGATTTCTCGTCGTAAAGGACATTTTTGAAACCGGCTTCTTTCAACCTTCTTTCAATTTTTGCGTGAAGTGGTTTTTTATCTTTTAATTTTCCTGGATTTGGAGCATAATGCCACAATCTCCCACCTTTTTTTAAAACCCTCAATAATTCCTTATAAAATGCTAGTTGATATAATTCAACAGCCATACTAAATGTTGGTGGGTCATGAATAATTGTATCGAATGTTTCTACCTTAAATTCTTTAATTTTTTCATTTAAATCTGTATTAATTATTTGAATTTTGGAATTATTAAAAAGTTCTTTGCTTGCTTCATTCATTCTCGCAATTTTTATAACATTTTCATCTTTTTCAATTGTTGTAACTTTCTTAACCTTTTCGAGTTTTGCAGAATAAATTGCAGTATAACCCAACCCAGTACATGTATCAAGCACATTTCCAAAAGGTCTTGCAGAATCTATCTTTAATCCCGTATCAATATCAGGGGTAATTTTAACATGCCTATGCATTGGAACACCAGAAATTTTTAAGGTCGGAATTGTCCCTGTGGGATATAATTGATAAAGCAGACCAGTTTCTTCGCTAAAGAATTGAATCATATTTTTTTTCTGTTCTTTTCTTTTTTTCTTCTCTTGTTTTTTCTTCTCTTTTTCTTCATAACTAAGGTGAAGAATCTTTTTCTTTCTCATCTCAAATAAATATTTTCAGAATATAAAAAAGTATGCTTAAAAGACAGTCACAGAATTATTTGCCTAATCTCGATACAAAATCTAAAATTTCTTTTCCATTCTCTTTTAATGGTTTAGAACCGTCAACAATATAGCATTCTTTATGGATTTTTGGTATCATTTCATTATATATTTCATACAAAATTTGAAGAAAATCTTTATTCATTACTCTTCCACAAAATCCATGGTGTTTATTTTCTCTCCCCATAGATTCTTGTGCACCCACCATAAAACCCAAAACTGCATCTTCTAAAAAATCAAATTCCTTAAAATATTCTATCTGACTTTCATATTGTTTTTTATTTATTTGCCCACCAAGATATAATGCTCGTGTAAATGCAATATGGTCATAAATTCCACGATCAATTAATAGATAATCAAAATTATCCATTCTCGCTTCCATTATTCTGTTAGTTGTATTATGGAATGACCAAGAATTATATTGAAACCTATTTTCTTTACCTATTGGACAAATACGTGCCCCCTCATAAATATTTCTTACACTGGCTTTTTTTTCGTGTTTAAGCACTGTTTCCACTAACTCTAATTGTGTTGATTTTCCCGCTCTTGGCATACCCATAAACTCTATACACTTCATGTAACAAAATTCATATAAACCCTTAAAAAGCTTTTGTTTTGATTGTTTCATGGGAAAAGTATGCCTTGGCAAATTTATATAATGTAGAATCTTTATTTCCCTTTTTTCTTCTTTGTTTTACGTGACAAGAATATGATTATTAATATAAAAAATAATGCCGTTCCAACATATGCAAGAAAATTAGTTTCTGGTTCAGGAAAAAAGAATAATGTTAAAAGACCGATTATAATAACTATCGGAATCCAATAATTAATTTTCTTAGATTTTTTATTTTCCTTTTGGTTTTTCATGGATAAAAAGTATGCCCCCAGCGGGATTCGAACCCACGTCACAGCCTTGAAAGGGCTGCATCCTTGGCCTCTAGACTATGGGGGCAAATAGGTAATATAATGTCGAAAAAAATCCTTTTAAAGCTTTTGTCTCATCACCAAAATACATTTCTTTCTTTTAAATAAAGAATTTTTGAAAGAACGCCAATTAAATTTTTTTCATATCTTGTGAAATCATAACAAAGCTCAAGAAATTTTGATAAAATTTCTGGATCAAATTTGAAATAATCATGTGTCAACATTATCTTTTCAGTTTCCTTAAAGGTTAATGCTTTTCTATAGATTCTATCTTGAGTAATTGCTACAAAATTATCTGAAGGGGCAACCAATCGAGAATATAATGGAATATCGCTTCCTGTTTTTTTTCCAGGATACGATATTGGGTGTTTTTTATATGTTTCATGATGGTAGCCTATCCCGTCCAAAATATGTTGTGGAAGCTTTTGTTGCAATCCATGAGAAACCCCTAAATCTACATGTAAACCCCTTATTGGATTATCTATTGGATCATAAATTTCTGAAGAAAAAAGAATTTGTGGAGGGAGTGCTCCTTTTCCTAAATCGTGTTCTAATCCACAATCAAATGCCTTTAAACATTCTTCTTCAGACATCTCAAGTTTTTTTGCAGTATCATAAGTTAACAAAGCAACCAATTTTACGTGTTTTATTTCTTTAGCATAATCTTCTTGAAAATCAAGATATCTTAGATTGGAACAAACCAATCTCTTCATTCTTTCTGGTTGTATTTCACTTAAATTAATTAATGCCATTTTTTTCCAATAGGAAAACTAAATTTTGGTGAGCCCGCAGGGATTTGAACCCTGGACCACTGGCTCTCTTAGGTTTGAGCTATTATGTTTTGGCATAAGGCCATATAAGACCAGCGCTCTAAACCGGGCTGAGCTACGGGCTCAATTTACCAGGGAAAATTTAATTTATAAAAGTATGGAATGATACTGCAAATTAAATGAAAGATGTTCTTTGAAGTATATATTTTAGAATAATAATCTATTAAAAAGGAAAAATCGAAAGAGTATCATGATTATTGGAATAACTGGTACAAATTCCGGGGGAAAGGGAACAATTGTCCAGTATTTAATTCAAAAAAAAGGTTTTGAACATTTTTCTGTACGTAGTTTTATTGAAGAAGAAATAGCAAAAAGGGGATTAAAAAATAGCAGAGAAACATTACAAGAAGTTGCAAATGATTTGAGATCAAAATATTGGCCAAGTTATATTGTTGACAGATTATACGAAATAGCTCAAGGTTCAGGAAAAAATGTTATTATAGAGAGTTTACGATGTCCGGGGGAAGTTGGTTCATTAAAGAAAAAAGGTCGATTTTATTTATTTGCTATAGATGCAGATCCTAAGATAAGATATGAAAGAGCGAAAGTAAGGGCAACATATACAGATGGTGGTTCTTTTGAACAATTTATTAAGGATGAACAGAAAGAAATGTCTTCTAGAGACCCAAACAAACAAAATTTATCTGTTTGTATGGAATTATCTTCACATAAATTTTTGAACAATGGAACACTCGAGGATTTATTCGAACATGTTGAAAAGATTTTATGTAGAATAAAAAAACCAGAAGATCCGACATTTAGAATTTCTAGAGATGAATACTTTATGCAAATTGCAGCAGCAGCTTCCCAAAGATCAACTTGTTTAAGACATCACGTAGGTGCTATTCTTGTAAAAGACAAAATGATTATCTCAACGGGATATAATGGGGCAGTTAGGGGTGTAGAAAATTGCCTTGAATTGGGTTGCTTAAGAGATGAATTAAATATTCCCTCTGGAACCCGACATGAAATTTGCAGGGCAGCCCATGCCGAACAAAACGCGATTGCTCAAGCAGCCTACAATGGAATAAACACAAAAGATTCAACAATTTATTGCACACATACACCTTGCACTATTTGCACAAAAATAATGACCAATTCCGGAGTAAAAGAAGTTGTAAATTACGTGGATTATCCTGACGAAAAATCAAAGGAAATATTAAAAGAAGCTGGAATAAAATTAAGAAAGATTTTAAGACCAGATAAAGAAATTATTTTCAAGGATTGATGCATAATTTATAATTTTCTAACTAGTAGTTTCATCTTGTGCAGATTCTTTTCTTTTGATTTCAGACTCAACCCCTAAAAGCATTAGATGTTCTAGCATATGACATTTTGTGACTAATTGATTTTTATCATTCCAAGTAAAGTAACTTTTACCATTAATACTAATGCCATCATAATTCTGTTTTTTCAAAAAATCTCGAATATCTATTTGCCCATTGGGTCCGAGAAACTTAATTAGGGTAACTGTGGTAAAATCATCTTCTGCTGGATTGCTTAGGTAATCTCTACTAAATTTTATTGCCTTTATTGAAGCTATTCGTAATGCGTCCACATCTCCTTCTGCAGAAAATTTTTCTTCTATTGTTTCATGACTAGGGCCTTTGATGCCATAGCCAGGAGAAACCCCACAGCTAATTTCATAAGTTGCTAAATACCCTGTTAATGTCATTGTTAAAAAAAATAGATGACTTAACTTTAAAAAGATATATGTGATAAAAAACAATTAATAATGGAAAAGAATTATTTCCCAGATTAGTTAACCTTTTATATCCTTAATATTTCTTTCTAAATATTAAAATGTTAATAGGAATTGTCGGAAAACCTAACGTCGGAAAAAGCACTTTCTTTAAGGCAGCAACGCTTGCAGAAGTTCTTATTGCAAACTATCCATTTGCAACAATAAAACCAAACCATGGGGTTGGATATATTAAAGTTGATTGCATTGATAAGGAATTTAATACGCAATGTAACCCAAGAAGTGGTTTTTGTATTAATCATCAACGATTTGTCCCAATTGAATTATTAGATGTTGCCGGATTGGTTCCAGGAGCACATGAGGGAAAAGGACTGGGAAATCAATTTTTAGATGACTTAAGACAAGCAGATTGTTTTATTCATATTGTTGATGCTTCAGGAAAAACAGATGTAGAAGGAAAACCAGCAGAAAATTATGACCCAAGCAAAGACGTAATATTTTTAGAAGAAGAATTGGATTTGTGGTTTTTAGGAATAATGAAAAAAGCATGGTACAGCCTTATAAGAAAATTAGAAATAGATCAAAGTCAATTACACAAACAAGTTGCAGACCAATTTTCTGGATTAAAAATTAATGAGGGAATGGTCAAAGATGTATTAAGAAAATTAGGATATGATGCAGAACACCCATCAAAATGGTCTGAAGAACAACTCTATCAATTTGCTAGAGAATTGAGAATGTTAAGTAAACCAATGATTCTTGCAGCAAATAAGGTAGATACGGAAAAAGGAAAAGAAAATTATAAAATGTTAAAAGAAAAATTTCCAAATTTGCTTGTTATTCCTTGTGCAGCTGATTCTGAATTAGCATTAAGAGAGGCTGCAAAAGCACAATTAATCGAATATACCCCTGGAGAAAGAGATTTCAAAATAAAAAAAGATCTTAATGATAGACAAAAAGAAGCTCTTAATAAAATAAAAACTGGTGTTCTGGACATATTTGAAGAAGGAACAGGTGTACAAACAATATTGAATATTGCTGTTTTTGATTTTCTAAAATATATTGCAATTTTTCCAGCAGGAGCACATAAATTGGCTGATAAAAACGGAAATATTCTTCCAGATTGTTTCTTGCTTCCCGAAAATTCAACAACCCTTGATTTTGCATACAAAATCCATCAAGATCTTGGAGACAAATTCGTTAAAGCAATTGATGCAAGAACAAAAATGGCTTATGGAAAAGACCACAAATTAAAACACCGAGATGCCTTAGAAATAGTCACCAGGTAAATAAGCCGACGTCTAATAACTTTTATATATTCTAAATCATAATCCTTGGAATGGAAAAATCAAAAAAAGGAGAAGATGGGGAAAGAGAACAAAGGCCCGATTGGCTTGATTTAATTGCAAAACCTATGCCAAAATTTGATCCAAGAAAAGATGTTCTAAAAATGTTAACAAAGGCAAAAAATAAGATACTTCCTAAAAAAACAAAAAAATCAATAAAAAAAGCAAAATATGAATTAAGTGGGGGTGCGGTTATTTTCAATATTCAAAAAGATATTCCATATTACCTTATTGTCCAATATCCAACATACTGGGGATTTGTAAAAGGAAAGGCAGAACCTGGAGAAGAAGAAGAACAAACAGTTTATAGAGAAGCATTTGAAGAAGTTGGATTAAGCGATTTAAAATTAATTTCTGGATTTAGAGAGGTTCAACAATTTTATTTTAAAATAAAAACAGAACTCATAAGGAAAGAAGTTGTTTATTTATTAGCTAGAACCAATAGTTGGGTTGTTAAATTAAGCCATGAACATCTTAATTTCAAATGGACAACCTATGAAGATGCATTAAAACTGATGAGGGTTAAGGGAACACGAGATCTCTTAAAAAAAGCCCATGAAAGAATTCTTAAATTATATAAATTAAAGGGATAAAATAACAATTTGCATACCAATTATGGAGCAATTTAAGCTCGGTCATTTCTCGCTAATAAAATTTATGAATAAATTTGCCTGAATGAAAATGCAAATTTCTCAATTAGAATAATTCCATAATTTTATTTGAGCCAATCAGCAAGAAATAAAATCACCCCTTTTTCCTCAAGAAACCTCTCAAGACTCAAAGAATCTTAATTATATTCTATTTTAATGCTATTTAAAGACCATTATGGTAAAAAGTATATAATAAAAAAGTGATTAAATAAAACACTCTTTTGCTTCTTTATCTGTTCTTATTCTTAAAAATTCCGGATCTTTTATTGTTTTTTCGTTTATTGAATCATATTTAAGCTCTAAAACAATACTTGGCAAAAGCCATTTAAATTTTTTAACTTCTTTTTCCCCTATTCTTTTTAATTCTTCTTCAGGTAAAACAGAATTTTCTTGAATTAATTCTTTTTCTTTAATTATCCCAAGAATATTCGAAATTCGAGAGTTATCTTCTATAATTATTGCACTTGGACAAAACCATGAATGAAATTTAGAATCAAATAATCCCAAAAGAATTTCCATTACGTTTTTGTTTTTCCTGTAACCTAAAAGAACACATTCTGTAGTTTTTTTCTTTTTGATTTTAAGCCAGTTCCAAGATTTTTGGCCTTCTTCATATTTTGAATTTAAATCCTTAGCAATAATTCCACTATAATCCTCTGGAAGATTCTGCCATAATTCTTTTCCATCCAAGGTAAATGGGTTTGGAGAAATTAATTCTGTATTTAAAATAAGATCTTTCATAATTTTTTTCCTTTCTCTTAATTGTTTCTCGGTAATATTTATTTCGTTTTTTTCAATAATATCGAAAACAAAAAGTTTTGCTGGAAATCTTAAACAGACTTCGTCAATATCTTTTTTTTCAGTCATTAATGTCCTTATTTCTAATAATTCTTGAGATTCTTTTTTTGTTGAATCAAAAACAACCAATTCACAATCAAGAATACAACTCTCTGTTTTTATTGCGAAGTGAACATCTAACAATTCTGGAAATTTTGCAGTAATATCTTTTCCGAGTCTGTCAAAAAGTTGTATGTTGTCTTCATCCTTATGAACAAAAACCCTAAGGCCGGAATGTTTTGGTTCAAAAACAAAACCAATAAAATTGCTTTTACTTAAAACCTCAATATCTCCGTGTTTTCCAAACATATGTTTGTGATTTATTATATTATCTCCCATAGAATCTGACGAAGTTTCTTTCTTTAAATACGTTTTCAAGCGTACAAAAAGATTTAAAAATAGAAAAGAGGTATCAAAATCATGGGTAACGAAAAGAAATGTCACTGGTGTGGAAAACCACTAGACGTAAGAAGAGTTGACGATGGGGAAAACATTAGGGAAATATGCGCAAGATGCGGGTATAAACTAAGAGAATTCAAAAAACCAGTCGTACAACAACCAGAACAAAAGCCTTCATTTGTTGAAATCTTGCCTGAAGAAAAACCAAACGCAAGAGAAAAACCAATCTGGCCTTATGTTATTGGGGGAATTGCATTAATCGCATTAATAATTGCCTTAGTGAAGATATTCCTTCTTTGATTAGATAGTGGCTAAGGGAAATGGGGATAAATTAATCTAGCTTTTAGTATCAACTATCAATTTTATTTTTTAAAATTATTTGCCTGTTAAATTCTAAAGAAAAATCTTAGATTTCTTTCAAACATTCTTCACACTTGTTTGTTTTTTCCAATGGCTTAAGAATTGTGTTAAGATAAAACCACTGTTGTTGTGCTTTTTTATAAGAACAATGATTTTGTTTTGAGAATTTCTTCAAAAATTCTATTTTTTCTGCCTGTTTTTGCTTTATCATCCAAATCTTAAGTAATTTTGTTGGCTGAGAATATTGAACATATTTATTATTTGGAAGTTTTTTTGCATTAGATATACCGGCTGTTAAAAAATAGTTAATATAAATTAAAAATCTCCAATATTGATTTCTTCTTATCCTTCCCTTGAATACATCTGCAGAAGAAAGGGCACTATATGCCTTAATCAATTCCTTATCCTTATATTCTCTTGGAAGATTTTCATCAATCCATAAAAAGAAATCATCAAAATCCATGTTTCTTACATAATCAAAAGCACTCGCAATATTTGGGTTGTCTTTTGATTTGAAAATTATTCTCAATGCATCAAAAATGGTCTCATCTTTTTCTCTTAAATATAATGTTAAGATATGGTCTAATAAAATTTCTTTTTCGCATGAGAGGAGTTGAAAATCATTTATTGCAGCCCTCAAATCTCCTCGTGCATAAGATGCTAAAGTCTCCAATGCCTTATCTTGGATCTTCAATTTTTCAGATAAACTAATTTTTTTTAAGATATGCATTATATCTTCTTTTTTTATTGGTTTGAATTGAACTAAACTAGAAACCTTCCTTATTTCT
>Ga0208958_1001953_pt1 | contig 18937 bp, 22 predicted proteins | sample RifOxyB1_FD_184032 | JGI IMG/M metagenome (GOLD analysis project Ga0208958, IMG submission 184032) | Soil microbial communities from Rifle, Colorado - Rifle Oxygen_injection B1 (SPAdes) | ecosystem: Environmental > Terrestrial > Deep subsurface > Rock core/Sediment | place: Rifle, Colorado... | reverse complement strand
TGTTCGTTTTCAATTTCGACCCCGGACGCACCTTTGTCGATTACGCGGTGGTTTGCCGGCCAGGAACCTACTCACTCGCGCTGGACACCGACGCGCCGAAGTTCGGAGGCTTCTCGCGAGTTCCCGAGAAATTGGATCTCGTCTCCTTCGGAGATCCCTGCTCCCCTACCGGCTACAAACTCTCACTTCATCTCCCCGCGCGAAGCGCGCAGGTTTATCGGTTCATCCCGTTGGCGGAGAGGGATCGGGAATAGAAGGGGAAGAAGGCTGGGAGGCAGACACGGCTCGCCCGGCATCAAAGGTCTGTCAGCGCAGCGGAAGGAAGTTCTTTCACCGGCTTATTGGATACGATGTATTCCTTTAGACCTTTGTTACCCTTTACGTCTCGCGTAAATCCGTCGCCAGCGTACAAATCCATCAGCCGCGCCTTATAAAATAGAAATCCTCGAACCTCCCAAAGCTTTCCTTCAGATTTTTCAAGTCGCACTTCATCAACATAATCCGGGTGAGACTTGCCAACCTTGTCTACCGCTGAAAACTTGGAAGGCGCTTGCTGTTCGATTCTGGAAAAACTTGTGTTCTTTAGTCGGGGCATAGCCGTCTTTATTTTTGAAGCAACACCAGGGTATAGCTTTGCAACCAGTTGCCCGACATTATTCCAGGTCGCTAGCTTTCCATCATCACCTTGGCTCTTGAACACAACTAACTTGAACTTATAGCCTTCGTTCTTTAATCGTTTTATGTAGTCTGATGTGTACCCGATCTTTGTAAAAATCTGATCATTGTTCATGCCCACGAGTCCTTCGAGTCCATCGCTTCCCATTAAAAAAATCAGTTTTCGAGTGGGATCATTACTGAGGGTATCAAATTCACTCGCAGCCTTGCCCTTCAATACTCTGCCGACTAACCCTTTGATCTGAATTTTGCCCGCTTTTTCCGGGCAACGCAGCACCTTCAGGTACTCCTCGGGCGTCGCTATGATCTGGCGCGCTTGCGAGACGTCGCAAACTGTTTTCGTGTCAATCGACGCTACTGATGTCTGAAGTGCGTGGGATTCGTCGACAGCTTGCCTGACAGCGTCCTCTCCAAAGACAACATGGGAGCCGAACGCGAGTGCAAGAATCCAGATAGTCGTGAGATATTTCATTTTTTCAGTTTAGCGCAAATCTGAAGCGAGTAGCATGGGATTTTCGGCCACCCTCGCTCAGTTATTTCGCCGCGAACCCGACGAAATATGTCACATCAGGTCGGCGGTGGCCAAAAACCGATCTACATCACTGCTATGGAGCGCCAAAGTCGTAAAGCGTTAAAGACCGCTTGAACTCCGCCATAAGTTCTCCCCGGCTTCGGCGCTGTTGCCTAGAAGATCTTTTAAACAAAGAACGATGAATAAATATTTTGATGGAAATTTTTGTTGACACGGTTTTCGCGGTTTTCAGTTTCGCCCTGAAAATCGGCTGATTTTGGCTCAAGAGAGGCGTATAGTTCCGCTCCAATCGCATGGCAAAGGGCGCGCGTCCGGTTTCTCGATGATGGTTTTTTCGTGAGACTTATAACCCATTCTCGCGCTGATTAGAGGGTCTCGAAACCCGTGATATTGCCAAAGCATGAAATACCTGAAAAGCCTGAACCAGGAAGAACTCATTTCTCAAACCGATCTGCTCGTCAAAAAGGAACGGGAGGTCACGGCCGAATTGATCCGACATTTATGCGAGATCGAAGCCAGGCGCCTTCATCTCGAGCTTGGTTTTGGAAGCATGTTCGAGTTTCTGACGAAGCATTACAGTTATAGTGAAGGAGCCGCGGATCGAAGACTGAGTGCCATGCGCCTTTCCAAATCCGTTCCGGGCGTGATAGAAGCGATCGAGACTGGGACGCTGAGTCTCAGTGCCGCGAGCCAGGCGCACCATTTCTTTCAACGAGAAGAAAAGGCCGGAAAAGAATATTCCGCGGAACGGAAAGCGGAAGTCACGCAAACTCTCGCGGGGAAGTCCCGTCGCGATTGTGAGCAGGAGTTACTCAGACTTTCACCTCAAAGCGCGATTCCGGCGGAACGCGAACGGATGATCAGCCCGGATCAAGTGGAAATTCGATTCGTCGCCGACGCGAAGCTCGCGGCAAAGCTAAAGAGGATCAAACAACTCCTTTCTCACCACGGGGATCTGGGATATGCCGAGCTGATTGAGCGCATCGCGGATCAGGCGCTCAAGAAGCTAGACCCTCTCGAGAGGGCGGAAAAGACTTCTCCCGTAGAATCACCGCAACGGGCGCATTCGTCCGAAGCCCGCATTCAAGAAACCCCGCCGGCGGTGCAAAACAAAAACATTCCATCAACTATTCAGACAGGGCTTAAAAAAGTCATCGTACGTCGCCCCAAGATTCCGATCGCAGATCGTCGGTTCCTTTGGGCGCGGGCACAAGGGGCTTGCGAGTATGTCGACCCGCAATCCAGGCGCCGCTGCGGCTCGAAGTGGGCACTTGAGATCGATCACATTGTGCCGCTCGCGAAGGGCGGGGCGCACGAGCGCGTTAACTTGCGACTGTGTTGCAGGAGTCACAACCAATGGCTCGCTATTCAACAGTTCGGGATTTCTTTCATGAAGAAGTACTTGGGCGAGCGAAGCTGAAAAATCGGGCCGGGATCGGCACGACCGCGCCGAACAAGCGGCCCTCTGGCCCAGCCTTCAAATTTCGTTGATACGGGGATATGCTTGCCTTCGGTCGCCCAGAGTTTCAGAAATCGAGCTTCATTCCCTCAGCCCGATGGTAAGAATCCGTCAATTTTAAAGATCGGGAAACGTCGCGAAGCTCGAACCGGCTCTGCTTTGTTCTCCTTGAAAAGTCCACAATAGATTCTCCGAAAGAGCTATCAAACGGCTCACGGGCAATGGATGCCGATGGCAAAGAGTTTGGCAAAAGACTGTAACAGAAATTGACATCAGCGCAGGCGTTTGGCCCAGTCACATGAAAAATGTTCTCCGCTTCTCCTATCCGAGCTGGGCTCGGAACGAGTTCAAAGCGGATGGTTTAGGCTCTCTGAACGTGAAGCGGAGACAAAAGCGTCGGGGCCAGATTTTCGATGATTATTACCATGCTAAATTCAAACAGACAGACAAAGGATTGGAAGTCGAACTCCGCACGAATGACTCGGTTTTTCCGATAGATTCGTTTAATTGTCTTCTCCGGAAATAGCGCTAAATACACCTTAAAGGTCGTCCATCAGCGCAGCGGAAGACTCCTTTTCTCGGAGCAACGCAGCACTGTCACGTACTCCTCGGGGTTCGCAAATGATCTGGCGCGCTTGCGAACAGCCATGCCCTGGCTCTTGACTGTTTGCCGCAAAATCAGATACCGTCAGCGCCGTCCGCTAAACAATTTTCTGACTCATGGGAGTTTTATTAAATGCGATACATTATTTTGGCTGGCCTCATTGGTTTTATCTACTGTTTTGGCTCCGCGGTGACACCGTCCTTTGCGGCGATTTCTGCTGAGAGTGCGACGATCGAAACTGTGCGGGTGCAGGACCAGGTAATCAAGCTGAAAGAACTGGAAGCTGAGTACGAAGTATTGTTTCAAAATCATTCGGGAGTGTATCACCTGTTTAGAAACAACCCCTCGTTTTCAGTTATTTTCGAAGGGCTAGTTTACAGCAAAGCATTGGAAAAGCCCGTAACCATAGTTGCGGATTCAAGGTCGATGGCAATCTTGCTCATCGAGGACTCGCTTTTCGCGCGCAGATAGCTGGTGGATCTGGACCTAGCGCGACCATAAATCAAGCGCAGATCCATTATCCGTCCCGTCCAGAAGCTCTTCGTTGATCACGCTTCGACCGTCGGCCGCGATATGGGTCATTCTCCGCGTCGACAGGTTTGAAACCACTGACTCTTCCTTCACATACCGGACTACCTTTCTTTCTACAGAACCCAGAATACAACGTTTGCCATATCGAAAACTTAGCATCCGCTTGAGTTACAATGCCGATGTGTCCGTCCTTCTACCGAGTTCTACGATAAGAAATGCTGTTCAGCCCTCTCAAGTAACCCTATGGTCTCAAAATCAAAGCGTTTCAGCTAAAGCCTTCGCGCCTTTATTCCGATCTGATTTTAAGCATTCATTTCTGAACTTACCGCACGGCCAGCGCATTATTGGCGTTTGTCCCACTGCGCATCGCACATCGGGTGAAGAATATGGCCGGGAAAAACAAAAATCAGTCTGAGCAATCGAGCCAAGAACAAAGCCCGACCAAGGAACACGCTGACGCTGCGCTGTTGTCGACACTGGCTCTCAATATTTCGCGGTACCTGAGAGAATCGTGGAAAGTGGTTGTTCTATTTAGCTGCTGGAATGTTGCGTACGGCCTATTCGCAACCAAAATAGTCCCGACGGGGCACCTTACTTGGGCAACAGCAATTGCAATGGCTCCCTCCTACATCGTTTGGCTGTCCATTGAAGTGGCGATTGTCATTTCCTATGCACGGTTTCAGCAGGAGCGCCATGACGTACCATATTGGCCGACCATCGTAACCAAGATCCCGCGGGTCTTCCTCTACAATTACTCAATCTTCTGGCGCGTCGTTCTCGGTGTCGTACTTATTTGTATGATTCCATCGTGTGTCGTTATGACAAAGAAAGCATCTGATGGTGCTCCGCCAGGACACTCTCTTGCAGCAGCGATACTAATTTGGTTTGCGGGCTTCTGGGTGGTCTACAGCCACATCAAAGCCCACTTGCTTACGGTGCTTCCTAAAATTGTCTTTGGCACTGAAAACAACACCCAAGCAATGGAACAATCACGAGTCGCTACCAGACGAAATTGGCGGCCACTCTTCATGGCAATCGGACTGGTACTTGCGGTTCCTGCGCTAGATTTTCTTTTGATTAACCATTCGACCCTTCAAGGCCGGCCTGAGCCATTGTCCATGCCCATGACGATCTTAACGTCACTGATTTCTGGAGCATCATTTCTTTTCCTTACGCTTCTCTCGGTCGAATACTATCTGTTCGATATGCGAAGAATCAGAGAATCATCCGCCGATCGCAACATTTAGCTCAGGTTTCCAAACCAATCGACGATTCTACGGCGACCAGCAGGATGAGAAACCTCGTTGGCTTCAGTCATTCGAGTGAGACCCTGAGGACGCCCTCGCTTCGATCGATGCCGCCTCTCCCGTGACAACGAAGTGGCCGTCACCTTGTTTGGAAACCTCAAATAGGATCTCACCGCCTATCATTTGGTGGTTTGGCCCTGATACTCTTAAATTCGTCTGATCTAACGACGGTCTTTTTTGCTTGAACAACCATGACAAATACAAAGAACAAGAACACGAATGCAGAAACCGCCGCTATTGCCACTTGCTTGGTTCGCCGAAGCTGAGATTCGAGTTCAGCAATCTGCTGCGCAGTTGTCTGACTTCCTCGCGACTGCTGCTGTTTTCTTCGGTAATGGTACCAACTCAACGGGTATACTGCTGCAAACAGCAGCAATATCCAGCGAGGGTCAGCCTTTACTGATAACTGCGTCATGATTCCTACTATTTCGAGAAGAATCGGAAGCGTTAACAGGCCTATCAGCCATCCTGCCCATTTTCCTTGAAATTCCACCTTACGTAGCAAATCATCTATCCTTTGCGACTCGTTTTGCATGGGTCAAAAATACATTAACAGGAGCCAGAGATCCAGATGGACATCGAGAGCGCACGGTTTAACCCTTTCTTTGGAAAAATCGAGACTAGGGCGAATGCAGTCGCCGTAACAAAGCTTTTTTTTCCGCTCATGATTATTGCTCCGATGTTTAGTGTGGCTGAGTTCATTCTCAAGGTGACAAGAACCGGAATAGTAGTTCAGATGTTCGATCTAGTTTTGGGAGTTTTATCTTTCATCATAGTCCTGGGGTACTTCTGGTTTAAGCGAAGTTTTTCGACCGGTGCTGCTGTAATAACCGCTAGCGCGGGCTTCTCGTTTTATCTTTTACAGGCAATTAAACAGTTTATGACGGGCAATGAAACGTTCCAGAGTGCGCTGATTGGCCTTTTTGTGGGCGTTTTTTTCGGAACGCATTGTATACGTTTTATTCAGGCTGCCAAGATTCTGCGCGATAAGTAACGATACGATCATGCGCGGGCATCGGAGCACTGGTCAGTTGATCAACGAGAATTTGCAGATGCCGCTGAATTTCAAACAAGTCTTAAATTAGCCATCCGGAGGGTTGCGTTTGAACCCTCGCCTTTATGGACATGCTATTTCAACTAAGCACGTCGCGCTGAAAATAGATGGACATGTCACGCGCGCGAATTCATCGCCATTAGACGACGTCTCGACGCTAACGCTCGTGTCTCAGGCTTTGTTCCAAGTTCGACATCCGAGTGAAGACCACCATTCCTCTTAAAGAATCACAAATACAAAAAGGGTTTCTGAGCGAGCCAGGAAGGCGAAAGCGAACAGTCCATGGATGGACGGCCTTTTCTGAATTTGTGATTCTTTAAGAGGAATGGTGGTCCCACCAAGAATCGAACTTGGAACAAAGCTTTAGGAAAGCTCCGTTATATCCATTTAACTATGGGACCCTTTCAAAAGGTTTATGGCATCCGCAGCGAAAAAGCAATTAGTCCGTGGTCACGACCGGCACTGCCGCGAGGCGCGCTCGATTCTTCGGCTTCGCCTTTTGAATCGGCTCCCGCAACGAGGCTGCTTTTGTAACCTTCGGCTGCTTGAGCAAGATTTCGGGATCGATCGCCGCAACACCGCTTCGGATTTCAAAATGAAGGTGTGGACCGTTGGACTTCCCGGTCTGCCCGCTGATCGCGATCTTCTGACCTTTCTTGACCTTCTGCCCGGGACGGACCAGGAGCTTCGAATTATGGGCATAGATCGTGGCAAGCCCTTTTGCCGCCCCGGCGTGACGTATCACGACCATTTTCCCGTAGCCCCGTATCCGGCTCGCCGCATAGAGAACCGTGCCCGATTCGGCGGAATAGACCGGCGTACCGATCGCGGCCTTCAGATCAATTCCTTCATGGAATTGCCGACCCCGCTGTCCAAAACGTGAGGAAACACGAACAACGTCGAGCGGCCAACGCAGCGTTCCTTGCCTGATATTGACTGGAACTGGAGAATCGCCCGCAGGCTGGCGCGCGAGGTGGCCTTTGGCGCTGAAGTGAGTTACCCCGGTGCGATTCGCATGATCAAAGAGCCCAACCCGATTATTCTGGAACGCTTTCGGAGTGGCGCAACCCACTAGGATGCTTATGACAAACAAAATTGTAGAGGGGATCAACCAGTGCCGGCGCATTCAGCTTTTTTTCCTCCGGTTCCCCGCCTTGCGAGAGTTGTTCCTGCCGCTCGGCGTGCAATCGCAATTCTCATCGCAACCACCTGCACCATGGGAACAATCGCGGCCGCACTCGCCGTCACAGCCGCCGCTGCAACCTTCGTTTTTCGCGCCTTTGACAAAACTTGTTAGATACTGAATGTCAGTGGAATCGAGCTTTAAAGGCGTCAGGGAAGCGTACCCGGCTTCCACAGCCGCGCAATCCGACCCCAAGTCCCTCCTGAATCCCCGGTATTGCCCGCCAACCCAGTAATAATCTTTTCCGCGATGATCTTTTCTTCTCAGAATGCTTCCGCTGTAAAACCGGAATCCCTGATGCGTCAGCTCAATCCCTTTGATTTTTTTGATCGGCAGATCGGGAACATTGAGATTCAGGAAAGTATGTTGAGGAACATCGCGTAAATCGATGTTCTTCAACACGTTCAGCGCGATTTTCGCGGCGCTCTCGAAGTGCAGAGCCGGATCAGGACGCGTCGTCTTGAAATCAACCGAAAGACTCACAGCCATCGACGGCACCTGAAAAATGCAGGCTTCGCGCGCGGCCGAGACCGTCCCCGAGTAATAGACGTCCTGCCCGAGATTCGCGCCCCGATTGATGCCCGAAATGATCAGATCCGGCTTTTTGCAAACCTGGCGCATTCCAAGATAAACACAATCGGCCGGCGAGCCGCTTACCGCATAAAATCGTTCACTCACCGGAATGATCCGAAGCGGCTTATGAATCGTAAGCGAATGACCGGTCGTGCTTCTTTCCTCGAGCGGCGCGACGACCCAAACGTCACCGTGCTTCTTCAGCTCGTTGTACAGAGCCCTGAGTCCCCAAGCATGAATCCCATCGTCGTTGGTCAGCAAAATGCGCATGAGGAAATTGTACGCCGGGCCGCGCGACATGACAACGAAGGTTGCTTTACCCTGAGTGGCAATTTATTGACGCGAAACCGCCCGCACGTCAACGCAGCAGAAAGTCGCGGACCTGCGCCTTCTTTTCCAATTCCTTATTGCGCGATTCGCCCTCGGACGTATTCACGCTCGTGTAGATGCAACTCCGGCCGTTCCTCTCGAGTTGCCCGGCCGCCGCGAGAACGATGGAATGCCCCATGAGCACCGTCCCGAGCGTCGAGAGCGGCCCTGCACTCACCGATTCCGAAATTCGAATCGCGGCGTCTCCCACGAAACCTCCGAGATCGATCACTTCGTCACAGACTTCGAAAAGCCGCTTACCCGAAGGATGCCGTGACTTGACGGCGCTGCTATGAACCACGCTCGTGAACGCGACGGTGAAAAGCCCCATTTTTTTGGCTTCGATCGCGAGATCCACGCCGGCCCCGTTTATTCCTGACTGAGAGGCCATCCAAAGCATCTCGCCAGGCTTCGGCTCGACCCGGTTCAAAACCGCGGTAGCGGCTCCCGGAGTCCTCTCGAACAACCGCACGACCGGGGGTCCCGCCGTCGGCAGGAGAAAATCAGCAAACACGGGGATGACGAAGGATGCTCCGCCGGCGCGATGATACAATTCCATCGGGAACATCGCTGAATGCCCGCTTCCGAAAACGAGCAGGGATCGACCCGCTTCGACGTCAGCGACCAGGCGCGCGGCAAGACGCTCCATAACGGCTTTGTTTTTGACGACGAGCTTTTCGAGATGCGGAATCGCGACTGACGCGTAGGTTTCGACTGTGATTGTTTCCTTCTGCATGGATCATCCTCCTCTGTTTATCGCCCCGCCGCGGCCTGGGTCGCCAGCTCCGAAACGCCGGAAAAACCGGAACCCGTGATGTTCAAGGAAAAATCGATCGGGGTGTCGGGCCCGGTCGTGATGTGACGAATGAAACCGATCGTGAATCTCCAGCATCGCGACGGACTCTGGAACGCGATATTCAGGGCGTTGCTGAAAAACCGATGCTCATTCAGGTCAAACGAAGTTGAGAACGACGGCAAAACGAAATCGGACAGGGAAAAATTGAGAGTCCCAGTGAGATTTGAAGTGCCGCAGTTGTAACGATCGCAATCCAGCTTGTTATAGTTATAGGAAGCCGTGATGCTGCGATCGAAAGCGAGAATCCTCTGATGCACGCTTCTCTCGATCGTGTACGAGAGGCTGGTCGAGAGCACGCTGCGTGGCGAAGGAAGATAAGGCGTGTACGTATAATCCGCGCCGGCGCTGAATTTATCGAAGCCCAACCGAAGCGCCGAGAAAAACCGGGAGAGGGGCTTTTGGTGGTCCCTGAAGTTTAGCGCCTGGCCGGCCGTGAATTCACCCGTGCGCTCGTAAGAGGCACCGAAATCGTTCAGTTTCCCCCGGCGGCGAATAAACTGAGTCGTCAGGCCATAAGCCAGCGAGTTCCCGAGTGGCACGAAATAGTTGACGTTACTCGGACTGGCATCGAGCGGAACGATATCATTATTGTCGAAATTGTATCCGGGATGCACTTTGATCTGCCGAAGAAACGGATGCCGGTTTTCCTCCGCCGTATTGTCCTCGCGAACGTAAGGGATATACGAGTAAGTCAGAAGAGGCCGGATCAGATGCTTGGTGCGCGGGATATCCGGATTTTCGGTGTCATAAATCCGTTCGAGCTGGGTACTCAAGTCCGTTTGGAACAGGAGATACCCGCGGTAAAGGTTCGGCATCCCGGGCGTGTTGTGGAATGAATAAAAATACGAATAATATTTCAGGGACGGCACGACCGAGAGCACGTCGAACGGCCGGAGAGTCGAATAAACCGAAGGCGTGATCGAGACCCGGGTCGCCTTTCGGATCGGATCAAAGCCAGGCCGGAAGGCCGGGCCGGTCGTCGTATAACTCCCGAAAGGAACGCTCGACTGGTCATAATCAAAAGTGGGCCCGCTCCGGGTGAAATTGGTGGCCCCGAGCGTAAGTCCCGCCGCGACCGGAGTCCCGAGAAGAAATTTGTCATTCGTGGTGACCACCGCGGTTGGGAACGCCTGGACCGTTCGCGGATCGAATTCCGTCAGCCTCGCCAGGGGATCCGGATTCGTGTTCAGGAGATTACGGAACCGTTTCGCCGCGATGTAGGAACTCACTTCCGGTGATGCGTACGAGAAGCTCAGGGTCGACGGAATAACCGCCTCACCTGCTCCCGGAACATCGCCGATGTAGGTCGGATAAAGATTATCGCTCACTTCCGTGAAGCGAAATTTTCCTTCGACTCCCCACGCCAGCTCATGAGTCTGCGCGACGTCGAGGGCCCATCGGTTCGGCACCGTGTTGATGAATTCAGGACTGTGGTCTTTGAGATAGAACAAATTCGCCTTGCCCGCGCTCCGGCCCGAAAGCACGTATCGGCCTTCCCATTCGGCACGCATCCCCTTCGCGCTGAAGGTGCCCAGGGAAAACGTCATATCCGAGCTTCGATTGATCGCCCAGAAAAAGGGTTGAACGAAGATGAAGCCGTTTTGATTGGAGGTCCCAATCCGCGGAAACAACAAGCCCGTTTGCCGCCGCGTTTTCATCGGAATGACGAGATACGGGAGCCAAACCGCGGGAGCGTCCTTGATTTTAGCCGTTACATTCGACATGAAGGCGTACCCTTCGATCTGCATGTCAACGTCCTCGGCCTGAAACGCCCAGCTCTGGGGACAGTCCCTGCAGGTGCTGTAATCGCCCCAATGAGTCTGAAAACGCTGGTCGCCGAGTTTATTGATCCGCTCGCCTGAAAGAGAAAACCGGTCATTGGAGACTCGTCCGTTCACGATCGAACCAGTTCGTGTCTCGAGATTAAAATGCATCTCCTCGCCGTAGATCACCGAATCCGCGGCGATATAGACGCAATTCCCGCGGGCATCGATCGTACGGGCGTTCAGGTCCAGCATGATATAATCGGCGTTCAGGGTCTCGCCGGGCTGCCTGACAACGGCATGATTGAAGAGTTCGACTTTGTTGTCCTTGCGATTCCAGAGCTGGCGGTCCGCCGAATAATGGATCGGCTTGCTTTCCTCGATGGCCTGGGCAGGCTCCGGAAAACTCAGAACGGAAAACGCCAAAAAGGCCCAAATCAGAAATCGGCGGGGAAGTTGCACGTCTGTCGCCCTAAGCGCCACATCCATTGCCGAAGCTCTTGTGCCAAATCCTTGCGCGGCACAATACGGTCAACGAAACCATGCTTCAGCAAAAATTCACTCCGTTGAAACCCCGGCGGCAACGATTGCCGGATCGTCTGTTCAATGACCCGTGGCCCCGCGAACCCTATCAAAGCTCCCGGTTCAGCGAGGATGAGATCCCCGAGCATCGCAAAAGAAGCAGCAACTCCTCCCGTCGTCGGATCCGTTAGCACCGAAATGTACGGTATACCTTCAGCCCTGAGGCGACTTACAAGCGCTGCCGTCTTTGCCATTTGCATCAGGGAAAGAATGCCTTCCTGCATGCGAGCGCCGCCAGAGGCCGCAACGGTCACAGCGGGCAGCCGGTCCTGAAGGGCACTCTCGAAAAGCTGGGCAACTTTCTCGCCCACCACGATCCCCATGCTTCCGCCCATGAACTTGAATTCAAATACCCCGAGATAATAAGGCAGGTTCTGCAGCTTCGCCTTGCCGAGAACGAATGCGTCCCTGAGTCCGGTATTGTCCACCGAAGAGCGCAGACGATCTTTGTAGGCCTTCATGTCGTTAAATTCGAGCGGATCGGTCGAGACCCAGTCTTCTGACAATTCCTCGAAAGTTCCTTCATCAGTCAGGCTGGCAATCCGTTCCGCCGCGGACATTCTGAAGTGAAAGGCACACTCGGGACAGGTCTGGAGATTGTCTTTCAGCACCTTGGATTGAAGAATCTCGCCGCAGCGCGTACATTTCACCCATAGCCCCTCCGGGACCTTGGAGGTCCTTTGCGAGACTTGCGTGCGAATGCGCGGTGTTTTCAGATCATCAAACCAAGACATAAGTAATGTGTACGGAAACTTAGCAGGCAATTCTTCATGAATCAATCGAACTTATGCTGTGAATTGACCGACTGAACTAGCCTGGTACTAGAGAAGCTCGCCCGAGCCTCGCCCCATTTTGCCATGACTGAACGCTTCAACGAACGCGTCGACGATCGCGGGATCGAACTGAGTCCCTTTGCATTTGACGATCTCGTTGAATGCAACTTTGGGATCCATGCCGGTGCGATACGGGCGCGTACTGACCATCGCATCGTAAGTGTCCGCGACCGAAATGATGCGCGCGATGAGCGGGATTTCCACGCCCTTGAGCTTCTGCGGGTAACCGCTGCCGTCCCAACGTTCATGATGAGAGCGCATCCCGCCGATCACGTCCTTCAATCCTTCGACCCGTCTGAGAATTTCATAACCCATTTTCGGATGGCTTCGCATCTCCGCCCACTCCTCGGCGTCGAGCTGAGCTTCCTTTTTCAGGATCTTGTCTTCAATTCCGATTTTGCCGACATCGTGCAGAATCGCGCCCAATCGCAAGTGTTCAAGCTGCTCAGCGCTGAGATTCATGTGTTCCGCGATCGACATCGAATAACTCACCACGCGCTTCGTGTGACCGCCGGTATACCGATCCTTCTTTTCAATGGCTTCAGCCAACGCCTCGCAGGTCTCAAAGAAGTTCTTTTTGATATCGGTGTAAAGTCTGGAATTCTCGACGGCAATCGCGACCTGATGGCTCAAGGTTTCGAGGAGGCGTTTGTCCTCTTCATAAAAATCGGGCCAGGAATGCCGGGACGGACGTTCCGGAACAGACGGAAGTTTGTTCAGGGCTTGAAGAACGCCAATCGTTCGATCCTTCGCCTTAAGCGGCACGCAAATCATTGTCAAACTGACGAATCCCCCGCGGCGTGATTTCTTGAAGTGCCGGGCGTCGTTCTCAACGTCGTTGATGATCAGGCTTTCTCCCGTCATCGCGACGTAACCGGCGATCGAACGATCGTCAATGGCGAGACGGACGCTTTTCTGGAGTTGCTTGCCCGTTTCGCCAAGAGCGGTCTCCCAGTAAAGCTCGGCTTTTTGCGAGTCCACGAGGTACAGCGACGCTGTCTCGCAGCGCAGGAGTTTGCAGGTGGCCTCGAGAGCCTTCTCGCGGACAGCGGCGGTATCCAAGGTCGAATTGAGCAGCGCCGAAAATTCGTTCAGGTACTCGAGCTGCTGAACTTTTTCCTGCATCTGGCGGATGACCGCGTCGACTTCGCTCTGAAGCCCGCGAATGCGGCCCAAAGCTTCGATGATCGCGGCTTCTTTTTGTTGAGCGTTGAAATGAGATTGAGATTCAGAACCCGAATTCCCAGAATTCCCAGAATTCAAAGAAGAATTCGCTGCTTCGGACAAACGTTGATTGGAGACACGACCTTTTCGCGACATGGGCCTCCTGCCCTCTCAAGGGACTCTCCTGGTCCCCGGATCGTGGTCAAAAAAATAGCCTCAGTGTCTGGTCATCCTAACCTCACCGAGGCCCGCGAGAGTTGAATCTTATTCTCCCTGAATCCATCCTTGGATTCTTTCCACAACCACAACTATAAGTGTACGGCGGTTCCAAAATGGGTCAAGCCCCCCAGCACTTTTTTTAGAACTATTTTTTCGAAAAAATTTTCAGCGCTCGTTCGTAGACCGTGTTTTTCGGAACCCCAAAGTGATGACTCACCTGTCGAACTGCATCCGAAGCGGAAACCCGGGCATCAGCAAGGCAGCGCAAAGCCTTAACCCATTCTGAACTTTCATCGGTTTGACCGTCCTGCCCCAACTCACACGATTCCTTGGCATTTCGCATATGCACACCGAAACACCACTCGCCGCGCGCGCCCTGCCGGTCAATTTCCGCGGCGATCGCCGCCGCAACTTCAACCGCGCCGCCCCTGAAAATCTTTTCATGAAGTTTTGTCAATTCTTTGGCGACGATAACGACAAACTCCGGCCGCTCCCGCGCGACCACGGCGAGCGCTTCCGAAATTCTTTCGGGACTTTCGAACCAGACGAAAACACGGGAAAGAGCCGAACCAGCGCACGCCGCGAGCTCGCTTCGACGTTCCGTTTCTTTTCTCGGGAAGAAGCCCCGGAACGTGAATGCCGTTTCCTCGAAACCCGCGACCGAAAGGAGGGCCATAACGGCTGAGGGTCCGGGTACGGGAGTCACTTGAATTCCGGCCCGATGTGCCGCTTCGACCAGCGCCGACCCCGGATCGCTGATGGCGGGCGTTCCGGCATCAGTCACGAGCGCGAACGATTCGCCGCCCTTCAGCCGCGCCAGGACGGCTTCGATAACGGCGGGCTTCGCATGCGCGTCCAGTCTCACCAGCTTGGAAATCCGGCTCTGGATTCCAAGCGCATTAACAAGGGCCGCGGTTCGCCGCGTGTCCTCGCAAAGAATACCGTCCGCGTCTTCCAAGGCGTTTTTGGCTCGCAAGCTGATATCCTGGAGATTACCGATCGGAGTCGCTATGACCCAAAGCCCTGCCGGCAAAATTTGCCTCTTTATCTCATCCATCGCGATGCTGATAATAAAAGAGTAGGCCGCGAAAGGGAAGTCCTGGCCATAACCCTCTAGAGCGATTCGCAGTGGAGATCCAAAAATGAAGACTCAAATTAAGAAAATCGGCGACACCATCATCGTTTCCATGGACGGCAAGCTTGATTTCGAAACAGCTGTCCCACTCCGCGAGGATCTGAATAGAATCGCACGACAGGCCAAGGGGGATTGCGTGCCGAAAAAGATCATTTTTAATTTTGAAAACCTCGATTTCGTGGGTTCCAGCGGGATTTCCTCGTTCGTTCAGACGTTAAAGGAATTCAACGCGACAATTCCGAGCAAACCGCGCTACTGTCATGTGAAAAGCGAGTTCCGCCGCGTAATCAAAGCTTTTGACGAAGAGGCGGTGTTTGAGTTCTACGATAACGAAGAACGGGCGAAAAAGAGTTTTGACCAATAAACGCGATTCCCGCGGCTAGAAACTCCACATCGCGACATTGACTTCCACGACCGGTTTTTCCGGCTGAAACGGTCCCGACGGCGTTCCCGGGTCAAAAGCCGAATAAAGAGTCGCGTCGTCCCGGCGTTCTCCCCGAAGAGAGTCCCCGAGCTCCTCGCGATGAGAAATGTAATAGAAACCGGCCGCGATTCCGAGATAAAGCCCTATTGATGTCCCGACCGCGATACTCCGTCCATCGCGCGTGAAGGGAAAAGCCGCAAGCCCGAGAACGGTCCCTCCAAGGATGCCGTATCCGCCGGCGACCAGCACGGACCGGACATCGCGGTCAATCGCCCTCGCCTGAACCGGCAACAAGGCATTCGCGAGAACCAGGCTGACCAGGCTAATAAGAAAAGCTCGTCGCATTCACTCCCCCAGCACCACTTATCCTATCACCGTTCAGTCAAGCCAAACATTTTTTAGATGAGTCCAGGCATGTCCGTCCCAAGCCATGATGTCGAATCTCGCCGATCTCGCGTGCCCCCGATACATCGCGAGAAAGTGCGCGATCGTCCGGGAAAGCCGGGCCCGCTTGCGCGGGGTCACGCTTTCGACCCCGTTCACCCAACCTCCCGCAGTCCGCGCCCGTACCTCGACGAAAACCAGCTCGGGAGCTTCCTCGGCCGATTGAATTTCAAACACGAGGTCGATCTCTCCATAGCGGCGGGCATAATTTCGCGCAAGGAGCCTGGCCTGAAATTGACGGCTGAACCACTGCGCGGCTTCCGATTCCGCGCGCTTTCCCAACTCGTGACGAGAATCCATGAAAGCGCGGAATGCAGAATCGCGACCAGCCCCGGAGGTCCTGCTATTCCGGTATTACGGAACAGCCGGACTTTCCCAAAAGAGTCGCAACGGGCGCGAACGTACGCCGATGGATCGCGCACACGCCCTGCCTTTTCAGACACAGCGAATGTTCCGGTGTCGAATAGCCCTTATGGACCGCGAATCCGTAACCTGGATACTGCGCGTCCAGTTGAACCATGAGGCGATCCCGCCAGACCTTCGCGATGATCGAAGCCGCCGCGATGCTCAAGCACTGGCGGTCGCCCTGAATGATCGCGTTAGAGGAACAGACAATCCCATGCGCTTCGAATTTGGGCTTGAATTTGCCGTCTACAAGCACATGAAGAGTTCCGCCGAGTCCCTCAAGTCCCAATATGGCCCGACACATGGCGAGATGGGAGGCTTCGAAAATATTGATCGCGTCGATCTCCTCGACCGACGCGACTCCGATGGCGTACGCTCCCGCCCATTTCTCAATCAGGGGAGCCAGACGTTCGCGAGTCTCCGGTTTGACGAACTTGCTGTCGGTCACCTCGCGCAACCAGGGCTCGGAATCGTAATCGACGACAGCAGGCAGCAAAAGAGCGCCCGCGACGACGGGTCCGGCCAGACAACCCCGGCCCACCTCATCGACCCCGACCACCGAAACCTTCGGGTGGCCAGCACGCGTTTCCCAGTCCAAAGTCGGAACGGGCCGGTCGACCGAAACGTCTCGGCCAGCAGCCTTGCGCCGGACTCCAGTTGGCGTGGAACCCACGGTTTACTTCGCGGCTTTCGCTTCCTTGGCGGCGGCTGAAGTCGCCGCGCTCGCCTGCGTCTCTATTTCGCGATCGACTTTGGCGGCCTTGCCTTCGAGCTCGCGGATATAATAGAGCTTCGCGCGCCGGACGCGGCCTTCTTGCGCGATCTCGACCTTCGCGACTTTGGGCGAAGCATACATGAAAATACGCTCAACGCCCACGCCGTGGGAGACTTTGCGAACCGTAAACGAACGATTCGCGCCCGAATTGGCCAGCGCAATGACGAGCCCTTCGAAAATCTGAATACGTTCCTTCTCGCCTTCCTTGATCCTGACGTGAACTTTCAATGTGTCGCCCGCTTTGAAAACGGGATAATCGCTGCGCATCTGGGATTTTTCAACTGCTGCCAGCCGTGCGCTGACGCCTTTCGGGGCGTACTGTGTTCCGTGTGAGGTTCTCCGATGTTTCACTTTCGTCGAAGCCATTTCAATCACTCCTACTGCTAAAATAAGCCAAAAAAGCCCGGCACGTTGACATCCCGCGCGCCACTTTGGCTCGCGAGACCGGTTATTGTCCGAACAGCCGATCGAGAATGATCGCGACAGCTGCTCGAACGGAGAGGTGGTTATACCCCTCGGCGCCTTCAGACCCGTACACCGGAGCCAGGATCCGGTGCACCTCGGGGTAGAAGACGTCCGAAACTCCCCAGCCGGTTCCAAAAACCAGAACTACGGGGCGCCCGGCTTCTGCGGACCGGGCCTCCAGCTCACGCCGATACTCGGCATAGCTGATTGAGTTCGGAAGAGCCCGGGCATCCGTCAGAACCACTTCAGGGTCCTGACCATGCACCGAGCGGATAGCGGTTTTGACTTCTTCAAACGAACGCGCCAGCCGGACCAGGGAAACCGCCTCAAAACGATCCGGATGGTACTCGCGTGAACGATCCGCGCGCCAATGCCCGAGGATCCTTCCCACCAGTTCGTGCTGATCTTCAATCGGTGTGACTAAAAAATAACCTTTCACGCCGAAAGTCCGCGCCGACCGTGAAATGTCATGGATGTCCATGTTAGTCACGGCCGTGGTCACGATAGCACCTCTTCGATTCACTACGGGAGTATGAAGCAGTGCTACGTAAACCGGTACCGACACGAGGTATTGGGAAATACCATTCTATTTGCCGAATTGCACCTCTTTTTGCCTCTTCAGAGCCGCGCTGTAGAGGTCCCAGAGGTCGGAGCGTTTTTCGGCCGTACGACGCTCCATTTCGCCCTGCCGCCAGGCCGCGATTGCTTCGTGATCTCCGCCCAAAAGAACATCGGGAACCGAACGCCCGAGAAATTCCCTGGGACGGGTGTATTGGGGATATTTGAGTAAACCCTTCTCGAGGCTTTCTTCGGTAAGGGAACGCTCGTTCCCGACCACTCCCGGGATCAATCGCGTGATCGTATCGGCCATGACGAGCGCGGGCAGTTCCCCACCTGTCAAAACGTAATTACCGATCGAAACTTCTCGATCCACGCAAAGGTCAATAAAGCGCTCGTCGACACCTTCATAATGCCCGGATATCAAGGTGAGATGCGCATAACTCGAGAGTTCATGAGCCATTTCCTGATCAAAGAGGCGCCCCTGCGGGGAAAGGAGAACAGTTAACGACTTCCCCTCACGAGGGATCTGCCGCTGAGCTTCTTGCCACGCGGCATGGAGAACGTCGACTTTCAGGATCATCCCTTCGCCGCCACCAAAAGGCGTATCATCGACCGTGCGGTGCTTATCTGTCGCGAAATCACGGATCTGAATCAAGCGGTAATCAACAAGACCCTTGGCTTTCGCTTTTCCAAGAAGGCTCGAGCCAAGGACAGGCTGAAAAATCTCGGGGAACAGCGTTAAAAAGGAAAAGAAAAGCTTAGGCTGTGGACCGCCCTCTAAAACCGAGTTCTTTTGACGGGCACCGTCGGCTTTATTCGACGATTTCGAGGACTGTGCGTTTTCTGAGTTTTGTGGATGCGCCATTGAGTACCGTGCGGACAGCGCGCGCTGTTCGCCCTTGTTTGCCAATAATTTTTCCCAAGTCTTCCTTGGCAACTTTCAACTCAATGACCGTCGTGTTCTCACCAGCGATCTCATTCACTTCAACCTGATCTGGAAGATCCACCAGCATACGAGCCATAT
>Ga0208958_1001952_pt1 | contig 18939 bp, 17 predicted proteins | sample RifOxyB1_FD_184032 | JGI IMG/M metagenome (GOLD analysis project Ga0208958, IMG submission 184032) | Soil microbial communities from Rifle, Colorado - Rifle Oxygen_injection B1 (SPAdes) | ecosystem: Environmental > Terrestrial > Deep subsurface > Rock core/Sediment | place: Rifle, Colorado... | reverse complement strand
ATTGAGAGCAAGATCATCTTGTAAATCAAGATCCGATAATATTACTTTTTCTATTCTCAATTTCTTGTTCAAAATCAATTCCTTCAAGGAAAAGCTTTAAGTTTTTTCCCACGGAGTTTGTGATCCGCTCCTCAAACTCACTCGCATTCCTAATGATTTCTCCAAGTTCTATTTCGGAAGAATAGATTTTTTTAATTAGCATAAAAAGTGCTTCTAAATCATTTTTATTAAATATAAAACCAGTTTGGTCATGTATCACCAACTCGCCTGCTCCCCCCAAACCTGTAGATATTAATGGGATTTTACAACGAAATGCTTCGAGTATTACTCGACCGAATGGTTCTTTTTGAAGGGATGGATGGATAAGTAAATCGATTTCTTGAAATATTTCATTCGGATTTTTGTTTTCATAGAAATTCACCATATCCGCACCTAGTTTATTTTTCAGTGCTGTAATCTGATCTTTATAAAAATCGTGTTCACCGATAGTCTTATAAATATTTTTGCCATATATATTTATTTTTTCAATTCCCAACCCTTTAAGTTTTTCCCCATATAAGGCAGCAAAAAGAATAATATTATGAATTCCCTTCCAAGGAGTAAGCATTGCCACCACTCCGATAGTCTTCAATTTTCCTTCATATTTTTTTAGTTTATAAATATGCTTTTCTACCGGATTGTAGATATGACCATAACGATCAGCGTTTTTGAAAACATTCATCACTTCTTGTTTAACGGAAATCGAGTTACTAAGTAAATATATTTTGAATTTTCGTTTTAGTTGAAAAAGCCTATCAATCCACTTACTAAAATGCACCGCCGGTGGGTAATCCCTAAAATGCCACACTAATAATCCAGGATGACCAGACAGCAAAAGATAGAGGATCACAAAGAAGCCAGCTTTGGTACCGTTAGCATAAACAATATCAAATTTTTTTAAATTATCCAGTTTGCCATAGGCCAGGATTAAAGTGGGAGCTAAAAAAATAATTTTAAATATATTAATATTTTTTAGTTTTCTTGAAATGGAATATAGGAAGTAGGGATACCAATAATGTTTTATTTTAATTTGATGGTTATTTTCCAAGGAACTTTTTAATAAACTAGAATTTTTCAAATGATTATTATACGGAATAAAAAAGGTGATATCATACTCGTCTTCAATCTGCTTCATCTGTTCGATAATACTTCTCTCCGCTCCTCCGAGTTCATCTGTATTAAAAAACAAGGCAATTTTTTTTAAATTTATTTGACTAGGCATTTTACCAACTTCAAAACATTTGCTTCTAATAAATCATGATCTTCATCTCTAAATTTTAATACCACATCTTTGGAATAATCAAGACCGTATCCTCTCCCCACTAGGTCCAATAAAGTTTCTTCATTATTAAATACATTTAAATATGCATGATAAAGATCAGTGATTTTGAATTGAGTAGCAATAATCGATTCATCATCAAAAAAGTTTATCACTGAAATTTTTTCATCCACTCGATATCCACTCCCTAGTGGACGAAAACTAAGCAAAAATGCATTAGTGTGTGAACCCTTCGTGAGTATTTTAGATGGTTGTAAAAATTTTTGCTCTGATAAAATTTGAATTTCAACTTCACTTTGCATTTTCAAAAATGGTTGCAAAATTTGGTCATATTTATCAGCTTTCCAGGTGGGATGTGGGAGAATGAATAATATTTTGCTATGATTAAAGGTCATGCTTAATTATATAAGTGCCTATAAAAATAAGTCCAGGTTAATTCTTATTTTGAAACCGATTTAGCTATGACATCAACATAGATATCATAGTATTCCCGGGCCATCTTTAACCAATCGTATTTGAGTAGTGCCCGCTCATAAGCACTTTGTCCCATTTTCATGCGTAATGATTCATCTTTAGAAAGTTTATTCATCGCACCGGTCAGTGCTTTAGAATCACCAGGTTTAACTAAAAGAGTCGTCTCATTAGCAACACCTACACAAGGCACCCCAGTTTTAAGATTGGTAGCAATGACTGGTTTTTGGCAAATCATGGCTTCCAATTGAACCATACCAAAATTTTCATTTCTACCCACAGATGGTAATACCAAAAATTGACAAGCATGATAGTAAGCAATTAATTCCAGATCATCCGAAAGTTCCCCAATAAAAACCACTTTTTCACTCACACCTTTTTGAATTGCTTGCACCTTTAATTCGCTATAAAGAGGACCATCCCCAATAATAAGAACTTTGAAATCGACATTTTTCATGGCATCAATAAGTACCTCTACACCTTTATACCCCACCAGTCTGCCTACAAATAAAGCAAAATCTCCATGTTCATGAATGATGCGATTTTTAATGATATTGATTTTCTCACTGGGCAGGTAATCTTTAAGCTTAATGCCAAATGAGGCATAAGAACATTTTTTTTCATAGGGAAGTAAAACATCGGAATACTTTAAATGATTGACGGTTGGAATGATAATTCGTTTCACTCTTCTTAAAAATAACTTTACCACCGGCAAATAAATTTGTTTCAAAAATCTTTGTCTTACCACATCACTATGATGAGTCATGACGATGGGAATCTTGCTAGACAAAAATAATGCACAAAATTCAACTATGGGGTTTGGTGAATGAATATGAATTAGATCACAACTTTTTGCCAATTTTCTCATTTTAAAAAAAAGCCAAGGATTAATGGACTGGCTAAAAAGATCGGCTATTTTTGCCAGACGATGTATTTTGACTCCTTGGATCTTGTCTTCTTTGGCCTTACAATTATTTGAGGAACATAAGACTGTCACATCACAATCTAATTCCCGTAAACCTTCCGCTAATAGCTTTAAAACCGTTTCCATGCCACCTTTTACCGGGGAATAATACTTTCCAATATGCAAAATTTTTAACATTTTTTATTCACTTTTTAAGTTTTTAAACATTATAACCAAATAACTATCATTTGTCTTATACCCGAGCTTTTTCTTATGTCATTTTTGCTTTTTTAATATCCTAAATATTGATGTATAATTTAGGTAAAGTTAAATTTCTAATTGGAGCTTTAAAAATGGCAAAAGAAAAGTCTTTAATTGTGGTTGATGATGATGAAGATATCCGTGAAATTTTTGTAATTGCACTCAGTAAATTAAAACTAAAAATTCTAGAAGCTGCAAACGGAGAAGAAGCCCTACGCATTATAAAAAAGCATAACATTGTACTCATTATTTCTGATTTAAACATGCCGGTGATGGACGGAGTTGAGCTTTTATACGAAGTAAGGGCCTCCTTAAAAAGTAATGTCCCCCTTATTTTCACCTCAGCTTATACGGATAACCTTGAAAAAAGAAAACTCGATATGACAAATGTCAGTTTTCTTAAAAAACCTTTTACCGATGAGCAGCTTATTAATAAAGTTAAGGAAATCATCCTTGTTGATGAATAACACTGCACTTAAATGAATGGTTTAATAATTAGTGATTCCAGTCCGCTTCAAATACGATTTAGTTCCCTGCTTAGACAAATAACCAAGTTATCTCCCGATTTAGCTAGTTCTTCAAGACATGCACTGGATTTAGTAAAAGCTAAAACAAACTATAATATTATTGTATGCATTTATCCACTGGATCAACATATACAAGAGTTATTCGATTATCTAATAACCCAAAATCTTTCCATTCCTGTATTATTTACTGCCAACGATAATGATATCTCCTTACTCCACAGCATAATTCCAAAATCCAAAAACGTAAGTGTTATTTCCTATGAAAAAGATGAAACCATTATTATCAACATCATTAATCGACTCTTGCGGGCCCAAGAAAAAGCAGCAGTTGACCTGCCTCAACTCGAATATATAAAAATTAATATTGATTTGTTTAAGAATATGCCAATTGCCAGTCATGATCTTCACATTCAATACTTTGATAATTTCTTCCAAAAAATCTTTTATGCTTTTCAACCCCTTAATCCTTCCTTGCTAGATAAGTATAGTAGCTATAAGTATTTTTATGTTGAATCACATGAGTTTCCCTCTGCCAGTTACCACATCCTAAAAGATCAACTGGCCCATTCTACGATTTTTAATGAAAGTGTCATATGGCAAACCGAGCTATTGATTTTGGCCTATAATTCGCTCTATCTGGGAATTTCTCAATATGGATTAAATCAACGAAGTATGGAGTTACTTGAAATTTGTCGACAACTTATTGCAAATCTTGCCAAGCATACCAACTTAGCAAATTTTTTAAAAGCAGATTGGGATTTTGAAAATACCCAAGTCAAATGTAGTTTTTACCTCGCATTTGTATCTTTAAATATTATTCCTCATATTAGCTTTACGGCCGATAAAAAATATCAGGATATTTTCATCCTGACGTCACTGTTACATGATATTGGTCTTTTGTCAGACAAAAAAATACAGACCCAAAATGAAGATGAGCAAGATGATGACCAACACCCTAAAGACACTCTGGAAATTATATCAGTGATTGAAGATTTACCCAACGAAGTAGAAAAAATAATATCACAACATCATGAAGAAAGTGATGGTAGTGGTTTTCCAATGCATTTGAAACATAACATGATAAACCCACTTGCTCAGATATTCATTGTTGCCAGACGCTTTACTGAAAGTATATGTAGTCTAAGTAAAGATTCTATCGACTATAATATCGTCTTTGAATCGCTCGATAACTACTTTCAACAGGGCTATTTTAAAATGGCCAAAGAAGCCCTTAAATCGGTCCTCAAAGGAATAAATTAATGGATGCTTTTTTCGCTTATATTAATAACACTCAACTGCTGGGCATGATTCCACTTGATTCTTTTTTGCATTTTTTTTTAGGCGCCATAATCTCTATTATAGGTCTTAAATATAACTATCGGCTTTTGACTATTTTTTTCTTTCTTCTATTTATTGGCATTATCAAAGAATTAAATGATTATCATTTTGCTTATAAAACCCATTATTTTTCTTATCTTTCAGACATCTTGGCTTCGCTAATTTACATCCCGCTAATTATGATAATCAGAAAAACCAAAAATTATCTAACCCTCAAAGAAAAAAATTCATTAAATAAACTGAAATATTAATGAAGCAGTTCAAAATGAAACTGAAGATCTTTGACTTTATCATCAAAGTATATTTTGTAATGCCCTTTAGTCATTTGACCAGACAAGATTTTTTCAGATAATGGTTTAATAATATACTTGGTAAACATTCGAGCTAGCGGTCTGGCACCATATCTTTCATCATACCCAAGTTTGGCAATTTCGTGGTAAGCATTATCGGATAATTCCATCGTCAAAAGCTTGTCTTTCAATCGTTCATTAAGCAAGTCAATTTGTTTTTTTATGAGTGATTTCATGATGTCATGGTTTAATTTTTGATATTCTAAAATTGCATCAATCCGGCCCAATACTTCGGGCTTAAACTCACCTTCTATATCCTTGGAATTGGTGGTCAGAAAAATTATGGTATTTTTAAAATTAATTGTTCTTCCCTTATTATCGGTCAATCTTCCGTCATCTAAGATCTGCAGAAGGATATCACTAAAATCACTATGTGCCTTTTCGATTTCATCAAAAAGGATGATCGAGTAAGGTTTTCGTCTGACAGCTTCAGTTAAAATACCGCCATCATCATATCCAACATAACCCGCCGGAGAACCAATTAATTTGGCCACTGAATGTTTTTCACTATATTCACTCATATCGAGCCTTATCATATTTTTCTCAGTCTCAAATAAAAAAACGCAAAGTGCTTTAGCAGTTTCTGTTTTACCAACACCACTTGGGCCTTTTAACAAAAACGATCCCAAAGGCCTAGTCTCATCCGATAATCCTGCATAAGAAGTTAAAAGTGTGTCACTGATTTCTTTTAAAGCAGCATCCTGGCCAAAAACTCTCTGTTTTAAATAATCATTTAAATGCAAGATTTGATCTTGTTTGCTTTTTAAAATCTTGTTAACTGGTATCCCGGTATGACGGGCAATTATATTAGCGATATCTTTAGTTTTTAACACCCAACTTTCCGATGATTCATTCAGTTTTTTTTCAATTTCTGGAATTTTTGCATATTTTATTTGACCAGCTAATTCAAAATTCTGGCTGCGTTCTGCTTGCTCATATTCAAACTTCAATCTATCCAGTTCTGCTTTAAGATTGGTGGTCTCTTTCATGGTTTTTACTTCTTTTTCCCACTCTTGCTTTCCCTGATTAAATTCATTAGATAATTTTTCTATTTCACTCATAACTTCCAAATTATTTTTATTCATCTGAGCATATATTTTTTTGGAGCGAATTTCACTTTCTAGATCCACTAATTTAGCAGGCATATTTTCCACTGATATTTTAAGCGCGCTAGACGCCTCATCGATTAAATCTATGGCCTTGTCTGGGAAATTTTTATCAGTGATATATTGCTCAGACAAAACGACGGCACTATAAATAGCATCGTCGGTAATCTTGATCCCGTGATGTATTTCGTGTTTTTTTCTAAGGCCCATCAATATTTCAATTGTATCTTCTCTGGATGGTTCGTTCACCATCACTGACCTAAATCGTCTATCTAAGGCACTATCACTTAAAATATATTTTTGATACTCAGCAGGGGTCGTCGCTCCAATACAATGAAGCTCCCCTCTAGCGAGTGCTGGCTTTAACAAATTCGCAGCATCCATGGCGCCTTCAGTTTTGCCTGCTCCTACCAATTGATGAATCTCATCAATAAATAATATAATTTCACCGTTTTGAGCTTTAATATATTTTAAAAGCTTTTGGATTCTTTCTTCAAATTCTCCGCGGTATTTGGTTCCACACATCAATTGGCCCATATCAAGACTCATAACCACTTTGTTTAATAGAACGTCGGGCACACTACCTTTGACGATACTTTCTGCCATTCCTTCAACGATAGCAGTTTTCCCAACACCTGCAGGCCCTACTAACACTGGATTATTCTTACCCCTTCTACCCAGTATTTCCATTAATGACCTAATTTCTTTGGATCTGCCAATCACCGGATCTAACTTGCCTTTTTTTGCCTCTTCATTTAAATTAATCAAGAAGTCTGGAACTTCTTCCTGCGTATTTTCACAATTTAAATTTTCCAAATCAAAGGTGATTTCTTTAAATATCTGGTGAATGTATCTCAGTAAATCTGGTTCAGTGATTTCTTGACGCTTATTCATTATGGCATGTTCGGATGCATACGCTAACCATTGTGAAAAATCGCTCGCAGGACGCATTTGTTCCAACGAGATTTTATATCCCAAGCGAGGCAATTTATTTAAGTAGTTCTCTACATCACCTATATGCTTTTTTAAAATGGTTGATGATCTAGAACTCGGGTTACTGATGAGTCCAAAGAGTAAATGCCACTTACTTAACTCACTATTTTGCAGTTGCAAAACCTTGTTTTGGGCAAGGGTTAGTGCACCTTCTACAATATAATCAAATTTATTCATGCAGCCTCCATCTTATGTTCAAGCTTAAGATGGTAGGAAAAGTGTGAACGTCAAGTCTGTTTTAAGTTAGTACTTAAAATCCAAAAGCTTGACAGTTTATTCGTGAGCCACTTGGATTGTTTGGAAATATATAAAGTCCCGAAACTTGCCCCTCTCCGTCCTCATCAATGCGGGATAGATCATCAAATGTAATCGAGTATAGGTGAGATTTAGAAAAGAAAAATGTCCCCTCTTCATTAAAACTTAAAACAATTTGTTCTTTATTGGCCTGATTTAAAAAAGCCAGCTTATATTCTAAATCAAAAATTTGAATCTCAAAGATCTGATTATCTTCGCTGGTACAATAATAAAGCATAGGATTTGAAGCAAAAATATTCATGCTAATAATTAAGATAAAAAAAATAAAAAAACTTTTAAACATATCCAAATTCCTGGTTGATAACTGTGCCTAAAATAGCAAAGAATCATAGAAATAATAAGTATTAGAATGATTAATATAAATATTATACAGAAATGGTTTTTTACCCCCATAAGATATTTTTACTTAAAATTTTAAAACTAGAGTTATATTTTTCACATATGACAAAATATATTTAGAAATATATTTTTTTCTCAACAAATAAAAACCAAGCACAAATCTATACAAATACTTGTATTTATTGATTTATACTAAAGTATTCATTTTAGATATTTGTTTTCGAGGTCATATTGACCTTATTTTTCATATGTGATATTATTCACATTGTGATGTTAAACACAGATAAAAATGGAGATTGTATGTCCAAACCAAATACAAATACCACGATTGCCAGTTTACTTTTGAAATTTCCTAAGGCCAATCGTGGTGACCTTATCCCTATTTTACAGTACGTGCAGGACTCAGAGAAATTTCTTTCCAAAAGCACCATGATAGAGATTGGTGAATTTTTAAAGTTACCATTAAGTAAAGTTTACGGCGTGGCCACTTTTTATAATCAATTTAAATTCCATCCTCCAGGAAAATATCAAATTCAAATATGTAGAGGTACTGCTTGTCATGTGGAAGGATCAAGCACTATTTTAGCGGCCTTAATTAGTGACTTAAAAATTAATGCTGGGGAAACCACACCTGATGGTCTTTTCTCCCTGGAAGTTGTGGCCTGTATTGGGGCCTGCGGATTAGCTCCGGTTATGAGTGTCAACGGTGAATTTTTTGCCAAACTTACTACCGAAAAAATCAAACATATCATTCAAAACTTTAGGGATAAGGAGGCCTCTAATGAATAACGGTTTACCCTCAATTGACAAATATCTGATTGGTAGTAGTTTAGAATATTTTAATAGCTGCCTACTCCCAGGAGTTTTAAACCCTACATCAAAAGATATCGCTGAGAAACTGGAAACCTTAAAAAACGATTCTGTTGATAAACCATATTTTTTTATTGGCGCAGGAACTTGCGGTCTAGGTGCAGGTGCCATTCACACTGAAAAGGCACTCTTGAACGTTTTAAAAAATCATAAATTTGACTATGAAATTATTAAAGTAGGTTGCATCGGATTGTGTTTTGCAGAACCTATTATGGATGTTTTTCTTCCCGGAAAAAATCGCCTTAGTTTTGGAAATGTTACACCAGATAAAGTCGAACCCATTGTTTTGGCCTTATTACAAGACGACCAAACTATTTTATCACAAGCACTTTTTCAATACCCATCTTTAAACTTAAAGGCATGGCAAGAAGTGCCATTTATTAATGATTACCCTTTTTTTAAAAAACAAAAACGAATTGTCTTAAACCAATGTGGCATTATTAATCCGCTCTCTATTGGTCAATATATTGCCCAAAATGGCTATTCAGCGCTAGCTAAAACTCTCAAAGAAATGACCCCGATTGAAGTATGTAACATCATAGAAAATAGTGGTCTGAAAGGACGGGGCGGTGGCGGTTTTTCAACTGGTAAAAAATGGAAATTTGCTTTAAACACACCCAGCGATCAAAAATACTTTATTTGTAATGCCGACGAAGGTGATCCAGGAGCTTTCATGGATCGCGCGGTTGTCGAGGGAGATCCCCACAAATTGTTAGAGGGACTTATTATCGCTGCTTATGCTATCCAGGCCACTAAAGCCTATATTTATATAAGGGCCGAATATCCGCTCGCCATAGCTCATTTGGAAAAAGCTATTAATGATTTATACAAATGGAAAATTTTAGGAAGTAATATTTTCGATTCAGGATTTGATCTGGATATTATTATTAAAAAAGGTGCAGGAGCATTTGTATGTGGAGAAGAGACCGCCCTGATTCATAGTATTGAGGGCAAAAGAGGGATGCCACGCCCTCGCCCCCCATTTCCTGCAGTCAGTGGTTTACATGGGAAACCATCGGTCATCAATAATGTTGAAACCCTCGCCAACATTTCTTCCATTATATTAAAAGGAAGTGATTGGTTTAATAGCATGGGTAATAACAATTCCAAAGGAACTAAAGTTTTTGCTTTGTCAGGCAAAATAAAAAATACCGGATTAGTGGAAGTACCCATGGGTATCACCATGAGAGAGATAATTTTTGATATTGGGGGCGGGCCTAAAAATAATAAATTGTTTAAGGCGGTGCAAATTGGTGGGCCATCCGGCGGTTGCGTGACCGACGAAAATTTAAACATTGAAATTGATTATGACTCCCTTAAAACCATTGGCGCCATGATGGGCTCTGGTGGATTAGTGGTTATGGATGAAGATAATTGCATGGTAGATGTGGCAAAATTTTTTATGGACTTTATTCAAAGAGAAAGTTGCGGAAAATGCATTCCTTGCCGTGAAGGTACTAAACAAATGCAAAATATTTTAGAAAAAATCACCCGCGGAAGAATCAGTGAAAAAGGCAATGATGCGCTTGATAGATTCAAAGGAATTTTACAGCTTGAAGAATTAAGTAATACTATAAAAGAAACCAGTTTATGTGGACTGGGCCAGTCAGCACCTAACCCAATATTAAGTACTCTTAAATATTTTAGAAATGAATATGAAGCACATATTTTTGATAGACGTTGTCCAAGCGGCGTATGCATTGAACTTGTTAATTTTGAAATCCTAGAAGAAAAATGTATTGGATGCACGTTGTGCGCTAAAAAGTGTCCAAGTGCTGCGATTAAAGGTTCTCCCAAGGCCCCACATTATATAAATAATGAAAAATGTATCAAGTGTGGACAATGTCTTAAAGTTTGTAAATTTGGAGCGATCATTAAAAATTAACTAAAAAGGGTAATATAAATGAAAATCGAAATTAACAATCAATCTTTAAATATGCCCGCAGGCATCTCCATTTTAGATGCTTGCAAAAGTGCTAATATCAATATTCCTACATTATGCTATCTAGAGGATTTATTTCCCAGCGGTTCTTGCCGGATGTGTGTAGTTGAAATTGCGGGAGTTAAAAATTTAGTTACCAGCTGTTCGACCCAAATCACTGAGGGGATGAAAATATCCACTCATTCTAATCGAGTAATCGCAGCTAGAAAATCAATCTTAGAGTTACTACTTTCCAATCATCCCGATGACTGTCTTTATTGTGACAAAAACAATGCCTGTGAATTACAAAATTTATCTGCCGAACTGGGAGTGCGAAACCGTAATTTTTCAAAACGTTTAATTGAAAAAGAAATCGATAAATCCAGTCCGTCTCTGATACGAGATCCATCCAAATGCATATTATGTGGAAGATGTGTCAGAGTCTGTGAAGAAAGGCAAACGGTATCGGCAATTTCCTTTATCAAAAGAGGAAGCCAAACTAAAGTAACCACGGCATTTGATGGCGGACTTAATACTTCTAATTGCATTAATTGCGGACAATGTGCCATGGTATGTCCCACTGGTGCCATTGTGGAAAAAAACAACATAAAGGACGTGCTGGCTGCTTTATCCGACAAAAATAAAGTGGTGGTGGTTCAACATGCTCCCGCTATTTCGGTTACCTTAGGTGAGTTGTTCGGTTTCAAACAAGGTAGTGATGTAAATGGACAAATGACTGCCGCACTTAGAAAAATGGGTTTTCAATTTGTATTTGAAACATCCTTTAGTGCTGACGTTACTATTATGGAAGAAGCTTCAGAACTGGTTGATCGAATTAAAAAAGGTGAAAGATTACCTTTGATGACAAGTTGTTCACCGGGATGGATCAAATTTGTTGAACATTTTTATCCTGAATTTTTAAATAACTTATCCTCTTGTAAAAGCCCGCAACAAATGATGGGGGCTTTAATCAAAAATTACTGGGCCTTCAAAAAAAATATAAATCCTCGCGATATTTATTCAGTCAGCATCATGCCTTGTACCGCTAAGAAATTTGAAGCTGGTCGTGCGGAAATGGTTACTGGTGGATTTGCTGACATTGATGCAGTTTTAACCACCAGGGAACTGGCCAAAATGATAAATATGTTCAATATCAATTTAAGTAAATTGAAACCAGAGGATGCTGATGATCCTCTGGGAGAGCACAGTTCTGCGGCTAAACTTTTTGGGGTCACCGGTGGAGTAGCAGAAGCAGCACTGCGAACTGCTGCCTTCCTTATCACCAATGATGACTCTAAAGTTCAGGAAATCCGTGAATATCGAGATCTTGAAGGTATCAAAGAGCTGACTTTAAACATAGACGGCATCACTTTAAAAACAGTGGTGGTTAGTGGTCTCTCCAACGCAAGGATGGTATTAGATGATATTAAACGAGGTATCAAACAATATCATTTTATTGAAGTCATGACTTGTCCTGGGGGATGCATTGCGGGAGGTGGACAGCCGTTTGGACTTGATAAAGATAGAATTGTTGCTCGGATGAAAGCCTTATATCACATCGATAAGAACGAAAAAATCAGAAAATCTCATCACAATAAAGATGTGGTCAAGCTTTATGAAGAATTTCTGATGCATCCACTAAGTCACAAATCGCATGAGCTGTTACATACAAAATATAAACCAAGAACCGGTTACTAAATAGTATATGAATACATATTTACAACTACCAATCATTTCCACTATCAAAGAAAAATGTAAAATATGTTACACATGTGTGAGGGAATGCCCGGCGCGAGCGATTGGTATTTCAGAAGGACAGGCCCAAATTATTCAAGAAAAATGTATTCATTGCGGAAACTGTATAAAAGTATGTAGTCGTGAAGCCAAAACTATTTTAAATGAAATCGATAAACTAGATACCATTTTAAAAACAGCTAAAATAAAGATAGCTATCATAGCTCCTAGCTTCCCCGCTGAATTTATCTATGCTCCATACACCCGCTTTATCGGTTCTTTGTTTGAACTAGGGTTTGACCATGTTTGCGAAGTAGCTTTCGGTGCAGACGTGGTGGCCGGTGCCTATAAGGAGTTACTATTAAAAGACGAAAATAGATCATGGATTGCCTCTACCTGTCCCGCGGTGGTTTCTTATGTTGAAAAATATCAAGTCGAACTAATCCCCCATCTCGCCCCCATTGTATCCCCCATGGTTGCCATGGCCAAAATCGTCAAACTTTTTTATGATGAGAATTCATCGGTAGTCTTTATTGGTCCTTGTATTGCTAAAAAACATGAAGCACGCATAAGCAATAATGACATTGACCTTTCTCTTACCTTTAAAGAAATTAAGGAATATTTCATCAAAAATAACATTGACTGGCGATCGGCAAAAGATCGTGATTTTGATCCTCCTCATTCTAATACTGGTGGAATGTTTGCAATTAGCGGTGGTCTACTACAAACTGCTCATCTTAAAGAAGATTTGCTTACTGGGGATATTGTAAAAGCCGATGGTAGAATTAATTTTGTACAAGCACTGCGTAGTTTTAAAAAAGAAGAATTACGTCCGAAACTTCTAGAGACCCTCTCTTGTGAAGGTTGTATTATGGGACCAGGTTTTGCTCAAAAGCTCCCTTTATACAAAAAAAGAGATGAAATGAGTCGTTACCTACAAAGCCGCACCAAAACCTTTGATGAATTGGTTTGGTCTCAAAATATTATCAAAACACAATGTATAAAACTAGAAGCCACTTTTACAGAAGATAATCAAAGAGTGGTAAAACCAGGCGAACTCCTGATCAAAAACACTTTATTCAAACTGGGCAAGAAAAGCAGTGATGACGAACTTAATTGTGGTGCCTGTGGTTACTCAACTTGTAAGGAACATGCTATTGCCATTATTTTAGGTGTAGCAGAAAACGAAATGTGTCTCCCTTATACTATTGAGCGACTCAAAACCACTATTACTGACTTGGAATATTCTTATGATGAACTTAAAAGAGTCAAACAAATCTTAAATCATCGCGAAAAACTGGCAAGTATGGGCCAATTAGCCGCTGGGATTGCCCATGAAGTCAACAATCCACTTGGAGTAGTGCTCATGTACGCTCACATTCTTCTTGAACAACATGGCCAAGATCCCAACCTTACCCACGATTTGGAGATGATTGTTGCCCAGTCAAATCGTTGTAAAAAAATAGTTTCAGGCTTACTTAATTTCTCAAGACAAAATAAAGTGCTTTACGAAAAAGTTAACATCTATGATCTGACCAATCATTGTGCCGATTCGATTGGCGTAAATGACCACATAAAAATTAAAATCATCACTTTATATTGCGACTCATGTGCCGAAGTGGACAAAGATCAAATTTCTCAAGTCTTAATAAATCTCATCAATAATGCTATCGATGCACTGGAAGATCAAAAAGGAATAATTACCATCACTATAGATGGAACTGAATCAACTATGATCATTAAAGTAAAAGATAATGGTCCAGGAATTCCTGAAAAAATAAAACCCCGTATTTTTGATCCCTTCTTTACTACCAAACAAATTGGCAAGGGAACTGGGCTTGGTCTTCCTGTATGCTACGGTATTGTCAAAATGCATCGAGGCAATGTTACGGTTCATTCCAATACTAATATTGAAGAAGGAGAAACCGGTACCGAGGTGATCATAGAACTTCCCAGATATGAACAAGTCATTAAAAGGAGAGAAGAAAATGTCCAAGATTAAAAAGAACATCTTATTAGTGGATGATGATGTTGATTATTTGTTTCAAAAAAAACTTGAGTTGGAGAAAGAAGGTTTCCAAGTATTCACCGCTCATAGTATAAAGCCAGCGAAAAAAATATTAGAAGAGACTAGTATTGATCTGGCAATAGTTGATTTGATGATGCAAGAAAAAGATGACGGATTTGTGCTAAGTTATCAAATAAAGTCCAACTGGCCCAAAACCCCAGTCATTATGGTTACCGGAGTGACGGCACAAACCGGATTGGAATTCGACAACATCACGGAAAATGAAAAAAAATGGATTAAAGCAGACTCCATTTTTACCAAACCAGTTAGATCTGAACAACTGGTAAGAGAAATAAGGAGATTACTTGCCAATGAATAATGTCAACGATGTTTTAAATGTATTAATTATTGATGATGAAGAGGGCATGTGCCTAGGGGCCTCCCGGGCATTATCTTCTACTAAAGTTTTTATTGATGATCTAAAAGTCATGGTTGGTTTTTCTTCAACAGCTGTTCACTCTTATACTGAATATAAAAATAGTATCATTGATAAAAAATATGATCTAATTTTGCTTGACTACAAACTCCCAGATGGCTCGGGACTGGATATATTACAAGAGATAAATGAACAAAGCAAAGAAACGCTAGTGATCATGATGACAGCCTATGCGACTTTTGAGACCGCGGTACAAGCTACCAAATTAGGAGCATATGATTTTTTGGCAAAACCCTTCACCCCAGAAGAACTTCGTAACTCAGTTAGAAAAGCCGCTACCCGTTTTGTTCTTGCAAAACGAGCAAAAAGTTTTGAAGAGGAAAAAAGAAAAATCAGGTTTGAATTCATTTCGGTTTTATCCCATGAACTTAAATCCCCGATCAATGCCATTGACGGTTATTTAAAACTTTTAAAAGAGGGTAGTATCACCCCTGAAAGCGAGAATTATCCAATGATAATTGAACGAAGTCTCATCAGGCTAGAAGGAATGCGAAAACTTATTTTTGACTTACTGGATATGACCAGAATTGAATCAGGTCAAAAAGCTCGTAACATTAAACCTCTCAATTTGACTCCAATTCTTAACACGCTGATTGAGCAAAATAAATACCTTGCCCAACAAAACAACATCACCGTAAATTTATTTGCCAAAGATGAAATATCGATAGACGCCGATCAATCGGAAATTGAGATTATATTAAATAATCTTATTAATAATGCCATTAAATATAATAAACCAAGTGGCACGGTAGATATCACGGTTAATGACAAGCAAAACCTGATTGAAATACAGGTCAAAGATTCCGGTATTGGTCTTTCTCGTGAGGAACAAGACAAATTATTCAACGACTTTGTAAGAATTAAAAATTCAGACACCATACATATTCAAGGAAGTGGGCTAGGTCTTTCCACCATTAAAAAGATTACCGCACTCTATGAGGGATCCATTAACGTCTCTAGCCAAAAAGGAATTGGAAGTACATTTCAAGTAACTTTAAAAAAATATTTAAACGATACTATCTACCCAAAGATAGTTACCTAAGGAGGACTTATGGCAAAGATTTTATGCATTGATGACGATCGAGATGTTTTAGAAACATGTAAAATCATTTTGACGACCGAAAAACACAACGTAACCATGGCCATGAACGGAAATGAAGGATATTCCAAGGCCAAAGCAGATGCGCCCGATCTTATTTTATTGGATGTTATGATGGACGATAATACTGAAGGTTTCCATACCGCTTACAAACTAAGAAAAGATCCGACACTTAAATTTGTCCCTATACTCATGCTGACTTCGGTCAATCAAAAGTTAAACATGAAATGTGATCCTAAAAAAGATGGAAATTTTTTACCAGTAGACGCTTTTTTAGAAAAGCCGGTAGAAAAAGCAAAACTACTAAAAGAAGTTAAACGACTTTTAGCACTTAAAAAAGATGACATTAATATCGATGGACACTAAAAAATGCAAAGCCGCCATATTAAATGGCGGCCATCTCTTTGGTAAAAAGGACTAGAAAATGAGGTATAGCTTTAAAAACAGTGCAATTATTCACTTTAAAGCTTTAAAGAGTTTTGATATAGTAAACCCCAGTTTCAACAACTTTCGTAGTGGAGTAAAAACCTTGAACGAAAAAATTCCAGATAAGACCATAGAACGACTAAGTCTTTATAGAAGACTTCTTACCTATGAACTTATCCAAAATCGTGAAAATATTTATTCCCACGAAATAGCCCAATTAGCATGCCTTTCTTCCGCTCAAGTGCGAAGAGATCTCATGGTTTTAGAACATATTGGTAATCCTAGAAAAGGCTACAAAGTTTCACAAATTATTGAACAAATATCAGCAATACTTGGAAAGACTAAAGTTCAAAAAATTGCTATTTTTGGTGTTGGAAATCTTGGTCGGGCCATTCTTTCCTATTTTTCAGGAAAAATGCTGGATTTACCTATTGTCGCTGCGTTTGATACCAGTCTGGAAAAAACTGATCGGGTCATCTGCGGTTGTCATGTCTACCATGTATCGAACTTTGAAGAAATTTTTAAAAAAGATAACATATCCATTGTCATATTAGCGGTTCCGGTTTCAGCGGCACAAGAGATTGTTGATATGCTTATCCCAATGGGTGTTTGCGCGTTTATTAACTTTGCACATGTACCTCTTAAAGTCCCCGAAAATATCTTTGTGGAAAATATTGATATCATGCTTACCATCGAGAAAGCTGCTTACTTTGCAATCCAGAATCGAGATCGTTAATCTTCTCGATTCTTCATTCTAGTCTATCGTTATTATAGTTTATGTTAAAAACGGAGACAGTTATGAATCTTCATAACTTGGAGAGCTTATTGCTTTCAAGAGGCACCGAACAAAATTTACTACATCAAGAAGCTTGTGAAGTAAAAATGCAATCGGTTGGTCAAAACATTTATAATCGTGCACTAATAGAAGTAAGTAATATTTGTCATAAAAATTGCTATTATTGTGGTATTAGAAAAAACATTGACCTTTTACGCTACCAATTATCCAAAGAATTGGTGGTCGATCTGGCAATTAATGCCTATGAAAATGGTTTTCGCTCCCTGGTTTTACAATCGGGTGAAATTCAATCTACCAAATTTACTAATTATATTGCAGATATTCTAAAAGAAATTGCTTTATACACCAAACACAACATGCATATAACTCTGTCTTGTGGTGAACAAACCCTGGATACCTTACTATTGTGGAAAGACAGCGGGGCACACCGGTATTTACTTAGAATTGAAACCAGTAATATTGAGTTATACCATAAAATACACCCCTGCGATAAATTGCATTCTTTTCAACAAAGGCTTGCAACCCTAAAACATTTAAAGGAACTCAATTACCAAGTAGGTAGTGGGATTCTCATTGGTTTTCCATTTCAAACAGTTAATGATTTGGTTAAGGATATTCTATTTTTGAAATCCTTGGACGTTGATATGATAGGTCTTGGTCCTTACATCGAACACCCAAACACTCCGATGTGGAATCACCCTGATATTTTATTTTCTAAAATCGAAAGATTAAACATCACACTTAACACTATCGCGCTACTTAGAATTTTATGTAAAGACATTAATATTGCCTCTTCCACCGCCCTTGAAGCTATCGCTCCCCATGGCAGATGCGCAGCACTGAGTGCGGGGGCAAACGTAATCATGACCAATCTAACCCCCGATTTGATTAAATCTAAGTACGATCTCTATCCTGGAAAATCTCAAATAGTTTTAAATAATCCTGACCCATTTCTTTGTAGAAACGATTGGGGTGATTCACCTCATTATCTAAAAAGGAATAATCAAATATGAGATTAGAACAAGATAGTTTAGGAACCATGGAAATACCCCTCGATGCTTATTTTGGAATTCATGCCAAAAGAGCAGTCCAAAATTTTCCAAACAACGACCCTTTTTCGCTCGATTGGTATAAAGCGGTTGGACTTATAAAAAAAGTTTATTATCTAGCATGGGAAGAATTCAGGAAAGAAAGTAAATTAAAATATCCAAAGACTACTCTTCATAGTCGAGATATCGATTCAAACGCTATTTCCGCCCTTATTCAAAGTAGTGAGGAAGTGTACCACGGTAAATGGTTTGATCAATTTATTGTAGGTGCGATTACTGGTGGAGCTGGTACCAGCATCAATATGAATATCAACGAAATAATCACTAACAGGGCCCTTGAACTACTTGGAAAACCGCTAGGTGACTATCAAAGTATTCACCCTCTAGATCATGCTAATATATTTCAATCAACCAACGATGTCATACCATCCGCTTTAAAAATTGCGGCCATGTGGAAATTAGCGCAGCTTAGCTTGATAGTGGATAACACCAAACAAAACATTGAGGCCTTGGAAAAAACTTTCAGCGACCATATTAGGATTGCTTATACTCAAATGCAAGAAGCTGTTCCCTCGACATGGGGTAGATTTTTTTCAAATTACGCTGATGCCCTGGCCA
>Ga0208958_1001951_pt1 | contig 18947 bp, 19 predicted proteins | sample RifOxyB1_FD_184032 | JGI IMG/M metagenome (GOLD analysis project Ga0208958, IMG submission 184032) | Soil microbial communities from Rifle, Colorado - Rifle Oxygen_injection B1 (SPAdes) | ecosystem: Environmental > Terrestrial > Deep subsurface > Rock core/Sediment | place: Rifle, Colorado... | reverse complement strand
GCCCCGGGAACTCACGCGACGTTACGCATCTTTTCAAGACGCCGTTGCGTCATTATTGACGGACGCCCGACAACAGAGAGGGCCTGTCGCGCCCTCCGCAGGAGACGCGTTTGCGCCAGGCCCTGGATTCCTCGCTGTACGAGACCTCGCTGATCGACGCCCTGATCGAGGCGCGCGCCCGGTTTGGGGACAAGGAGATCCTTGAGGACCAGGATCGCCACCCCCTCACCTACACGGGGCTGATCCGCGCCGCCTTCGTTCTGGGCCGCAAGATCGCCAATATGACCGAGCTGGGCGAGCGGGTGGCCATCCTGCTGCCGTCGTCCATGGGCGTGGTCGTCACCTTCTTCGGCCTGCACGCCCACGGCCGCGTGCCGGTCATGCTCAACTTCACCGCCGGCGAGGCCAATCTGAAGGCCGCCATCAAGGCCTCGGGCGTCAAGAAGGTCCTGACCGCCAAACGTTTCATCGACCAGGCCAAGCTGGACGACCTGATCGCCGAGCTGAAGACGGTGGCCGAAATCGTCTGGCTGGACGACGTTCGCAAGACTATCGGGCTTCAGGACAAGCTGTACGGCCTCGCCGCCGGCGCCGCGCCAAAGCGGTTCCGCGTCAGGACCGACCCTGACGCGCCGGGCGTCGTCCTGTTCACCTCGGGCAGTTTCGGCACGCCCAAGGGCGTGGTCCTCAGCCAGAAGAACCTGGTCGCCAACGCCCGCCAGGTCGCCGCCCACATCGACCTTCTGCCGGAATGGGTGATGTTCAACCCCCTGCCGACCTTCCACTGTTTCGGCCTGACCGGCGGCGTCGTCCTGCCCCTGCTTCAAGGCTTGAAGGCCTTCCAGTATCCGTCGCCGCTTCACGCCAAACAGATCACCGACCTGCTGCCCCAGGTGAAGGCCTCGATCCTGTTCGCGACCGATACCTTCCTGAACCAGTACGGCCGGGTCGCCGAACCCGACGATTTCGCCACCCTGAAGTTCGCCGTCGCCGGCGCCGAAAAGGTGCGCGAGGAGACCCGCGCCATGTTCAACACCAAGTTCGGCGGGGTCGAACTGCTGGAAGGCTATGGCGCCACCGAGGCCTCGCCGGTCGTGGCGGTCAACCACCCCGACCGCAACGCCCCCGGCACCGTCGGCCAGATCCTCCCCGGCATGGCCTGGAAGCTGGAGCCGGTCGAGGGGATCGAGGAAGGCGGCCGCCTGTTCCTGAAGGGGCCGAACATCATGAGCGGCTATGTCACGGCCGCCGAACCCTTGGCCTGGGACCCGGTGGGCGATCAATGGCTGGACACCGGCGACATCGTCGATGTGGACGCCGAGGGCTACATCACCATCAAGGGCCGCGCCAAACGCTTCGCCAAGATCGGCGGCGAAATGGTCTCCCTGACGGCGGTCGAAGGCATCGCCGGCGCGGTCTGGCCGGACCAGCGCCACGCCGTCGTCTCCATTCCCGACACCCGCAAGGGCGAAAAACTGGTCCTGGTCACCGACCACGCCGAGGCCGAGGTCGCGCCCCTGGCCGAATGGGCCCGCGCCAACGGCGCGCCCGAGCTGATCGTGCCCAAGAAGATCGTCAAGGTCGCCGAGGTCCCGGTCCTGGGCACCGGCAAGACCGACTATGTGACGATCCAGAAGATGGTCGAGAGCGATTAAATCTCACCTCCCCGTTCGCGAAGGCGAATGGGGAGGACAGACCGCGTCAGCGGTCAGGAGGGGGCGACTCCGCCGCCAGACGCGATCGCACCACATCATAAATGAAATCGACCACGGCCGCCTGATCGGTCATGACGCTCACGGCGCTTAACCGCACCACCCGAACGCCGCGCTCATGGAGCCAGGCCGTCCGCCGACGGTCGTGTGCGATCTGTTTCGGCTCATTGTGGACCGCGCCGTCAATCTCAATCGCCAGCTTCGCCGCCGCGCAATAGAAGTCGAGAATATAAGGTCCGACAGGATGTTGGCGACGAAACTTGATCTTTCCGACACGGTCGCGACGAAGCACCTGCCATAGTCGGAATTCCGGCGGCGTCAGCGCCTTCCGAAACGCCTTGGCACGAGTGAAGCTCAGACCGTCAGCCATGAAGCGAATATGGCACAACTCACGCTAGGCGCCGAGTCACCCCCTCCTGGCGCGCTACGCGCGCCTGTCCTCCCCACTCGCCTTCGCGAATGGGGAGGTAAAGCCTACCCGATCCGCACCCCCGTCATCGAGATAGAACCGCCGTCGATCCGGTCGTTGAAGAAGCTCACCGCCTCCCCGACCGCCTGCTGGGCGGCCACATAGAGCACCGGCAGGAAGTGCTCGTCGGTCGGCACGCTCAGCTGGGCGTCCTCGGCCAGACCGACCCAGTCGATCAGCGCCTCGTGGTCGCCCCGCTCGAACGCCGCCTTCACCGCCGCGTTGAAACCGGTCGCCCAGGCGTAGGGTTCGGCCTCTTCCTCGCGCTTCCAGGTGCGCAGATTGTGGACGAAGTCGCCCGAGCCGGCGATCACGATTCCCTCGTCCCGCAGCGGTCTCAGAGTCCTGCCCAGCTCGTAATGCTGGCGTGGCGTCAGCTCGCGGTTCAGCGACAGCTGGACCACCGGCACGTCAGCCTCGGGCCAGACGTGACACAGCACCGACCAGGTCCCGTGATCCAGACCCCACAGGGTCGTCTGCACCGCTCCGGTCAGGTCCGCGACCCGCGCCGCCAGGGTGGGCGAGCCGGGGGCGGCATATTGGAACTCGTGAAGTTCGCGCGGGAAGTTCCCGAAATCATGAATGGTTTCGGGCTTGTCTTGCGCCGTGACGCCCAGCCCGCGCGTCTCCCAGTGGGCGGAGATCATCACCACCCCCTCGGGCTTGCCCACGGCCTCGCCCAGGTCGCGCCAGGCGGCCCCGTAGGGACCGCCCAGAGCGTTCATCGGCGAACCGTGACCGAAGAAGAGCGCGGGCTGGCGCATCGGATCAGCCGTGCAGCTTCTTGGCCAGTTCGGCGATGTGCTTGCCCTGGAACCGGGCGCCGTCCAGCTCGACGTCGCTGGGCATGCGCGACCCGTCGCCGCCGGTGATGGTCGAGGCGCCGTAGGGCGAACCGCCGTGCACCGCGTCCAGGGTCATCTGCGCCTGGAAGGAATAGGGCAGACCGACCACCGGCATGCCGTGGTGCATGAAGAAGTTGTGCAGCCCCTGGAAGGTGGTTTCCTGACCGCCGTGCTGGGTCGCGGTGGCGGTGAAGGCGCCGCCGATCTTGCCGATCAGGGCGCCGGTGAACCACAGGCCGCCGGCCTGGTCCAGGAAGGCGCGCATCTGAGAGGCGGCCGAGCCGAAGCGGGTGCCGGCGCCGATGATGATGGCGTCATAGTCCTTCAGGTCGTCGATCTTCGCGATCGGCGCCGCCTGATCCAGCTTGTAGTGCGAAGCCTTGGCCAGCTCTTCCGGCACGGTCTCCGGCACGCGCTTGATGTCGACCACGGCGCCTTCGACCTGGCGCGCGCCTTCGGCGACGGCTTCGGCCATGATTTCCAGATGGCCGTAGGTCGAGTGGTAGAGGACGAGAATCTTGGGCAAGGGAGGACTCCAAAATGAACGACAGGTCAATATCAGCAACACTGACCGTTGCGCAATTGGATTGTCTCTCGCTTTTATTCAAGCCCCTTGACCGAACGGATCGGGGACTAATCGAAATCGTTTTGAAAAATAGCGCGGTGACGCCGTCAGCTCACGGCGTGAACGAAGGGTCCCACGGCCGCACATATTCCCAGTGCCAGGGTTCGTAGACATAGGGGACGAAGCCGAACCGAGCGGCATTGGCGACCAGCCAGCGATAGGTCGCCCCCCGCGCCATCACCTCCCGGCTGGCCGCCGCCGTCGAGTCGACGCCCCGGCCCGGCGCCTGGCCGACGTACAGATCGACCGCCGTGCCCGTCCGGTGGGGCGAACAGACGGCGCGGCGCAGGCCGTCGCAATTGCCCTGCTGGGCGCAGCGCGCGGCGTCGGCCTCAGGATCGCGGAAGCCTGAGAAGATCTGCAGCAGTTCGGGATCGGCGGCGATCTCGGGAACCTCGGCCCGGGCTGCGGCGACCATCCGGCGATAGGCGTCCAGCACGTCGCGCCGCAACAGCCGCGTCAGCCGGTCCGCGTGCTCCTCTGACGCGACCAGATAGCCCAGTTGATTGATCGGCGGCGGCTCGGGACACTCTCCACGCGTCCGCGCCATGACGAACGGCCGCCGCTCCTGCCACAGGCCCCGCAACACCTGAAAGCTCGCCGCGTCGAACAGGCCGGTCGGGGTCAGGCCATGGGTCTGCTGGAACCCCGCCAGCTGCGAGGCGAAGATCGGCGTGCCGGGTCCGCACTGTGTGTGCAGCTCCTGCTGGATCAGGGGCGCATAGGCCATCCAGCCGTACTCCGCCGCCCCGAACGGCGCCCACTCCATCCCATAGGCCGAGGCCGCATTGGCCAGGGCCTCGTCGCCCCAGACGTCGGCGTTGGTATGGCACGGCCCCGCCGCGCGCGCCGCGCCGGCGAAGGCCAGGACCAGCCAGACAGTCAGGAACGCGAGACAGCTTCGCCACATGCCCCCAGCAAGCCTCAAGCGGCCCTCAGGAGCAAGCGCGCAGACGGCCGTCCGCCCGAATCCGACTCCGCTCCCGCGTCCAAACCTGCAATCTTGCCTCGGCCCGACTCATCCGGGCTGTCCCGGACCCGCCGCATGACCGCCGCCGCCGCGCCCCGTCGCTCCAACGCCGTGCTCGCCGCCTTCTCCGGCCCCTGCCTGCCGCTGGCGGCCTTCGGCGTGGCCCTGCCCGTCACCCTGCCGGAGTTCTACGCCACCTATGTGGGTCTGGAGCTGGGCGTGGTCGCGACCGTCTTCATGGCGGTGCGGCTGATCGACATCGTCTTCGACCCCTTCCTCGGCTGGGGCATGGACCGGACCAAAACCCGGTTCGGCCGCTACCGCCCGTGGATGGCCCTGGCCACCCCCATGCTGATGCTAGCGGCCCTGATGATGTTCGTCCTGGTCCAGCCGGGCGCCCCGGCGGTCTATCTGTTCGGCTGGCTGCTGTTCCTCTACCTGGGCTTCTCCATCGGCACCCTGGGCCAGCTGGGCTGGGCCGCCGTTCTCGCGCCCCAGTATGACCAGCGCAGCCGCGTCTACGGCTGGTGGCAGGTGTTCAACATCATCGGGGTGGTGCTGATCCTGGTTCTCCCGACCGTGGTGGTCCAGACCGGCATCGGAACCTATGCCGACGGGGTGCGGATCATGGGCTGGGGCATCATCATCGCCCTGCCGGTCACCATCGGCCTGGCCATGGTCGCCGTGCCCGAGCCCGTCACCGCCGGGGACCAACCGCACGGCAGCCTCGGCGCCTATCTGGCCCTGCTGAAGACGCCCGTGGTGCGCAAGCTGCTGATCGCCGATCTGCTGCTGGGCGTGGCGCCGGGCATCACCGGTTCGCTGCTGTTCTTCTTCTTCGGCCAGATCCGCGGCTACGACCACACCGAGGCCGGGCTCTTTATGCTGTTCTATTTCGTCGCCGGCCTGTGCGGCGCCCCCTTCTGGGCCTGGCTGGCGACCCGCGTCGGCAAGGATAAGGGCCTGGCGATCGCCAGCCTCGTCTCGGCCGTCCTCTATGTCGGCGCCACCCTGGTTCCCGGCGGCAATTTCGCCCTGACCGCCGTCGTCATGTTCATCGCCGGCCTGCCCTACGCCGCCGGCCTGTTCCTGACCCGCGCCATGATGGCCGACGCCGGCGATCAGGAGCGGTTCGAGACGGGCGTCGACCGCACCGGCCTGATGCTGTCCATCCTCTCGGCCACCACCAAGATCGGCCACGTGGTCGCCCTGGTCCCCTATCTGATCCTCCAGTGGGTCGGCTTCCGCGCCGTGCCCGGCCCGAACGGCAACAGCGACACCTCCCTGCTGACGCTCCAGATCCTGTTCATCGCGGTGCCCGGCCTGCTTCTGGCCCTGACCGCCTGGGTGCTGAAGAACTATCCGCTGACCGCCGCGCGCCATAACGAGATCCGCAAGGCCCTGGACGCCCGTGACGCGGAGGCGCGGGCATGAGGCCCATCGACCGGCTTCTGTCCATCATGGAGCGGCTGCGCGACCCCAACGGCGGCTGCCCCTGGGACGTGGAGCAGACCTTCGCCACCATCGCCCCCTATACGATCGAGGAGGCCTACGAGGTCGCCGACGCCATCGAGCGTAACGATCTGGTCGAACTGAAGGGCGAGCTGGGCGACCTGCTGTTCCAGGTCGTCTTCCACGCCCGCATGGCCGAGGAACAGGGCCTGTTCGCCTTCGACGACGTGGTCACCGCCATCGCCGACAAGCTGGAACGCCGCCACCCCCACGTCTTCGGCGACGAGGCCCAGCGCACCTCGAAGGAACAGACCGTCGCCTGGGAGGTCATCAAGGCCGCCGAGCGCAAGGACCGCAAGAAGCCCGGCGTGCTCGACGACGTTCCGGTCGGCCTGCCCGCCCTGACTCGCGCCGCCAAACTGACCAAACGCGCCGGCCGCGTCGGCTTCGACTGGCCCTCGACCGACGAGGTGTTCGACAAGCTGGCCGAAGAGGTCGAGGAGCTGCGCGTCGAGATCGCCGCCGGCGACCAGGCCAAAGCCCGCGAGGAGATGGGCGACCTGCTGTTCGTCGTCGCCAACCTGGCCCGCAAGCTGGACGTCGAGCCCGAGGATGCGCTCCGCGCCGCCAACGCCAAGTTCGTGCGCCGCTTCGGCTTCATCGAGGCGGAACTGGCCCGGGACGACCGCACCCCCGACCAATCGACGCTGGAGGAGATGGACCGCCTCTGGGACGCCGCAAAGCGCGCCGAGAAGGCCGGCCCGTCCTCCTGAGCCGCCGCATGCCCTACGACCTCATCATCTTCGACTACGACGGCGTGGTCGCCGACAGCGAGGTGCTGAACAGCACCGTCATGGCCGAACAGCTGACCGCCATCGGCCTGCCCACCAGCCTGGACGATGTCCTCGCCGCCTATACGGGCAAGCGCTGGCGCGACAACCGGCCGGTGGTCGAGGCGGCGCTCGGCCGTCCCTGCCCCGAGGACTTCCACACCACCTGGTTCGCTGCCTGCCGCGCCCGCGCCCCGCTCCATCTGAAGCCCGTGCCTGGCCTGATCGACTTCGTCGCCGCCCGGCCCGAGGCCCGCTGCATCGCCTCGTCCAGCGGCCCTGACTGGATCGGCGTCGGCCTGGACCTGTTCGGCCTGACCGATCATTTCGACGGCGCCGTCTTCACCGGCCTGGCGGTCGAGCGCGGCAAGCCCCACCCCGACATCTTCCTGCACGCCGCCGACGCCATGGGCGTAGACCCGGCCCGCGTCCTGGTGATCGAGGACAGCGAGGCGGGCGTCACAGCCGGGGTCGCGGCCGGTATGACGGTGGTGGGCCTGACCGCCGGGGGCCACGTCCGCGACGGCCACGCCGACCGCCTGGTCGCCCGCGGCGCCCACCATATCGCCGACAGCTACGCCGCCGTCGCCGCCTTCATGGATCGGTAGCGGCCCTCAGGCCGCCACGACATCTTCCTGCGCCGGCACGGTGCGGATCATATAGTCGAAGGCCGCCAGCCCCGCCTTGGAGCCCTCGCCCATCGCCACCACGATCTGCTTGTAGGGCACGGTCGTCACGTCCCCGGCGGCGAAGATGCCAGGCTGGGACGTCTCGCCGCGGTGATCCACCTCGATCTCGCCGCGCGGCGTCAGGCCCACCGCCCCGTGCAGCCATTCGGTATTGGGCACCAGGCCGATCTGGACGAAGACGCCTTCCAGATCGACGTCGTGATGGGCGTCGGAGTTGCGGTCCTTGTAGGACAGGCCCGTCACCTTCTCGCCGTCGCCGTGAACCTGGGTCGTCAGGGCCGAGGTGACGATCCGCACGTTCGGCAGGGTCGCCAGCTTGCGCTGCAACACCGCATCGGCCCGCAGCTCGCTGTCGTATTCGATCAAGGTCACATGGGCCACGATGCCCGCCAGGTCGATGGCCGCCTCGACGCCCGAGTTGCCGCCGCCGATCACCGCCACCCGCTTGCCCTTGAACAGCGGCCCGTCGCAGTGCGGGCAATAGGCCACGCCCTTGTTCTTGTACTGGTCCTCGCCCGGCACGTTCATCTGCCGCCAGCGGGCGCCGGTCGACAGGATGACGGTGCGCGACTTCAGGCTGGCGCCGTTCTCCAGCACCACCTCGTGCAGACCGCCCGGAACCTTGGCCGGGATCAGCTTGGCCGCCTTCTGCAGGTTCATCAGGTCCACCTCATATTCGCGGACATGCTGTTCCAGATGGGCGGCCAGCTTCGGCCCCTCGGTGTGCGGCACCGAAATGAAGTTCTCGATCGCCATGGTGTCCAGCACCTGGCCGCCGAACCGTTCGGCCACGATGCCGGTGCGGATGCCCTTGCGCGCCGTGTAGATGGCGGCCGCCGCCCCGGCCGGGCCGCCGCCGACCACCAGCACGTCGAACGGATCCTTGGACTTCAGCCGCTCGGCGGCCCGCGCCTCGGCGCCTGAATCCAGCTTGGCGACGATCTGCTCCAGCTCCATCCGGCCCTGGCCGAACAGTTCGCCGTTCAGGAAGACCGTCGGCACGGCCATGATCTTGCGCTCGTCCACCTCGTCCTTGAACAGGCCGCCCTCGATGGCGACGTGTTTGATGCGCGGGTTCAGCACGCTCATCAGGTTCAGGGCCTGCACCACGTCGGGGCAGTTCTGGCACGACAGCGAGAAATAGGTCTCGAACACATAGTCGCCGTCCAGATCCTTGACCTGCTGGATCAGTTCCTGCGCCGCCTTGGACGGATGGCCGCCGACGTGCAGCAGGGCCAGCACCAGCGAAGTGAACTCGTGGCCGAGCGGAATGCCCGCGAAACGCACGCCGATGTCGGTGCCCTTCCTGCGGATCAGGAAGCTGGGCTGGCGTTCGTCGTCATAGTCGCGGCCCATCTCGACCTTGCCGTGCGAGACCGAGACGATCTCCTCCAGCAGGGTCTTCAGCTCGACCGACTTGGGCCCGGCGCCCAGCGACGCGATCAGTTCGACCGGATGGACGATGTTCTTGAGGTAGCTCTCGAGCTGAGATTTCAGATTGGCGTCCAGCATGGGGCAGTCCTCGAATTCCAGGGTGACGCGCCGCCTTCGAGCCGATCCCGGCGAGGCTTGCGCGATAGGGTCCGGCCCCCACGAAACAGGGAGGCGGCCAGTTGGGTCCGACCCGAAGGCCGGACCCGATAGGCGTTCAGTCTTAGATCTTGCCGACGAGGTCGAGCGACGGCGCCAGGGTGGCTTCGCCCTCTTCCCACTTGGCCGGGCAGACTTCACCCGGATGCGCGCGCACATATTGCGCGGCCTTGACCTTGCGCAGCAGTTCGGCGGCGTTGCGGCCGATGCCTTCCGAGGTGGTTTCGGTGAACTGGATCACGCCGTCCGGATCGACCAGGAAGGTCGCGCGGTCGGCCAGGCCCACGCCCGGACGCATGGCGTCGAAGTTGTTGGTCACCTGACCCGAGGGATCGCCCAGCATGGTGTAGGTGATCTTGCCGATGGCCGGCGAGGAGTCGTGCCAGGCCTTGTGCGAGAAATGGGTGTCGGTCGACACCGAATAGATCTCGACGCCCAGCTTCTGGAACTCGGCGTAGTTGTCGGCCAGGTCTTCCAGCTCGGTCGGGCAGACGAAGGTGAAATCGGCCGGATAGAAGAAGAAGATCGCCCACTTGCCCGCCACATCGGCCTCGGTGACGGTCAGGAACTTGCCGTCCTTATAGGCCTCGGCCGTGAAGGGTTTGATGTTCGTGTTGATGAGGGCCATGCAGGGCTTCCAATACGCAAAAGGTTGGGGAGGCCCGCTTCCTACCGCACCGCAGCAGATAAGCCCAATCAGTTATTTGCAGATGCGTGATAGATTTTGGTTATAGAAAGACCCCACCACACCCCGTCGTCCTCGGGCTCGACCCGAGGACCGGGTCATCCGCCGCATTGCGCCAGAACAGACGTACACGCGCCTCAACGCCCGATCCTCGGGTCAAGCCCGAGGATGACGAAAAGCGAAATCAATACAGCAGGAACCCTCACTTCGTCTCTTCAGTAGGGCCATCCCCTCACCCTCCCCCTCTCCGTCATCCTCGGGCTTGTCCCGAGGATCCCCCCGGTGCTGGGGCAGCGGGCACAGGCCGCAGATACCGGGCAGCCCACTCTGGTGTGCTAGAGGGGGGACGTTTGACGTGGCGAAGAGCGGATTCGGTCCCTCCAGCATCCAGCAGGACTTGATTTTCGCGCTGGACGTGCGCGCCCTCGCTTGAGGATTGGAGTGCACAATGGCAGATGGCATCGCTCTAGACGCGTATGTAAAAGAGACCCTGCTGAGCATCGTGAAAGCGGTGATCGCGGCTCAAGACGACGCCACATGTGGCGGCTTCATAGGTCGGGCAGCGTATGGCGGCGCTCACGCGCCAAAGGACGAATCGGAAAACGTCGTGACAAACGTGTCCTTCGACCTCGCAACAACGGTCGAAGACAGGGGGACGACCGGTGGCGCCGCTGGCGTGAAGGTGATCCCCTTCATCAAGACGGACATTCAAGGCCAAATCCAATCCGCTCATTCCACCGTCAGTAGGATCGCCTTCACCGTACCGGTGGCTATTCCGCGGCCGAAAGCCCAACGGGATGAGGATGCTCGTCGCGAAGCCAATGAGCGCGCCCAATGGGAGCGAGACACACAGATGATCAACAACCGAAGCAGCGGCGGGTATTGACGAGATAGGTCAATCGCAGCAGGCGCGAGAGCACAGGAAGCACCCGATCAGCCCCGACCTCCGCAGCCGGGGCTTTGTCGTGATCGGGACCGAAGCGTGCGAGCCTCTTCTACCGGACGAGCTCGTAATGCGGGCCATCATAGAGCGCCTTCGGCTTGCGTTTTCGATAAGCGAGGGCCTCCTGCTTCAGGCCCTCGGGGGTGGCGGGCAAATCATTCAGCGTGCGATCCCAGACCGCCCCCCAGCGGACGCGGATTCCGGCCTCGACTGCGGCCGCGCGAACCGCTGCGGCGATCTGGTAGTAGGGCTCGATCGTCTCGCCACTGCTGGTGACAATCTTCCAGGTCACGTTGTGCCCCCAGTTGGCCCGACCGTCCACATAGGGCACGAGATCGACGGCATGGGAGAGACCGTCATTCTGCGGACGATGATTGCTCTGCAGGGTTTTCGAGGTACCGCGCGCCACCAGCTTCGCCTGATACTTCAGGTCTCGGACTTGCTTCTCCGTGATGGTGAAATCAGCGTCGGTTCTTTCGATGGCTCGCCTGACGATCATCGCGAGATTGGGATGAACATCGCCGAGGTAGGCTTCCGAAGCCGGCGAAAGGGAATAGACAGCCTGCTTGTCGCCCGCCATCGACGGGAACGCCCAAGCCGTTGCACTCAGCACCATGTACGCAGCCGAATAGGCACGCAGACGGAAGGTCATCGCTTTTCTCGCTAATGATGTGTTTGGAGGGGCAGGCGGAGGCTACGCAGTTAACTTCCGCAGCCGCGGCTCAAGAGCCTGCCGCGCGGTCACTCAACGAGCGCGGTTATCTCAAATCGCATGTGATCGGATGCTGAACGGCCAGCTTCAGGAATCATTCAGCTTGGCGGCTATGCCGCTGCCACTCTAGACAGCGCCCATCTCAGGGAAATAAGGCCAATGAACAAAGCGCACCGCTCCCAATTTCCCGAACCGAAGCCAATCCTTTCAACACCCTGACGCGCCCAAACGGCCATCGACCAACCACGCTTCGAAACCGTGTTAGCCTCGTCGTCCGGTCTTTGACATCGGGCGCCCGCCGCAATCCGACTGCGACGTCCGCCCTCCATCAACGCCACGGCAGGGGCCGCCCGGCGCGTTTGGCGCCTTTGGCACGGTTGTCACCCTGTTTTCGCGCCAAGCCGACAGACTTTGGCCGATCACCCGGCCCGCCCGCCTCAGTACAGCCGGAACCCCGCCACGCCTCTTCGCCGGGTCGGACCTTCATCCTCGCCCACCCGACCCCGTCATCCTCGGGCTTGTCCCGAGGATCCAGACTCCCGGTGTTTGAACGGGGCGCGCACACGGCCGACACCGAGAGTCTGGATCCTCGCCACGAGGGCGAGGATGACGAGAAGCGACATCAATACAGCAGGAACCCCCGCCTCGCCTCTTCCCACGCCGCCTCATCCGGCCGCGTCGCCGCATCCAGATCCCCCGGCCCCGCCGCCGCGTCGTCCACCCATTCCCGCAGACCCGGCCCGCCGTTGATCACATCGATGGGCAGTTTCCCGAAGGCATATTCGTACGGGAAATCCCGCCACAGGTCGTAGTCGGGATACAGCCGCCGGATCGCCTTGAACCCCAGGGCCTGCACCCGCCACGGCCTGAAGGCGGCGTGGTCGTAGTCGGGGTGATCGACATGGATCTGCACCCCGCTGCACAGCTTCCCGACGTGCTTGTGGAAGGTCGGCTCGAACCACATGTCGCGTAAGGTGCAGCCGCCCAGCCACTCCGGCGCCAGAGCCTGCATCTCGGCGATCACCGCCCGCGCATCGATGTCCGGCGCCCCGAACAGCTCCAGCGGCCGGGTCGTGCCGCGGCCTTCCGACAGGGTCGCCCCCTCCAGCATCACCGTCCCGGCATAGGCCCTGGCCATGCTCAGGTTCGGCGCATTCGGGCTGGGGTTGACCCAGGCCCGTTCGCCCAGCGGCCAGCCGAAGCCCGGCCCCGCCTCGGGCGCCCAGCCCTGCATCTCCACGACGCGATAATCCACATCCAGCCTGAACCGGTCGATGAACCACAGGCCCAGTTCGCCCATCGTCATGCCGTGCCGCATCGGCATCGGCCCGGCCCCGACGAAACTCTCCCAGCCGGGCTTCAGCGTCTGCCCCTCGACCGGCCGCCCCGCCGGATTGGGCCGATCCAGCACCCACACCGACTTGCCGTGTTTCGCCGCCGCCTCCAGCACGTACAGAAGCGTGGTCACATAGGTGTAGATGCGGCAGCCCAGGTCCTGCAGGTCGATCAGGACGACGTCGAACGTCTCCATCCATTCGTCCTTGGGCCGCCGCACCTCGCCGTACAGGCTGAAGACGGGGAAGCCGTGCACCGGATCGCGATAATCCGGGCTCTCCATCATATTGTCCTGAAGATCACCCTTCATCCCGTGCTGCGGCCCGAAGGCGGCGGTCAGTTCGATCTCGGGACAGGCGGCCAGGGCGTCCACCGCATGGCCCAGATCCTTGGTCACCGAGGCCGGATGCGCCAGCAGAGCCACGCGTCGCCCCTTCAGCTGCCCCCTCAGGGCGTCGTCGGACAGCAGGCGGTCGAGACCGAAGTTCATGGCAGTTCCAGCGCGAACGAGTCGGGATGATGAAAGTCCGGCTTATCCGATGGATGGGCCAGGGCCCAATAGGCGATCGCCCCGTCCAGACCCTCGACCACCGCCGTCAGCCCGACCGCGTCCGTCGCATCCTCGGGCAGCTCCACATCGACCGTCAGAACGAACCGCCCCTGGGCCATTCGCGTGACGATGAAGGGCGCCGCGATCTCCAGCCCCCGCATCCCCTCGCGATAGCCGTCGAACCGATAGGCCGCCCAGGCCCCCGACGGCGACAGATTATATTCGACATAGCCGCCCTCCGTCCGCACGAAGGCCTCGAAACAGGTCGTCCGCCACAGCTCGTCCGTCCGCACCCGCGCCGTCGCCTCGGGCCACCGCACCCTCTCGACCGGCCCGGCCAGCAGATACTCCAGGCTCAACACCCGCCCCGCCCGTCGCGCCTCGACCTCCAGCGTCAGCCCGGCGGGGGAACAGGTCGGGTGCGGGATCAGGGGCAGACGCATCCCGTCTTCGTAGCGCAGGCTTGACGCCGGTCAACGCTGCGCCTTATCCAGAACCCATGTTCGCCGCCCGCGCCATCGCCGGCCTGTATTACCGCCCGCTGTAAGCGAGCGGCCCGCGAACACGCGCCGCCTTCGCTGGCGACGCGCTCTTCGGAAATGGAAGACGACCGCCGGCATCCCTGCTAACGGAGCCTCCGCCATGACCGACCAAGCTTTCAAATCCGACTTCCTCCGCACCCTCCAGGCGCGCGGCTACATCCATCAGATCACCCATCCGACCGAGCTGGACGAGGCGGCCGCCTCGGGCGGGCTTGTCGGCTATGTCGGCTTCGACGCCACGGCCAAGAGCCTTCATGTCGGAAACCTGATCTCGGTCATGATGCTGCGCCGGCTCCAGCAGGCGGGCGGCAAGCCCATCGTCCTGATGGGCGGCGGCACCACCAAGGTCGGCGACCCGACCGGCAAGGACACGTCGCGCCCCCAGCTGACCGAAGAGACGATCCAGTCGAACATCGACTCCATCAAGACGGTCTTCGCCAAATTCCTGACCTTCGGCGACGGCCCGACCGATGCGGTCATGGTCAATAACGACGACTGGCTGTCGACCTACGGCTACATCCAGTTCCTGCGCGACTTCGGGACCCACTTCACCGTCAACCGGATGCTGAGCTTCGACTCGGTCAAGCTGCGGCTCGAGCGCGAGCAGCCGATGACCTTCCTCGAGTTCAACTACATGCTGATGCAGTCGGTGGACTTCCTGGAGCTGAACCGCAGCCTGAAGGTCACGCTGCAGATGGGCGGGTCGGACCAGTGGGGCAACATCACCTCGGGCGTGGATCTGGTGCGCCGGGTGGACCAGAAGGCCGCCTTCGGCCTGACCACCCCGCTGTTGACCACGGCCTCGGGCGGCAAGATGGGCAAGACGGCCCAGGGCGCCGTCTGGCTGAACGCCGAACAGCTGAGCCCCTACGACTACTGGCAGTTCTGGCGTAACGCCGAGGACGCCGACGTCGGCCGCTTCATGCGCCTGTTCACCGACCTGAGCCTGGAGCAGATCGCGGAATACGAGGCCCTGGAGGGCGCCGCCATCAACGAGGCCAAGAAGGCCCTCGCCGACGCCGCCACCGCCCTGCTGCACGGCGCCGAGGCCGCCGCCACCGCCCGCGCCGCCGCCGAAAGCGCCTTCGAGAAGGGCCAGCTGTCCGCCGACCTGCCGACCGTCGAACTGCCGGCGGGCGAGGTTTACGGCGCCATGATCGCCGCCGTCGTGACCAAGGCCGGCCTGACCGCCTCCAACGGCGAGGCCCGTCGTCTCGCCCAGGGCGGCGGCCTGCGCCTGAACGACGCCGCCGTGGCCGACGGCGCGCAACTGCTGACCGAGGCCGACCTCAAGGACGGCGTGATCAAGCTGGCGGCCGGCAAGAAGAAGATCGTGCTGGTCCGCCCGATCTGATCCCGCTCATCCCGGCGAAGCTGGGGCCCCGGCCTCTGCAAGCTTCGCCGGGCCGGCGTCCGCTGCGCCGGATCCGACGTATTGTCGCGCGACAGAACAGCCCCCGGCCTTGGCCGGACCCAATCGGAGTATGAAATGCCCGCGACCGAAGGCCAGCCCGCCCCCGCCCTCGACCTGCCGACCGACGGCGGCGGCCGGATCTCCCTCGCCGCCCTGAAGGGCAAGCCCGCCGTCGTCTATTTCTACCCGAAGGACGACACCACCGGCTGCACCCGCGAGGCCCAGGACTTTACCGCCCTGGCCGCCGACTTCGCCGCCCTGGGCTGCCCGGTCATCGGCGTGTCCAAGGACACGGTGAAGAAGCACGACAAGTTCAAGGCCAAGTACGACCTCGCCGTCGTCCTGGCCTCTGACGAGGACGGCGCCGAGTGCGAGGCCTGGGGCGTCTGGGTGCAGAAACAGCTCTACGGCCGCGAATATATGGGCATCGAGCGCGCCACCTTCCTGATCGACGCCGAGGGCCGGATCGCCCGCGCCTGGCGCAATGTAAAGGTCGCCGACCACGCCCCCGCCGTCCTGGAAGCCGCCCGCGCCCTGGGCTGACGTCGATCCGCACCCGCCGCTCGCAAGCCGGTTGAAATGCCGATTCGCGAATTCCCCCTGGAAGCGAGTCTCAATCAACAATCGCGTGATGACGCCTCAAAACGGGTCAAATCGTGGTTAACGGGCGCTAAACAGTCTTGCCCGTGTCATCGTTGCACCGGATAAACCTCTCCTCGACGTGGGGGCGTTGCTTATGACGGTGCAAGAACAATCGCAGGAACTGTCCTGGCACGAACGTTTTTTGCCGGTCCGCTACGTCTATCTCCGCAGCCATGACGACATCCGCGCCTACGCCCTGACGCCGAAGCGCCAGGTCCTCATGGCCCTCGCCCTCGTCGCCGCCCTGGGCTGGTCGCTGATGGCCTCGGGGGCTTTCCTGTTCGACCTGATCGCCCGGCACAAGGCCGACGCCGAGGTGATCCGCGCCCGCGCCGCCTCCGAACGGCTCAACGCCGATCTTCAGGCCAGGCTGGAGAGCGCCGTCGCCCGCATGTCGGCGACCAACGGCTCGCTGGAACAGACCGCCGTCATGATCGAGCGGCGCCACGCCGCCCTGACCACGGTGATGGACGCCTTCAAGGGCGTGGACGGCGCGGCCCAGGCCCTGGCCCCCCGCCCCATCCCTGCCGACGCCCCGCCGATCCAGCGGATCATGGCCGTGCGCCTGGATCAGGAGCGGCTGCTGGACCGGGCCGAGGACTTCGCCCAGACCCGGGCCGAACGCCTGCGCCTGGCCTTCCGTCTGGCGGGCCTGAACCCGTCCGCCTATGTCGCCGCCTCCGGTCCTCTGGGCGGTCCCCTGGTCGAGGCGCGCGATCCCCGCGCCCTGGCGGCCATCCTCGACGTCGACGAGCCCTTCGCCGTCCGCATCCGCCACGCCGCGACCAATCTGAACGAAATGCGCGTCCTGACCGACGCTGCGGCGGGCATGCCGTTCAAACGCCCGACCCAGGCCCGCACCACCTCCGGCTTCGGCGTCCGCTTCGACCCCTTCAACGGGCGGCCCGCCATCCATCAGGGCCAGGACTTCGCCGCTCCGCTGAACACCCCCATCTACGCCACCGCGCCCGGCGTGGTCTCCTTCGCGGGCGTCCGTTCAGGCTATGGCAATACTGTTGAGCTAGACCATGGGCGCGGTTTCAAGACGCGCTACGCCCATCTCAACATCCTGGGGGTCAAGCCCGGCCAGTCGGTGGCGCTCGGCCAGCGCATCGGCGCCATGGGCACCACCGGTCGCTCGACCGGCGTCCACCTCCATTACGAAGTCTGGCTGAACGGCCGGCCTCAGAATCCCGCACGCTTCCTCAGAGCAGGAGACCAAATTGTTCAACAAGACTAGCAAACCCGCCCCCGCACCTTCGCCGCGTCCGAACGCGCCGGCGATTCCGCCGCTGCCGGACATTCCGGCGGCCCCGCGCGCCGGCGCGGCGCCGTCGCCGGCGCCCTCGGTCGTCCCGACCGGCCGCGGCCTGTCGACCCTGTCGTCCGACCTGACCTTCGAAGGCAATGTCTCGGGCGGCGGCGATCTCCAGATCGACGGCCAGGTCAAGGGCGACGTCCGCGTCGGCCGTCTGATCGTGGGCGAGACCGGCGCGGTCGAGGGCAATGTCCAGGCCGACTATATCGAGGTGCGCGGCCGTATCGTCGGCGGCGTCCAGGGCAAGCAGGTCAAGCTGGTCGCCACCGCCTATGTGGACGGCGACATCACCGCCGAACAGCTGTCGATCGACGTCGGCGCCTTCTTCCAGGGCCGCGTCGCCCAGGGCCAGCGTCAGGCCCCCGCCCCCGCGCCGGTCGCCCCCGTCGCGCTCCAGCCGACGCCCGCCCCGGCGAGCGAGGCCAAGGCTGACGTCGTGGCCCTGAAGCCGAACGCCTGATCCGCGTCGCGGCCTGATCGCCGGATTTCAGCGATCAGGCCGCGCCCTCGCCGTCAATCGGCGACCGAGCCCCGCGTCTGGCCGACCCGCGCCGCCAAGGCCGCCCCCATGAAGGCGTCAAGGTCACCGTCCAGCACCCCTTGCGTATCCGAGGTCTCGACCTCGGTCCGCAGGTCCTTCACCATTTGATACGGCTGCAGCACATAGGATCGGATCTGGTGCCCCCAGCCGATGTCCGTCTTGGCGTCGTTCAGGGCCTGGGCCGCCGCCTCGCGCTTCTGCAGTTCCAGCTCATACAGACGCGCCCGCAGCATCTTCCACGCCTGTTCGCGGTTCTGGTGCTGCGACCGGCCGGTCTGGCAGGACACGACCGTATTGGTCGGAATGTGCGTCAGACGCACGGCCGAATCCGTCTTGTTGATGTGCTGACCGCCGGCGCCCGAGGCGCGATAGGTGTCGGTGCGCACGTCGGACGGATTGATGTCGATCTCGATCGTGTCGTCGACGACTGGCGAGACGCCGATCGAGGCGAACGAGGTGTGCCGCTTGGCCGCCGCATCATAGGGGCTGATCCGCACGAGGCGATGGACGCCGGATTCCGACTTCAGCCAGCCATAGGCGTTGGGGCCGCTGATCAGAACGGTGGCCGACTTGACCCCCGCCTGTTCGCCGTCCTCCTGAGCCTCGACCGTGACTTCATAGCCGTGAGCCTTGGCCCAGCGGCTGTACATCCGCAGCAGCATGCCCGCCCAGTCGTTGGATTCTGTGCCGCCGGCGCCGGAGTTGACTTCCAGATAGGCGTCGTTTCCGTCGGCCTCGCCGGACAGCAGGGCCTCCAGCTCGGCCCGCGCCGCCCGCTCCTTGATGCCGCGCAACAGGGCGCGCGCCTCTTCCAGAGCGGCCTCGTCGCCTTCTTCATCGGCCATATCGGCCAGCATGACCCCGTCTTCCAGGTCCTGCTCCATCGCCTTGACGGCGTTGATCTGGCCTTCCAGGCGCGAACGGTCGCGGCTGACGGCCTGGGCCTCTTCCGGCCGGTCCCACAGGGTCGGGTCCTCGACCCGTGCGTTCAGCTCATCGAGCTTTCTGACGGCGACGTCCCAGTCAAAGACGCCTCCTGAGCAGAGCGACGCTCTGCTCGATGTCGGCCTTCATGGCCTCGAC
>Ga0208958_1001949_pt1 | contig 18963 bp, 23 predicted proteins | sample RifOxyB1_FD_184032 | JGI IMG/M metagenome (GOLD analysis project Ga0208958, IMG submission 184032) | Soil microbial communities from Rifle, Colorado - Rifle Oxygen_injection B1 (SPAdes) | ecosystem: Environmental > Terrestrial > Deep subsurface > Rock core/Sediment | place: Rifle, Colorado... | reverse complement strand
TAGTGCTTTGATTATTATATATTTTTCCTTATTATAAAATAAATACTTTTACTTCTATTTACTTTCAAAATACATCTAATATATTTAAAATAAAACTAACCTTTAGTTCCAAGATACATTTAAATACATATAATTAATAGTAAATCTATGGACGCTGAGCAATTAAAAAAAATAATTGATTCTGGAGAAAATCAAGAAGTTGAATTTAAAGAATCTTTTCACAGCCAACAAAAAATCTGTCAAATCCTATGTGGTTTAGGAAACACAAATGGGGGGATGATTATATTTGGTGTATCAAATGAGAAAAGAACCAAAGGAATTAATGAAAATTCAGACCAATTGCAGAGAAAAATTGCAAGTGCAAACCAATGCCTTTCTCCAACCCCTATACTCTCAATAGAATCTCATAAAATAGAAAATAAAGAGATTATTGTAGCAATTATACAAAGAGCAACAGATAATATTTATTATATGTTTGACGGAGCAATTTATGTACGAATAGGAAGTACGACAAAAAAACTAGAGGGACAGAATCATTTAGATTTTTTAAGAAACAGACAAATATTATCTTTTGATGAAACATATGAAAATAATGCAACAATCAAAGATTTAGACTCGAACAAAATAAAAGAGTATCTAAAATCTCGCGAACAAAAAGATTTTTTTGATGAACATAATATTGAAAATTTCTTGATTAGTAAAAAACTTGCAACTAAAAATGGAAAATTAAAAATTAAGAACTCTGCTGTTCTTTTGTTTGCTAAAAGTCCCCAGGAATTTTATCCCCAATCAGAAATAAAATTTGTAAAATTCAATGGGAAAGAAGCTGTCGAGATTATTGCACATCAATTAATTCAAAAAGATTTAGTGTCTTCTATTGAAGATTCAATTAGGTTAGTAAGAGAAAATATATCTAAAGAAATTAAGATTTCTGGAGAGCCAAAAAGGAGAGAAGAATATGAGTATCCTCTCGAAGCTATAAGAGAAGCAATTGTAAATGCTATTGCCCATCGGGACTATTTTAGCAAGGATGCTATTCAAATTTATCTTTTTGATAATCGTATCGAAATTACAAATCCTGGCTCTTTGCCTCAAGGACTACCCCGAGAATTATTTGGGTCTATCTCTGTACAAAGAAATCCAATTACTTACCGATTTTTACGCGATATGGGTTATGTTGAAGGATTAGGAACAGGAATCCCCCGAATGAAAAATTATATGAGAAAGGCTGGATTGAGAGACCCAGATTTTATTTTTACTGAAAGTTTTTTTAGAATAATTTTGTATAACAAAAAGGGGAAAAAAGAACCGATAAAAAGCAAAGAAGATTTAAGTGACAGACAAAAAAAAGCGTTAGATTATCTCAAAAGAAATAAAACAATCAAATCTCAAACTTATGAGGAGATAAACAAGGTTTCGCATGGGACTGCAGTTAGTGAATTAAATGAATTAATTGATTTTAAATTTATTGAGAAAGTTGGAGCATATAGGGGAGCGTATTATATTTTAAAAATAAAATGACATCCTCATCAAATCAATTCGTTCAAAAATTATGGAATTATTGTAACATACTTCGAGATGATGGTTTATCATACGGAGATTATGTCGAGCAATTAACTTATTTGCTTTTCTTAAAAATGGATGATGAAAGAACAAAAGAACCATATAACCAAAAATCAAGTATTCCAAAAAAATATAATTGGCAAAATTTGTTAGACCAAGAAGGAGCAGAACTTGAAACAAATTATATTCTAACTTTACAAGAATTAGGAAAAGAAGAGGGAATTATTGGAGTTATATTTAGAAAAGCACAAAATAAAATACAAGACCCAGCAAAACTAAGAAAATTAATTGTAGAGTTGATTGATAAAGAAAATTGGTTGAGTTTAGAAGCAGATGTGAAAGGTGATGCCTATGAAGGATTATTAGAAAAAAACGCAGCGGATGTAAAAGGTGGAGCAGGACAATATTTCACACCAAGAGCTTTAATTAATGCAATTGTAGAAGTTATGAACCCGCAACCTGGAATGAAAATTCATGACCCTGCTTGTGGAACAGGTGGATTTTTGCTTTCAGCTTATAATTATATTGTTAAAAATTCCAAATTAAATCGAGACCAAAAAGAAGAATTAAAACATAAAACTTTTTCTGGAAATGAAATTGTTCCAATGGCGGCGAGATTATGTGTTATGAATCTTTATCTTCATGGAGTAAATGGAATTGATAATCCAATAAGTCCAGATGACTCATTAAAGAAAAATCCAGGAGCAATTTATGATATGATTTTAACAAATCCTCCCTTCGGAAAACAATCATCTGAAACTTTTATAACCGACGAAGGAGATGTAGCAAAACAAGATTTAGTAATTGTTAGAGATGATTTTTGGGCTAAAACAAGCAACAAACAATTAAACTTTTTACAACATGTTAGAAGTATATTAAAAACAAGTGGAAGAGCTTCGATAGTTTTACCCGACAATGTTTTATTCGAAGGCGGAGCAGGAGAAACAATAAGAAAAAAGTTAATGGAAACTTGCGATTTGCATACAATTCTAAGATTACCGACGGGATTATTTTATGCTCAAGGTGTTAAAGCTAATGTATTATTTTTTGATAAAAGACCTGCACAAAAAGAACATGCCACTTCTAAAATATGGATTTATGATTTAAGAACAAATAAACATTTTACATTAAAAGAAAGCCCACTACAATTAGAAGATTTACGAGATTTTATCAAAAGTTATAATCCTGAAAATAGACATCAGAGAAAAGAAAATGAAAGATTCAAAAGTTTTTCTTATGATGAAATATTAAAAAGAGATAAAACAAACTTAGATATTTTTTGGTTAAAAGATGAAAGTTTAGATGACTTAGATAAACTTCCTGCCCCAGAAATTATTGCTGAAGAAATTGTAGACGATTTAGAAAATGCATTGGAACAATTAAAAGAAATTGGTGAAGATTTAAAATAAATAATTCCCCCCCTTCCTCTCAAATATAAAAATAAAAAAAGAATCGGGCTTTCGCCCGACTTTAATTAATCCTCGAATCTAACAATTTGATATTTCAATCGAGGGTCAGTTGCGGACTTTTTCCAAAACATTTATATACTTAATACTTATATGTGTTATATGAAAAATACAAGCATTTTAACCGAGAGAGAATTAATAACTATAAATAAAAAGATTTCTAATAAAAAATTAACTCAACAGGATTCAAATTACCTAAGCAGATTTGTCAGACCAAAATTAAGGAAAATAATTAATATAGACGCCGAATCTCTTCTAAAAAGATTAGAATATAATCCAAAATCAAGAATAATTGAAAGAAAGGTAAAAAAATATATTTTAGATAATATCCAAGGAGTAAAATGTATAATCCTATATGGTTCTGCCATCACTTCGGGATATACAGAATATAAAGACATAGATATTTTAGTAATTACCAAAGAGAAATTATACCAAAACTCTTGGAGAAAAAATGAGATATTAAATGAGTTAGAAAAAAAAGCAGAAGAATTAAACTTAAAATTAGACATACAAATTATTGATGAATATACAATAAAAAATAGTTATTCTTCTAATATCTCCCTTATTTATCAGTTAAAAGATAGTAAAATAATATACGGAAGTATAAAATTGCCAAAAAAAATAGAAATACCTAAAATAAATATAAAAATGAAGCTTGACTGGAGTGAGTTAGATAATCCTTCAGGAGAAGAAATATACAACTGCATCAGAAACACGCTATTAGTAAGGTTGCTCATGAATAAAATAGTGGATAACAACTCTTTATCTAAATCGCTCATTAGTGAATTAGGAAGAAATTTAATTTACAAACTTAAAGAAAATACAGCTTCCAAAATAGAGAAAAAAATGGCTGTAGAATATCTTAATAATCTTAATAATCTTACTTTAAATGAAATTAAGGAGGCAAAATGGGAAAAAATAGTGATATAGAGAGTATAAGCAATAGCGTTTCTAACACAATACTTCATAAAATATTAATTGAATACACAAACAAGCCACATTCAGCCAGTCATCTAATTAGTGAAGAGATAGAATATCGGGGGCAATCAATGAAGAAAATAGACCGAAGAAAGTTAAATAATGAAGACAAAAATGAGATAAAAGAGAAAGTCATAAGAAAAATAAGCAATCGGTTAAAAGATAAATATAGTGATATTAATATAAGCCAAAATACTATAATAGAAGTAGTAAATAAAGAAATAAATTCTTTTTTTGATGACTCTATCGTAAATTAAAGTTGTATCATTTTTTCTTGGAATTTTTATTTTGGAAAATCCATTCTAAATATTATCAGTTGTCAAAAAAATTAAAGAAAAAAGAAAAGGGGTTGCTAAACCCCTAAATTTTAATCCTCGAATCTCACGATTTGATATTTCAATCGAGGGTCAGTTGCGGAACTTCTTTTTTTAACTCCGCAGGCGTTTTGCCAAAGCTTTCCAAAAAAACAAAAGGTTTAAATATATAAGATTTGTCTTATAAATTGTTATAAAAATATAATAAAATGTTAAGTAAAAATAACAACATAAAATGATAATAAATAAGAATAGTGAACTGAAAATCATGCAGGTTTTAGTTAGAGGGTGGTATAGAAAATTTTCAATGTATGAACTTGCAAAAGAATCAGGAGTTAGTGTTCCAATTACTTACAATTCAGTTAAAAATCTTTTATCTAAGGAAGTTATATCGTCAAAAGATAAGAAAATAGGAATTGATTTTAACAATCTTTTTGCTTACAATTTTAAGCTTTTATATGACTCTGAAAGATTATCCCAAATTCCCAAAGATATTCAAAATAAAGTCAATAACATTCTTGATGTAATGAAATCTGAATACAGATACAACTTGCTTGGCTTTGTAATCTTTGGAAGTGTAGCATCTGGCGAAACAACTGAAAAAAGCGATTTGGACATTTTAGTTATTGTTAAGGATAAAAAAGAAATAGATTACAAAAAATTAGGTTTATTAAAAATAGAAAACATAAATATAATAGAAAAGAACAAGAATGAATTTGAAAATGAATACCTGCTTGCCCACGATTTAATTCTTAATACACTTATGAATGGAATAATTATCTTTGATGAAGGAATGATTCGCTTTTTTTTATCCAAACCCCTTCCAGAGCCATCTCACGAAATAATAATGCAAAAAAGACAAAGACTTGAGCTTTTAAAAGACAGGCTTTTAATTTTGCTTAAAGACAAAAATTATCCTGAGCTAGTTGAGCAGTTTAAATTATACTTAATTGAAAAAGCAAGAATCTTATTTTTGCAAAAAGGAATTATTCCGAGTTCTAAAAAGTATATAGTTTTTAACCTTAAAAAAGTCGATAAAAATATTTATAACATTTATAATAGTGTAAACATTAAGAACATCGGAGAGTTAATAAAAAATGATTGAAAGAGCAAAAGAGAATTTTGAATTTACAAAAAAGAAATTAGAACACGCAAAACAATATTTTAAAGAGAAAGAGTTTGGAGAGTCAATACATTACATCTGGGTTGTTTTTGAAAATTGCATTAACATCATAAAAGATGTGAAAAATAATAAATCACTTTACGAACATAAAGCAAAAATTGATATGTTCAAAATTTATTATAGTTTAGGTTATTTGAAACAAGATTATTCTGTCACTTTTTCTTACTTATTAAAATTGAGAATTAGGGCAGATTTTGGAGATTACGGAAATGTGCCAGAAATTCCTGAAGAAAAGAAAGTAAAGGAATTTTTGGATGATGCGATAAGTCTGTTTGGTGAAGTTGAAAAAATAATAAAAAAATAAATTGAAGGAGTTTAGGGTAGAAGATAAATAAAACACACAATTTATAAATCTCATTCTTCTTTTTTAATCATGGCATCAACACCACCTGGCGCACAGAAAATGAAACTCGATTATACTATCGATAGAAAAGTTTATGATGATTTTGCAAAGGCGTGCAGTAGAAAAGGTTTTGCGATTCAAGTCGTTATTGAAAAATTAATGGCTAAGTTTAATCAAACTGGGCAGATTTAATAAGATTTTATTTAATATTTTTTTGGTGCCGGCCACTCGTTGAAGTTTGGTTTCAAATACTGACAATATCCGTTTCCGTGATTTCCCATATGACATCTTTTTTTGCAATGAGTGCTACGTGTGATTTTCTCGTTGTAGAAATTACAATATGCAACACCGACGTAGAATGCCTGAAGAAATCTCAAACGCCGACCAAGAATTCTTTTCGCTTTTTTTGTTAAAGTTTCATCATCGGTTTCAGAAAGTTTTTTTGTAATGTCTTTGATTCTCGAATCATCATCTTTTTTATTTTCTTTCTTACCTAAAGAAAAATTTGCTCTTCTATTTGCAGCCCAGGCATTCATCCATCTATCGTATCTTGTTGTCGTATCATAAGAGGGTTTCATTTTTTCACCTCATCAAAACAAACATTATCCAAATCTCCGATGAAAATTTCCCCGACATTGTCTTTTATTTTTGCAAGAAGCATTCTTGTTAAATATTCTGGACATTCTTTTATTGAACCGTGCCGATGTATAGTTGTTTTTATTTTTGGGTTATTAATCATGCTAACTAAGGCATCCAAATTTCTTTTATACTGTTTTGCAAATTCCTCTCGATTAATTAAATTCCAAAAATCTTCCTCTCGAATATCTCTAACTTCGTATTTTCCATCTTCAGTCATATCTTCAACAATTGTTGCTCCGTGACCATTTGGGATAACTTTAATTCTATCCTCTTCAATTTTTAGTCCTATAATCTTATGTTCAGGAATGTAAAAACCATTTTTTCTTGTGAAACCATAGTTTCTTAATCTAAACTGCATCTCTTCTTCTACAAAATGCATATCAAAGTTTTTATCTTTGTCTAAAGAAGTTATATAAAATCCGCCTCTTGTCTTTGTTATATTGACTTTTACTGCTAACCCTTTTCCTAATGGTACAACAACTCTTGACCCTTTTTGGTATTGTGAATCCATAATCTGAATCGCTGTAACTACTGAAGGTAAATCAGAAGAATGTGTTTCACATAATTTTCTCCACTCACTAAACCTTTTTTCACTGCGATATCCAGTAAACTTTCTTTCGATTTCTTCATAAGCCCAACTAAGATTTTTATAAAATTCAGGGTTTTCTATTAACTTTTCTTTTTTCATTTTATTCTAATTTAAAGAGTTTGATAACATGGGTTTATTAAAGTTTTGGAGAAAGTACATTGGTGAGTTAGAGGTTGGTGGATAAGTTTTTAAGTTTCTTTTATCTCTTACTTTTATGTTTAAGATAAAGAATAGTAAACTTATCTCTGAGATTTCTGGAGAAGCTAAACAATTCCCAAAATATACAACCCAAATAATCAATCTTGCTAACCAAAATGCACAGGGAACACGCCCTAAGGTTGTTGGGCAATTATCGGAACTTATACAAAAATGTCCTCATAAAGAATACTCAAAATGGAAAGAATGGTATTTACAACAACAACCAAAAGCGATAGATAATGCTACAGACAAAATCTTTCCTATGATTGAAGAATTAAAAAAAGCGATAAATGAAACTCCCAACCACAGCAAGCTGTGGGGTATCAAAATTCATGAAGAGTTAGTTGAGTAATATTTCTTCCTTGATTCAAAACATATTCTTTAACTTGCTCTAAAGCTCGACCATCACCGACGGTGTCTATATGCCCTCCGTCGCTCCAAAATTCTCCACCCCACAATTCATCTTCTTTTAATTTTGGAAATTTTTTAAAAATTTGAATTGCAAGAATACTTTTACACATTTGCATAATTCTCGACGGAGAATATCTTGGGGCTCCGCGAACCAAAATGTGAACATGATTTTCTTCGTGACCAATAGCGTCGAATTTGAAATAATATCTTTCTTCAATTCCTTTGCAAACTTCTTTCATTAATTCAAATATTTCTTTTGTTATCAAACTCTTTCGAAATTTCAAAACGAGAACCATATGATACCTTATTCGATAAGTACAATGAGGTGCATGCATTACTTCCATTAAAAAGAGACTTGTTCAACTAACTTAAAGTTTTCGCAGCAAGCTGCGGGGTATTCCCCAAGACGGGAATAAATAAAGATAATAAAGAAAAAGCATGACAATCGATGATTTAACTTGGGGATTGAAATTTAGAGATGTCGACGTGAAGATTCCTAACAGCAGAGATTGGGCATGTACAACAAAGGCTTGTCCAAATTTTCGTCGAGCGGGGGAAAAATCTGTTGATTCCAAAAGGTCGATGTTTGAAGATGAAAAATATATTTTAAGAGGAGTTGCATTAGCTCCGGAAAAAAACGAAGAAGGACAACAATATGCACAAATATGGGAATGTAGATTATGTAATCATCATTTTTGGTATCATCTTTCGAAAACGCAGGCTAGAGAACTAAAAGAAAAAGCAATTGAAAAGGGATTAGTAAAAAATAATTAATATTTTTTCTTAACTATACTTAAATCTTCGAAAACCATTTTAATGCTTCCGGGAAGTTTCGGCTTAACTTTATGGAAAGCTTCTCGTGTTTGTGAAACTACTTTTTGATTTGGAAGATAGAATTCGAAAAGTTTGCTTCCGTTTTTTAGAAGGGCGGCTTTACTGATACATTTACCAAAAGACAACTGCATACCCGTCGACATACGATCAGCACCTGCACCAGTCAACATTTTGTTTTCTCTTTGAATATGATGTGGGAACGGAATAACTTTGAATACAAACATTCCGGGAGAGAAAGTATCAAGTTGTTTGTTAAGGAACTGTCTGCATGCTTCAAGAGCTGAATGTCTTACCTGAACTCTTTCCGTCGAGTAAACCGTTAATTTTAATGGAAGTTTCCCATTTCGAATTAATTTCTGGTCACCCATAGAAAACTTTACAATTTTTTGAGGTGGAACAACCTTGATATAAGATTTATTCTTTTTCTTGCTTATTCTCGTGTAAGGACAAGTATGAATTCTCGAGTATGCTAAAGCTTTTCTGATTGCCATATTATTTTATCTCCACTGGAGTCGTTATGGCCTGACCCGGAAGACCTTTTTCGAATATTGCTCTGACAACGCCTTTATTTCCGTGAGCTGAAGAAACTTTCCCGAGAATGATTTTTCCTGCCGGGCTTTTCCAAACAACTTCTTTACCGACGAATTTTTTAGCTTTTTCTCGTGAGTCTGATTCGGGAATTTCAATTAAGAAATGTCTTTCGTGAATTGTTTTTTTTCCTCTTCGGAATTGAATAACTCTACCTTTAGTTGCCATGTAAGTAATCAAGAAAAATAGTTTTTAAAGTCTTCGATTAAGGAGAATTTAATTTTACAAACTTCTTTTTACAACCACTTTTTTCTTTTAAAATAAAGAAGCATTCCGCAAGCAATTATTGCCATAATTTCCAAAATAAAAAAATATCCATACTTCCAGCTTAATTCTGGAAGATACTGAAAGTTCATCCCGTACAATCCTACAATAAAAGTAAGTGGGATAAAAATTGTTGAAATAATTGTGAGAACTTTCATAATTTCATTCATTCTGTTACTTACACTGGAAAGATGAAGTTCTTGCATTCCAGCGACGACATCACGGAAAACTTCAATGCTGTCAATAACATGGATAGTATGATCATATAAATCTTTTAAGAAAAGATAAGTTTGTTTTTTAATCAGGGAATTTTCGGTTTTTTGAATTTTGTTTATTACTTCACGAAGAGGCCAAACTGAACGGCGCAAAAATAAAAGTTCTCTTTTGAGATGATAAAACTCTTTCAAAAATCCATTGTTTATTCCGGCAATTAATTTGTCTTCAACACTCTCGAGTCCATCCCCAATACTTTCTAAAACAGCAAAATAATTATCGATAATAATATCAAGTAAAACATAAGCTAAATAATCTGCCCCCATTTTTCTAATTTTACCCGTCGCTGTTCTGATTCTTTCGCGAACCGGATCAAAAAAATCCCCCTCTGCTTCCTGAAGAGAAATAACAAAATTTTTTCCGAGAAGGATACTTATTTGTTCTGAAATAATCCTTTTTTCTTTTTTATCAAATGAAAGCATTTTAGTGATAATCAAAATATAATCGTCGGAAAATTCTATTTTAGGAGACTGGTCTGTGTTCAAAATATCTTCCAAGAACAATGAATGAATTCCATAATGCTCCCCAATTTTACGGATAATTTCTACATCATGCAATCCGTCGATGTTTATCCATGAAACACTTTTTTTGTTTTTCAAAGGAAAACATTCTTCAATTTTGTTTATGTCTTTGTCAATTAGAGATTTCTCGGTGTAGTCTATTACATGGATTTTAACCTTGTCCATTCTTTTTTTACCAAGGTAAATTAAACTTCCAGGGGAAAGTCCTAATTTGTGTGATCTCTTTCTAATAGTATTCATGAAACGGATAAAAAAGACTGGTTTTAAAATGTAACGGAAAAATTGAAAAGATATTAAAACCATCCAAGACTGATTTTGTTGAGGTGAATATGAATTCAATTTGGATTGCTATTGTTGCAATTGTCTGGATGACTCTTGGATATATTTTTTATGGAAAATTTGTTGCCCGAAAAATTGGGGTGAACGATCAGAATAAAACTCCAGCAATAACAAAAAGAGATAATATGGACTATTCTCCGTCGAAGAAACCATTTTTGGTTGGGCATCACTTTGCTTCAATTGCTGGTGCTGGACCGATTATAGGACCTATCCTTGCTGTTGGATATTTTGGATGGTTACCAACGGTGCTTTGGATTTTATGTGGGGTTGTTTTTATTGGGGCAGTTCATGATTATGCAACTTTAATGGCTTCAGTGAGGAATAAAGGGCGAGGGATTTCAAATCTTGCGAAAGATTATCTTGGAAAAAGGTCAGGTTGGATTTTTGGTTTCATGCTTTTGGTAACTTTAATTCTTGTACTAACTGTTTTTTCTGTTTCGACTGCAGATAGTTTTATAAAAAAACCAGAGTTGGTAATTCCCGTTTTAGGAATAACTTTTCTTTCACTTGTCCTCGGATTTGTGGTTGAGAAAACAAAAATAAATTACAAACTTGCAAGTTTAGTTGCAATAATTTTAGTTTTTATTTTGGCGTGGGTTGGATTCAAAAATCCAGTTTCACTTCCATTTGTCGACGAAATTTTGGTTAAAAATATTTGGGTAACAATAATTTTTCTTTATGCTGGAATTGCTTCAATAGTTCCGATTTGGCTTTTACTTAGACCTCGAGGATATCTTAGTGCGATTCAAATGCTGTTAACTCTTTTGCTTGGGATAGTTGCAATTTTAATTGTTCACCCGATGATAAATGCTCCGGCATATATTTCTAACGGAAGTTTTCCTCTTTGGCCAATTTTGTTCATCACCGTCGCTTGTGGAGCAGTGTCTGGGTTTCATGGAATAGTTTCTTCTGGAACAACATCAAAGGAACTTGCAAAAGAATCTCACGGATTGTCTGTTGGTTATGGTGGAATGTTACTTGAAGCTGGATTAGCTATCGTCGTTACAATTGTCGCAATTGCAGGTTTATCTTGGAGTTCAGGAGTACAAAATTCTTTTCAGTTAACTTTAGAAAAAGGATGGATTGTTTTATTCTCAACAGGATTTGGAAATATCGTCGGACAACTGAATATTCCTTTGATTGGTGTGAGTTTTGCAGCTTTACTCGGAGCGTTTATGGTTAATCAGTTTATTTTTACTTCAGTCGATTCTTCGACGAGATTAGGAAGATTTATTCTTTCAGAAAATTTATTTCCAAAATTAAAAAATAGATTTGTTACGACGTTGATTGTTTTAATTCCGGCTTGGATTCTTGCAATAACAAATTCTTATGACACACTATGGAGACTATTCGGGAGTTCGAATCAGCTTATTGCTTCTATTTCACTTATAACTGTCGCGGCTTATTTTGTTTCTAAAAAGAAAAAAGTAAAATTCTTAATAATCCCGTCGATATTCGTACTTGTGACTACACTTTCTGCTTTAATGTATTTAACTTTCAAAAGTGGGGGATATTTGGCTTCAGGAAATTTTATTCTTGCCATAATTTCCATCGGAATGTTTCTACTTGGATTAATTGTCGCGTTTGAGGGATTTATGAAGTTACAAAGAAGATAATTATTTCTCTAGAACAATGATTTTTCTACCAACTGGGGATTTCTTTTAGAAAAAGAATTCCTACACTGGCAAAGAAAACTATTTTTGTAGACATCCATCTAAAATCATTCGTAAAACAAATAATATTATTTTTCCATTACTACAATTTGTCTTCCAACAATTTGATTTTCGCGGAAATCTTCGATAGGAAAATTTTCTGCAATTCTTAATCTTGTTTCTTCAGAAATTCTTTCAAAATTACAAGACATTCTTTTTGCGGAATGAGATTTTATCAAAGGAGACGAGAAAACGATTTTTGCTCCGGGCAATAGGGAACTCTTAAAATTATTTATCACGCGAATTATTAGATTTTCAAACTCATTAAGGGTTTTAGTTGCTTCATGATTTGTCGGAACTTTTTTTAGAATTTTACCCAAATCAGGCTCGGTGACTATTGCCGAAATATTTTCATTCATTTTCATTTGGGAAGAATCACCATTCAAAACTTTGTACCTTGAGATTTGAAAATTAAACCATTCCATATTTTTTTTGCATTGCTGAACTGCTTCAAAATCTTTGTCAATTCCGAAAACATTAAAATTTTTTAACAAAGCTTCTTGAAGAATAACCCCTATTCCGCAGAATGGGTCGAGGATTTTTCCATTATTTTCTGGTTGTGAAAGATTTATCATAATTTTTGCAAGGCGAGGAGAAATTGCTAAAGATTCACGACGGAAAGGTTTCTTCATATCTCGAAGTTCAACTTTTTCGTAATCGTATTTTTCAAGAATTTTTCCAAAGAGTAATTTCTTTGAATTTCCAAAAACAAAAAATTCTTCGCCTATATTTTTTGAATTTACTTTTTGAAAGTTTTCTCCATCCTGTGAGGCAATATTTCCTGAAAACGGCTTTTCTGTCGCTTTTATTTTTTCACTTCGGAATCTTTTTTTTAGATAGTCAGAAACAAATTCAGTAGAATTATCCAGAGCAAAATCCCAAACGACATAGTTTAACTTGTTATTTTTACCGAAGTATAATTCACGCTTGTTAATTTTGTCAAAAATATTTTTTACATCTCCTTCTTCGAAAACACGCCCAATTGAAATAACCCCGCCGAAATCGTTGACAATCATTTTGTCAGGCAGGTTTTCCAAATCGATAAGCAATGCATTTTTCCGGATTTCAAATGAAAGAATTTTGTTCTTCCGACTTCCAAAATACGCGAAAACTTCCTGTTTTGATAATTCAACATTTCTTCCTAAAATAAAAAGATATTTCATGATAAGAAGAAGAAAACGAGGATTTAAATATTTTTTATTTATCTTTTCTTGAGATTCTGTGAAACATATTTATCAAACCATTCTTCAGGGTTTGATTTTCTTTCGTTGAATTTTCTTTCAGAATTTATTCCCTCGGGTTTGTCGTAAATTTTTCTCCATTGATCATTTCTAAGAATTCCGTTTTCACTCGATAAAGAAAAAGCCAGATAATGCAAACCGCCTGAATTTTGGACTAAACCTTCAGCGTGCCGATTGTAATTGTCCGACGGTGCAAGATTTTTTAGGATTCTTTCTTTTATTAGAGATAATTCAGTTAAATCATTTACAAGAAGAAAAGTCCATCGATGTCTTAAAGCGACTTGTTCGCCGACATCGGTTTCAACATTATAAAGAACTTGACGAAGATTTTTTTCTGACATTTTTATAAAAATTGAATTTAACGTCTCTCTTCAATATATTTAGGATTATACCCAGCTTGGTCTATTGTGTCAAGAATTTTCTTGAACTGACTCCAAGAGTATACTTGATAAACATCCTCGTTGAAATTAACTACTAAATTTGCTCCAGGAGTACGTTCATGAGTAAGACTCTTGCTCATATCATGGACAGTTATGAAATGATTAATTTTCTTAAGTTTTTGCTCAAGTTTTTCTGAAGAAGTCATTTCTGCTCCTTTTTTCTTTCCAAAGTATAAAGCAATTGACATAACAAGAAAAAATAATTTTAGTTAATAAATATTGTGGTGAAAAAAAGACAGTTTCCTACCCCACATATTTTCTTAATTGAAATGATTAAAATGAAAACACCGATAAAAAAATTGCGAACTTAAAATCCTAACACATTCCGTAATCTTCCGTTAGGATATAATTCCGGAACTGATTCATTCCAAACCTCGTGTATAGATTTATGTTTGATCGAGCTGTATTTATTCAGCACATAACTGAAATGGTCCATTGCAAGAGAACGAGCGACATCATCAATTGACTCCCCTTTTTTAACAGCCCGAACTGCTACACCATCTTCATGATTGTATAAGTCTTCTTGTATTAACTCTTTAAGAACCTCGCAATAAGAAGAAAAATATTTGGTAACATCGTCCTTGCTATTTAGTCCATCAATTGCGGACATAAATATCCCCCAGTTAAGCCGCTTGCCCTTAGCCGCTTCTCTTAAGTCTCCAATATAAACATCTATATTTTCCATGTTTAGGGGATAAAATTGTTATTTTTAAACATTTGGATAGAATAATCACAAAATTAATTCGAAGTCTCCGAGTTCTTTTTTCAGGACATCAAAAATCTTATGATTTATTTCCAGCTTATGCTGTGATTTTTGTTTTTCCACTGCGTGATTAACTTCATCAATTGTAGAATTTTCAACTTTTCCTTCAGCAGGGAAAATTTTTCTTACGTTTTTCTCGACGAAAAGGAATGAAACTCCTTCACAATTTAACAATTCAGCGACTTGTTCTTTTCCGTCTTTAGAATATTTCAGTCTCATTCTTCCTTTTTCCAAATTCACTAAATCTTTTCTCTGTGTTAATTCCATCAAGTCATTTATCAAAATTGAAGCATTCTTTCTAACGTCGTCAACTTTTTGTGAATTCAATTTGTTCTTTTTGAAATCAGCTTTGGTAGAAACAATTTCGTTCAAGATTCTGAAATGCTGTGGGGACATTTTACCAGTTTTAACAAGTTGCTTTTCGAATTCATCAACTAACGCACTTGGAGATTTTTTGCCGAAGTTAACTTCAAGAAGTTTGATTAAATCAGTGTAAACATCAGACACAGTTTTTTCTTTTGCCTTCTTTTCAATTTGTTCTCTTAATTCTTTTAATCTTTTAAGATAATCTTCAGTTTCGACGAGCATTTGGTCAATTTCTTTTCCGGAAATTTCTTTGATTAGTTCGTGCTCGTAATCTCTCCAAATTTTTACAACCTTTTCTATAAAGTCAACATATTTTTTCTCAATCATTTTTGTTTCAAGGAATTCTTTTTTGAACATTGGAACTAATTCTTTTTTTGCATTCGGTGGCGGACAACCATTCATCATCAATAGCGCCTGAGCTGGAGTTGTAATACCCCAGAAAATATTTGTGAAAATGTCTGAAAGCATTATTTTTTTGCTTCGTGAAATTACTCCATCACCCATAGACATGAACATATCAACAGCCTCGGGAGAAGGTTTGAGTTTTCCCATTCTTAACAAAGCTTTCCACGGCATGAAAGTTCCCCTGTCGTATAAAGGAATTCCATCACGGATGAAAGTAAAAATAACTGGATGCGCGTCTTTTACAGATTCCCAGAATTCAGTTAGCAAATAAACTTGCGGAGATAAAACATTTTTAACGCCAGCTAAAGCAGTAGCTTCTTGGATATATTGATAAATAATTCCTCTCAATCTTTCTTTAAGTTCAAGTCTCGGCATTCTTTTTACGTCGGTGTCATTAATAACAATAAAAACATCAACATCAGAAGTTGGCTGAGCTTCGCCACGAACCAAGCTTCCACCGATTACATAACTAACAACATACTTTTCAAATTTTTGAAGTACGAGTGATTTGTGAATTGATGCAACTCTCAACGCTCCGAGGATTCCTTTGTCAAAAATAGGGTAAGACATACCGATTGCTTCTGTAACGCTGAATTTACTGTCAAGGCAATTTTCCCAAACATCAACGGGGGTTTTAACCTGAACCCAAATTTTTTGTTCTGATTTTACTTCTTCCATTTTTTTAACAATTTCTGCTTTTATTTTTGGAGATTCTTTAAATTTTTCTTCAGGAATAATCATGTAAAGATGAATAAATTTTTCTGTTTCTTTCGGAACTTCTTCTTCATCGATGAAAAGTTTTATTGCCTGTGGCGGTAAAATTCCAATCGCTTGAGTAAAGGGATATTTTTTGATAATGTAACTTTTTAATTTGTCAAGTTCTTTTTTTGTCTTCATCATTTCTTTTTGAGCTTCAGAAACATTTTCAGAAATCGCGGGTTTTTTGTCTTCGTATTTGCTGTTTAGAAAATCCATCTCAGGAGATTCAGCGTCTTTCTTTTCGTGGTCTCGTTTTAATTCTTCCTTTGACATGGTAAAAAAATGAATATTTAACTTATAAATGTTTCCAGAGAAGTTTGCAAAAACCAATTTTCCACGAAAATTACAAACTTCTCATAAAGAGAACATTGCATGCAAAGTTCTCTACAGAATAAAATAAAAATAATCGAAACCTTTTTAATTCGTTTTTGGTGTCTATTGGGATTGAAAGTTACGGCCCTATAGTCTAGCGGTAAAATAGCTCGTTTACACCGAGCGGTCCGAGGTTCAACTCCTCGTGGGGCCATTCATTCTTTTGTAAAAGTTTTTGATTAATTGGAAGAAACTATTAGAGAAGAAAAACCTGTCGTAATCTATAAGTTACAACACAAACGAAAGGTTTAAATAGTTTGGAAAGTTTGAATTTCTATCACCTCTTTTACCCAGGACAGAGGCTTGGGGAATCTTTTTGACGCCTCGAACATCTGTCCCAGGGTTTTATAATCAAGAGTTCATAATCAAAAAGTCGTGGAGCAAAGCATTCGTTTTTTAATTAATGCCCCCACGCATAATATTTATTTCTATTACTTCGTTTTTCAAATTGAAAAATCTTTTAAACTAGTATTCTTGTTAAATAAGAACAAGCGCTGCTAGTTTATCGGTAGAATATGTCCTTGCCAACAAGAAGAACCAATGGTTCTTCCTTGGACCATCTCCTTTGAAGGTGGTTCAGGACTGATGAAGAAAACTTTGTGAACCCGACGGCTTTAGCCGGAAATTGTTTACAATTTAGGGTTCAAAAAGAAAATCTCTGAAAGGTGCAATAAGGACGTGGGCCGGGTCCGACTCCCGGGTGGCGCATGGCTTACTTTCTTTTAGAAAAAGAAAGTTTCCCAGGAAATCAAAGAAAACTACTATTGTAGAAAAAACTATATTTGGTAAGCCAATAATCTTTAAATAAAGATATAGCTCTAAAATGAAATGAGAAAGATAAAAAGTTTAGATGATGGTGATGCTAAATTGTTATATCATGCCGGGCAAGCGATTGTTGGAATAGATACTTATTTACATCCGTCGCCATCGACTCAACCTGTAGATATTGTCGAAGATGCTCAAAAGGTTATTTTAAATAATGGTCCATATTCCCGAGAAAAAATAGATTCTTATATCAAGGTCTTAAAAAAGTATAATTTGCATGAGGATGAACTTCTTCTTAGAAAAAAACATATGAAATTGATAGAAATTGCTCGATTGGGTTAAGATTAATGGAAGTTTGCAAATAGGTTTTTGGTAACTATTATAAATCTATTCTGCCTGGATAATTCATGGAGAGATCAACGAAAATAGTTCTTGTGATTATTGCAATAGTGTTTGTTTTATTAGTTCTAAGGTTGGCAATTAATCTAAATAACCAAAGTCACAAAGGAAATTTTCAAAATAATACTATCCCGTCGGGAAATTTGAATATTCAATATGGAGAATATCCCAAACAGATTTTTGATTTTTATGCTCCTGCGGATGGACAAAATTCTGATAAATTAATTATAATAATTCATGGTGGCGCTTGGATTTTAGGAGACAAATCGCAGTTTAATTCTCATTCAAGATTTTTTTCAGAACAAGGATTCGGCGTCGTGAATATGAACTATCGTCTTGCGCCGACGTGGGAATATGACACGCAGTTAAGAGATATAACGAATCTGATTAATTTTGTAGATGCGAACAAAGAAAGATTCAAATTAAATCCAGGATACAAAATAATTTTAGTCGGACATTCTGCTGGAGCACATCTTTCTGATTTGTATGGGGTCAGAGAAAGTTATTATGGCGGAAATAAAAATATTGATTATGTTGTTTCTCTCGCCGGGCCGACGGATATTCCGGTTTACAATCCCGAAGGTGAACTTGACAGAGCACTACAAGCATTTATGGGAGATGCTACTAAAGAAGAGATTTCTCCGTCGAGACATGTATCTGAAAATGAACAAACGAGATTTTTATTAATAATTGGAACAGCTGATCCCTTGGTTCCTGAAAATCAGGTTACTATTTTTGAAAACGTGTTAAGAGAAAAAAATGCTTACGTTGAGACAATGATTGTTGAAGGAAGAAATCACAATTCAATTGAAACCGGAATTCCAAACAACGACGAGGTTGCACAGAAAATTTTGGAGTTTATAGGAAATTAATTTATCTTATTTTAAGAAGACTTTCTAGAATTGATTTTAGTTCTGGTGAATTAATTCTTTCTTGAACATAAGGAAAAAATTCATCTAGGTTTTTATAGTTTAATCGTTCGTATAAATTTGCTTGTAAAGCCATTTCAAGTCTATCAATTTGTTTGACAAATTTTGCTTCTAGTGATGTTTGATTTTCAAAATCTAACCATAGATTAAGATACTTTTCTGAATTGGGAAGTATTGAAAATACTTTTTGAACTCCTTGAAATTCTTTTTGAGTTTTATCTTCAGTACTAACACTATCTTTTGGAGTTATATCCCCCGCATATATTTCTCCAATTTCATGGAATAAGCCTAGTTTCATAATTCTGTTAG